>ERZ791868.1559-NODE-1559-length-11695-cov-3.573024_pt1 | contig 11695 bp, 9 predicted proteins | sample MGYA00510281_ERZ791868 | MGnify/ENA primary metagenome ERZ791868 (study PRJEB30046, sample SAMN00792046) | human gut metagenome | study: EMG produced TPA metagenomics assembly of the A metagenome-wide association study of gut microbiota in type 2... | reverse complement strand
GTGCCAGATATGGCAATTTATCATATGCAAGCCAAGGTCGTCAGCCGTGGTTCCGGGCGGTCTGCTGTCGCTGCATCTGCTTATATGAGCTGTAGCCGCATATACAATGATTACGATGGCATCCAGCATGACTACACCCGAAAACATGGACTGATCTATCAGGAAGTAATGCTTCCCCCTATGGCTCCGCCTAAATGGAAAAACCGGGAGCAACTCTGGAATGCTGTAGAAGCTGCTGAAAAAACAAAAGACAGCCGACTGGCAAGAGAATTTGTTGTCGCACTCCCTATTGAGTTGGATAAAGACAGCAATATTTCTCTTCTTCAGAATTTTATTCAAAAGAATTTTGTAGATATGGGAATGTGTGCCGATTTCGCCATTCACGATACAGATGGTCACAATCCCCATGCACACATTCTACTTACTGTCCGTCCATTAAACGAAAACGGAACATGGCAGTATAAAACCGAAAAAGAATATCTATGCATCAAAGATGGAGAGGAAAAGGGATTTACTGCTTCTGAATTTAAGGATGCTCAGAAAGAGGGCTGGGAAAAACAGTATCGTTATAAAGCTGGGAAAAAGAAAGTATATCTGACTCCCTCGGCAGCACAGGAGAAAGGTTATGAACGTATCGACAAACATCCAAAAAGCACCCGGTATGGCAGACAAAACCCGATTTCCGAACAATGGAACAGTGAGGAACAGCTCTGCCTCTGGAGAGCAAACTGGGCAGATGCCGTAAATAAAATGCTTGCCCTTAATCAGATAAATGCCGCCATTGATCACCGCAGTTTTGCAGCTCAGGGAATCACTGAACAGCCAACCATCCACGAAGGCTACATTGCCCAGAATATGGAAAAGAAAGGCATGATAGCAGACCGGTGTGAAATCAACCGTCGGGTTCGTGCGGATAACAGAATACTACGGGAATTAAAAACACAGATAAAAAAATTGGTTCAAGCTGTCGAAAAATCTATTCCGGTAATTGCAGAAACATTAGAAGCAATCCGCAATCATATGATTTTTACACAATATCATTTACTTCATAATGAAATGCAAAAAGAAGTGATCCATGACTGGATGCAGCATTTTCGTCCTATCCTAAATAAATATGATACCATTAAGAAAAAGCTCAAAGCGAAAGTTACTGAAAAGAAAGAACTAAATGTGCAAAAAAGTAAAACCAGTATTCTAAATCCTTTCCAGCATATAAAGTTAAACCAGCAGCTTACAACCGTAACAGAAGAAATCGAGGAACTGAAATCTGCCAAAGAACAGCTGCTGTTTCAGGCTGAATGCTCCACAGAGAAAGATATGGCGAGCCTTTCCAGAAAATACGACCAGATGGATAAGAATCTGGATATTCTCGATTCTCAGGATATGGCTCTCAAAGAGCAGCTTGAAAAAGATGCTGTCGCTTTCCAAGAGGAAAAACTCCGGCCTAAACCAGAGCAATATACAGAATTACTGGATGCCAGAATCCAGATACGACCTACTTTCCGAGAGAAACTGATTGAGCAGCTCAAAGGTACTTTTGGTGAATATTATGACTATCACTATCGTGATATCGCAACCCATGAAGTGGATGATCTCAATATGGAAGATCCCTATAGCTTCTCTCATCGTACCTGGGAACTTGAATATCAGAGGAAACAGGAATTGCAAAAAAAACATCCTGTTCAATCCAGGCAAAAATCGCACAACACAGAACTATAATGTTTAAACTACTAATATAAAAAATATCCCGTTTTCTCAAAACAGTTATATTGCTTCATCCCAATAATTCACAAACTGCTAACCACCGAGCAAAAGTGAGGCACAAAGTGCGTAAGCATAATTTGATTTCTTTCCGCTTACGCACTCTCTTTTTATCTTGAGCAAAAAATTCCTACTTTGTAAAGCCAACAAATGGGGTTTGGGGGGCTCCCAAAGTGCGTTTGGATATCCAAACGCTATGCTTGCAAAACCAGTTCCACTAATTTCCCTCGATACTCCCTTCTTCTAAAATCAATGATAATTATAACATTGCCAATTTTGTAAAGTAATAATCAACTTAAAATATAGACGACAAACAATAAAACCATGATACTGTTACAAAAAGCAGTAGCATGGTTTCTTTATATTTCATTATAGATTTTCTCTATCTATCATATTTTCTATTGTTTCTGAGAAACAACACTCTTTCAAATCAATACTTTTGTCCATCTTCACAAGATTTGTATATTTCTCATCTGTATAGTGTTTTGATATTACAGCAAATACTTTATATGTAGGCTGTGCTGTTACATCTCTGATGTCCTTTTTCAGCAATGTGTTCGGTACATTTAATTTCGTATTTTTATCTTTTACGAAGCCAATACAACCACATATATTCCCGGCAGCTTTTTCTGTATATAATTTCGGTCCTCGATCTGTAAATTCTCCTATCATTGTTACGTTTTTCTTAATAAGCATCATACGTTCCAATATATCCAATTTTTGCCCCGTAGAGCCATCTTTTGCAAAAACAAAATCATTTTCTGTTAATCGCTTATCCAGGCATTTCTGGTAAAAATGAATTGCAGAAGCTGTCTCTTTTTTATTCAATCGAACTCCTGTCAAATGTAAAAAATTGTATCTATGGAAAACAACTTCATATCCCTGTACAGATGACAAAATCTTATTACTTTCCTGTAATTGCTTATTCACCTCTTTCGGTAAGCCATATAGGAACAAAACCTTCTGATCCTCAAGATGTTCTTTATATAGTTGTGCCGCTTTTGTCATAATCTGAATTGCACGTCTTTTGTCCATAACTTAATCCTTATCCCATAAAATTTAGAGAAGGGAATGTTCACGCCGCAGCACTAAACATTCCCTTCTCATGGTTGATTTTTCCGTTGTCTGCCAACCTCCAGCACCTTCGTCTGGAAAATATCAGGTTTTTCCGTTGCCTGCCAACCTCCGACACCTTCGTTCGGAAAACGTATCAGATTTTAGGTGTCAACCCACCGCTGATGCACAGCTTTTCTAATTACATTTTACACGAACTATGTGGAAAATGCAATTACAATTTTATCTTATGATGCCCTGCTACATTTTATACACTATTTATCTTACATTTCATTCTTGATAAATTATCTCTTTATCCACAATCTCCCTCGCACATACTTGTATATTGTTCATTCTTCCTATCCATTCCAAGACATTTTCCACCTTTAGCTGTTCTGTAATGCCTTGTGCCTGTTTCATCTGTTCTACAAGTCTTTCAAAGCGTTCCTGTGCCTGTTCTTCTATATCAGCCAAATAACCATTCAGCCTGCCGCTTGTAAGCATATTCAGATATAGCAATCTGCGGTATTCCTTCAAATACCGCAAATGTCTTTGTCCCCATACACCGACAACCCTTTGTTCTTCTTCCTTCGGTAAGGTAAGAGCAGGGATAAGATAATCCCCATGTCTGATATAAGTACCGCCCATCTCTTCAAAAATTGTTTTCTTCATTGTCTGTTCTACCTTTCTTATCGTTCTCTATTCATAGATTTTCTTTACGACCGTTCCAATTTTACAGTAACAATAATTCTTCAATTTTCAGTTCACATTGCCCCTCCCGAAGAAGTATGATAGAATAATTCTATTAAATTGAATCGGAGGTGCCACATGGCTATCAGTTCCAACAATATTCAGGTCTATACTACTTTGTCCAAAGAACTGGTTGCTGAGATTGATAAGGATGCAAAAGCGAACTATCGTACACGTTCCCAGCAGATTAACATGATCCTGACCGAGTATTATAAGACTCAAACAACAACCAAACATGAATCCGAGTAAAACACTGAATTGCCTGAAAACACAGGAAATATCAGTGTTTTCTTATGTTTTCCCTTAATTATAAGGTTCATGAGAGCCATAAGTATTTCCAAAGCTAATGTTAATAGCAACCGGCATTTGATATTCAATCGCTTTTCGTACTGCGTAATCTACGCCCTGCATTAATTCGGTCGTTCTGGGAAATCCATCTTCACTTGCACTCCTCATCTTCACAACAATCAGCTCACTCTCCGGGGCCACACCGGCTAATGCCCCGCCACTTGCTCTTCCATTTCCCGCGGCAATACCGGCCACTGCTGTTCCATGTCCTGATATATCCTGTGTTGCCACAATTGACTGTCTGTTTATAACATTTTGTTGGTTTAGGGCATCGTCAATCTGTTCTCTGGTATATTCCACTCCGATTGTATATCCATCCGGCGGTCTTTCTCCCTCCCTTGGAATCAATGACTGATCCCACAACGCACGTATCCTTGTAGTTCCATCCGCATTTTGAAAATCCGGATTCGCATAATCAATTCCTGAATCTATCACAGCTATCAGCACGCCCTGTCCATACAAAGAAAGACGAGTACTCTGCACCGCCTGGATGCAGGATACTCGTCTTCCATTCGCCACTTGAAAAAACAATCGTTTTGGTTTTTCAACATAATTCACTTCTATAATCTGTGTTAGTCTTTCTATCAACGATTCTTTTATTGTTATGATTGCATATCCATTTTGTAATTCAACAACACTTTCAGCAAGTTCACGAACTTTAGCCAGACTGCCTGTATATTGCACGATCAATGTCCATTCTTTGTCAATTGGCTCATATCCAACATCCAGATTCAAAGAATTTTCTCGTTCTGATGCAGTCGCATCTAATGCAAGGTTTAACAGATTCTCAAGTTTTTGGCTCGCCATAATGAACTACTCCCATTGATTTTCTATTACCTTCTATTTTATTCTTCCACACATTCCATAATGATTTCCTCACACCTCTCATATCCAAGCTGTGAGCTGTTCAGACACAGTGTATAGTTACTTGCCTTTCCCCATCTCTGTTCCGTATAGAAGTTATAATTTATCATACGTCTTTTATCCACATCTGCCATCATTTTTACTGCTTCCTGTTCACTTACATTGTATAAACGGCTGATCCGCTGTGTTTTTTCCGGCATATTACCATGAATAAACACATTAAGTACATCGTCTCTATCTTGCAGTATAAAATCTGCATTTCTTCCGACTATCACACAAGATTCTTTCTCTGCCAGTTCTAAAATAACCTTCCTCTGTGCCTCATACACGATATCCTCTATCGATTTTCCTGTAATGTCACGTCCTGCAAACGCATATGCAAATAAACCTTTCTTCGGTGATAACTCTGCACTTTCCTGAATATATTCCGGTGATAAGCCGGACTCCTCTGCAATCTGACTGATGATGTTTTTATCGTAATATGCAATTCCAAGTTTCTTTGCTACTTCCTCCCCGATAAAGCGACCACCACTTCCAAATTCTCTACTAATCGTAATAATTCTTCTTTGCATTATCATGTCTCCCTTAATTTAAAACATTTACTTTCGTTTTCCTGATCTTCTTCAAAAATACATCCCCTACGGCACATGCTATAATCTCTGTTATTGGAAATGCCCACCAGATCAGCAAGATTCCGACCTGTCCATTTCGAACAATCATAGAAAATACACCCGCAAGCGGCAATATAATAACAAGCTGTCTTAAAAGTGAAATTATCAGCGATTCCATACCACCATCCAATGCCTGATAAATTCCCTGATATGCTACATTGATTCCTGCAAATATAAAACTGATTGATATAATTCTCATCGCACCAATAAAATACTCTCTTGACTGTCCGGCGTTGAATAGAGTTGCAAATGCATTTGGAAAAATTTCTGTAATAGCTACACCCAAAATCATAAGTACAATGGTGTACAAGAGCCCGTATTTCATTCCGTCTTGAATTCTCTTTTTGCTGCGCATTCCATAAGCAAAAGCTATTATCGGTGTAATCGCATCTCTCAGTCCAAAAGCCAGGAATAACACGAACTGCTGAACCTTATAAAACAGTCCATATGCCGTCTGTGCTGATGGATTAAATTTCAAAATAAGATTCATTACATATACCATAATAGACATCAACGCCTGGGCTATGATAGCCGGAAGTCCAATTGCATATATTTCCTTTATAATTGCCAGTTCAGGCTTCATGTTTTTTATTCCATGACCAAATTCTTTATTTAATTTTATATGAAAAATAAACAACAATACAGCAGATGCTACCTGACCAATTACGGTCGCATATGCAGCACCTTTTACTCCCATTTCCGGAACCGGGCCAATTCCATAAATCATAATCGGATCCAGAACAATGTTTACAACCGCTCCTACTACCTGACCAATTGTAGAATAAAGAGAGCGTCCTGTAGCCTGCAGTAATTTTTCAAATAATGAAAAGAAAATAATTCCAAATGAAATCACGCAGCATATTCTTAAATAACTGATTCCCATCGCAAGAACTTCTGCATCGACTGTCTGTGAAGAAATATACGCTTTCACGCCAAATATACCAAATAATAAGCAGATCACATAAATAATTACTCCAAGAAACAGGCTGTTTCCTGCAACTTTTGCAGCTTTTTTATGATTTCCCTGTCCAAGTGTTCTTGCGAGAAGTGCATTTGTTCCCACTCCCGTTCCGATTCCTATTGCAACCATAAGCATCTGAACCGGAAATACTAATGTCAGTGCATTTAATGCTGATTCACTCCCCACTCTCATGTTTCCAACAAAAGCACTGTCTACAATATTATAGACCGCCTGCAATGCCATGGATAAGATCATCGGGATTCCCATCTGGATCATCAGCTTATTCACCGGCATATCCTTCATCTTGTTACTCTCCGCCATTTTATTATAATTCCTCCTTTTTTCTGCACAAAAAAATGTGCACTTATCATATAAGTTGGACTTACGCTGATAAGCTACACACTTCTTTTTTGCAAATATGTTTAAGAATGTCTCAACATTCTTGCTGTATGGTGGGAGTCATCTCCCATCTGATATAAAATAAAAAACGAGTAACAAAAACTGGATTTACGCTAGTTTGCTACTCGTTTGATTGTAATTATATGGTTTGTTTTTGAAAAAGTCAAACAATTTTTCTTGCTTTTTTGCAGTAAATCTTCCCATAAACTATTAAATAAAAAGTTTGACCCAAATACTTTTTAGACATTATCTCTACTGTCTTAGTTAAACCCAATCAATCTTCTGGCCACAACATATGCCATTGAAGATACTTTTCTTCCTGAGCGTCCCGGCAGATTCATTGTCTGTCCCAAAATTCCATATCGTATCTTCATAAATACTCCATAATCCTTTTGTTTTAAATACTGCCAGAGTTCTTTCTTCTTCTCCAGATTTTCTTTTTTCTTAGAACGAATACATAAAATTGAAGATACTGTCATCATGATTGCAAGATAATTCAACATGTACTTTCTTAGTTTTTTACTCTGAATCCTGCGCAGCTCGTACATATCGATCATCGTCTTTGTCACGAAAATCTGCTGATCTATTCTACTGATCATCACCTTCTCATTGACAGACTGATCTTCTCTTCCAATAAAATAACGGTAGAAATCTACATTCATATAATACAATGTCCGCACATGTGGAAGTGGGTAATATACATAAATATTGTCTACATAAAATGTATGCTTTGGCAAAGTCAACTGACAAAGCTTCAACATATCTGTACGATAAATAACGGAATGCATCAAAATATACTGTCCGATATGGAATTGTCCAATCTCATCCCATTTTAAAATCTGATTTTCCGGAAGTACATTGTCATAACGGATTACTTTTTTATGCTCCATTCCAACTTTCTCATATACATAGTTTGCAATGAGCATGTCTACTTCCTGCTCTTCTTCTTCAAAATTTTTTAGTACATTCAGAATTTTCATCAAAGAAATCCGATCTACCCAGTCATCGCTGTCTACCACTTTAAAATATTTTCCGCTTGCATGTGCTAATCCGGCATTTACAGCATCCCCATGTCCACCGTTTTCTTTATTAATAAGCTTAACGATTCCCGGATACTTTTCTTCATATTCTTTTCCAATCTCAGCTGTGCGATCTTTTGACCCATCATTTACAATGAGAATTTCAACATCTTCGCCTCCTGGAAGAATGGATTCGATTGCCTGTGCCATATAAGCTTCCGAGTTGTAACACGGAATCGCAAATGATATATATTTCATTGTTCTACCCCTATTCTTTTTCTTTTATACTCCCACAAGTATACCCCAGATTCTCTTATTTTCCAACAAATTTCTTATAATATGTCTCTTCTGGCTTGTCAACTCATATTTCCAATGTTACTATAAGGGCATGAATTTTAGGAATTTTTTATAATTATTTTTGTCGGTTACAGTATACATATGTATCATATCCGGCAACAAATCATTTCATTGGAGGACATATACTATGAAGAAAAATGCAATTGTCGGTCAGTCCGGCGGACCTACCGCAGTAATTAATGCCAGCCTGTACGGAGTTGTCTACGAAGCTTTGAATCGCGAGGATGTATTCGGTAATGTTTATGGCATGATCAACGGGATTGAAGGTTTCCTGCATGACCAGCTGATGGACATGAAGCCTCTGGATGCATCCGGAGAACTTGAATTGATCAAAACAACACCGGGCTCTTATCTTGGTTCCTGCCGCTATAAACTGCCTGAAGATTTAAGCGACACTGTTTATCCAAAATTATTTGAAAAATTTGAAAAATATAACATTGGATACTTTTTCTATATTGGTGGAAATGATTCCATGGATACAGTCAGCAAGCTTTCCCGCTATGCTGCATCAATCAACAGTGATATTCGTTTTATGGGACTTCCTAAAACAATCGATAATGACCTTGTACTCACTGATCATACACCTGGTTTTGGAAGTGCTGCCAAGTATGTTGCTTCCACAGTAAGAGAAATTGCCATTGACGCTTCTGTTTATGACAACAAACAATCTGTTACGATTGTAGAAATTATGGGACGTCATGCCGGATGGCTTACTGCTGCCAGCGCATTGGCAAGAAAATTTGAAAATGATAATCCGGTGTTGATCTATCTTCCGGAAGTTGCATTTGACCAGGATGCATTTATCGAAAAAATAAAATCAAGTCTTGAGACAACTTCCAACCTGGTTGTTTGTATTTCAGAAGGTATCCACACTGCAGACGGAACATTTATCTGTGAGCTTGGCAGTGAAGTCGGCGTAGATACATTCGGTCATAAGATGCTGACTGGTTCCGGAAAGTATCTGGAGAATCTGGTTAAAGAGCGTCTTGGAGTTAAAGTTCGTTCTGTTGAGTTAAATGTATCTCAGCGTTGCTCTAGTGCAATGCTATCCAAAACTGACCAGAAAGAAGCCATCGCTTCCGGTTCTTTCGGTGTCACTGCCGCAATAAAAGGCGAGACCGGAAAAATGGTCGCATTCAAACGCCAGTCTCCTCTCACACTTGATGCAAACTACGTGTTAAATTATGCAACAGAAGATGTGAATGAAATCTGTAATAAAGAAAAGACTGTCCCTCTGGAATGGATTTCCGAAGATGGCTCTGATGTAACAGAAGCTTTTCTTGCATATGCAAGACCTCTTGTTCGCGGAAATGTTTTAGTTCCAACTGATGAAGATGATCTTCCGAAATTTGCATACCGTAAATAATCAAAAAAGAATGTGCTGTGGCACATTCTTTTTTTGATTATTTTTACTTCTCTTTACGTCTTTTTAATCTGCGGACAATTTTTCGAATCAGGAAAATAAGCAGAACAATAAGTAAAATAATTACGATAACAACTCCTACTATCATCACAAAATACTTATTCGGATGCTTTACCAGATCAATTATATTTTTACTGTCATCTACAACTTTACGTCCATGTGTTGTTGCATAATACTCTGGAACATTTGCAATTCCATCTCCATCTGTATCATCAAAAGACTGCATATATCTTGCGATTGCATCCCAGGCTTTTAATTCTCTGTCGCCTTCCATGATTGCCTGATCTTCCAGGTTTTCTATCGGATTTCCATCCTTATCTTTCGGCGTGATTGCCAGTAAGCCATATGACATATCCATCACTGACCCAAGCATTTGTCCTGTATAAAGGTCTGTCACTACATGATATAATTTATCATCTTGAATCTCTACTCTTTCACCATCTGCATCTGTCAGATAGCAATCTGTAACTTTATTTAAAATCATTCTGTGTGGGTTAAATGTAAAGTTTAACCCGCTGCAATACAGTCTTGCGGTTGTCATAAAATCCGAAATTGAAGCATCTAATTCCGCTGCCAACTTTAATTCTTTGCCCGTCAGATACGCACTGATCAAAGGATATCCGGCAAGTCCGTCTTTCCCGATTCCCAGTGAAAATGAATTATAAACTGCCTCTACTGTAATATCACCTTTTGTATACGTATCTCGGACTGTTCCACTAGGAACAACAGCCACGTCTACTGCATCTCCATCATAATATTTTGAATTTTCAACAGCATATACATAAGCATCTGACATGATATTTCCAAGATTTAACTCTTCATGTTTCGTACCCATATCTTGCAAACTATTGAATTCCACATCATTTTCCGCAAGAACTTCCTCTCTTGTATACCCAAAATTGGAAAGGTATTTTTTATCTACAGTATCCATCAATGCATCAATCTTCTGTTGTGTTTCTTCATCTGCTTTTATCTCATCTGATACTGGAATTAATTTATACGATGTTAAATCCCATCGGCCATCTTCTTTCTGTGTCATCGAAAGCGAACCAAGATTTCTTCCGTATTCCCCACAGGATACAATATATGTATTTCCATGTTGAATTGGCTCGTCTAACTGAGAATGTGTATGTCCACTAATGATCAAATCAATAGCCGGCACTGCTTTTGCAATAAGCTCATCCTCAGACTTATCTTCGTCATCCCAGGTTCCACTATGAGATACACAGGCAATCATATCCACTTTCTCATTTTTCTTAATTTCTTCTACTGTTTGCTTTACTGCTTCTATCGGATCTTTAAAAATCAGTTCACATGTTGGTGCACATGTCAATGCGTCTTTTCCAAACACCCCCAGCACAGCAATCTTTACATCACCTTTTTGAACCACCACATAATCTTTTACACCATATGTCTCAAATGCTGATTTTATCTGGCTTTGTCCCTCGCTTAAACCAGCGTCTTCCATCGCATCCCAATCTACATTACACACTACCAGATTCGGTACTGTTTCACCGGAATTCTTTGCCGCTTCCAGCATATTTGCAAGCCCCTTGGAGCGATAATCAAATTCATGATTTCCCAGTGTCGTCACATCGTATCCGAGATACCCTAACATACGAAGTTCAGCTGCCTCTGTATCATATACTGCCTGAATCAGCGTTCCCATCGAAAAATCCCCACCATCCAACAAAAGCGTATCCGGATTGTTCTTCTTTTGCTCATCAATCAATGTCTTGATTTTCGCAAAACCTCCCACTTCTTCCTTCTCACCATTTATAACTGTTGAGAAGCTGTTTAAATGCGAGTGTGTGTCGTGGGTAAATAATACATCCAGTTTCTTTGCCCCATCCGCTGCCTGAACTGTAAATCCCAACAGCAATGGAATCAGCATTGTGACTGAAAGTATAAATACCACTACTTTCTTCCATTTTTTCATATTGCATTTACCTGCCTCTTTTTATATTATTTATTAATTTTATCATTTAATTGAGGCAATAGCAATAGACCAACGGGGACGGAGTCAATAACATTTAGTTAAGCTTTTTTCATCATAGTATGAACCCATTGGTTCACTGGTTCCCTTATC
>ERZ791868.1552-NODE-1552-length-11754-cov-2.422857_pt1 | contig 11754 bp, 8 predicted proteins | sample MGYA00510281_ERZ791868 | MGnify/ENA primary metagenome ERZ791868 (study PRJEB30046, sample SAMN00792046) | human gut metagenome | study: EMG produced TPA metagenomics assembly of the A metagenome-wide association study of gut microbiota in type 2... | reverse complement strand
CACCTCCTCCGTTTGTTCAATACATCGGTTCCTGATTGCGGCTGCAAAGATAGAACAATTTATACCCCATTTCCAAATTTTTTACACACTTTTTTTCAAAAAAATGAATAACCACTACACAATACATTCATTATTAAACCATTATATTTATCTTATTTTATTCCAAATTTCCATCGGTTCACGCTATTTATGGTTATTCATACTAATCGAATAGATTATATATATCGTATTTCGACCAGAATACCAACCTTCTTTCCATCAAGGCATAAAAAATCGTGCAAACCTACTATTTGCACGATTCCCTTCGAATCTTCAGATTCGTTTACTTCACCCCCTTCACCTCTTCGAATCCTTTACCGAACACTCCCATCACGGGAGCCATCGTCATAAACACATCCGGATCGATCTGCTTGGCAATGCGCAATACATCGGAAGCTTCGTGTTTACGGGCAACAATCAGGATAATTTTCTTATCTTGTCCAGTGTACCAACCTTTAGCATCGATCAGAGTCACACCCCGATGTACCTGATTCGTCAGCTCACGGGCCACTTCATCATATTTATCAGTAAAGATAAAAAGCTGGGCCGACTGTGTTTTTCCGGTCAATACATAATCCACGGTAAAAGAAACGATTCCCATCATGACATAACCGTATATCAATCCACCGAAGGCTTCCCGATCGACATGGTCGTATATCAGCAAAGTCATCGCAATGACACAGAAATCACATACCATCAATACCCGCCCCGGACTGACATTGTGGTATTTGGTCACCAACATCGCAATGATATCCGTACCTCCGGTACTTCCACCAACAGAGAGCGATACGCCGATACCGATACCGGTCAGCATTGCAGCGATAATGGTACTCATAAATTTCTCGTCGGGTAAAATACCGTCCACAGGCATCAAGGGCTGCATAATACCCAGGAACACACTCCCGACAATGATAGCGAAAATGGTTTTGATACCGAATTTCGGTCCCAATACCTTCATCGCAATAATCAGCAACAGGATATTCACCAAAAAATAACCGATACCTACCGGAATTTTGAACAAATAGAATAATACAGTAGCAATACCTGTAGCTCCACCACCGACAATCTTATGAGGCACCAGGAAACCTGTTGCGGCAAAAGCATAAACCAACATACCGAATGAGATGATCAGGTATGGTTTCATCTCATTCCAAATGCTTTTATTCTTCATTTATTTATTCATTTTTTGCCAGGTATCTTTGAGCGATACGGTACGATTGATTACTAATTGTCCATCCGTTGAATCGGGATCTACACAAAAATATCCCAACCGCTGGAACTGAAAACGATCTCCAGGTTTAGCCCGTCTCATCGAGGATTCCAACTTACATCCTTTAAGTACTCTCAGTGAATCTTCATTGATAAACTCCTTAAAATCGACCTCCTTGTGTCCTGCCGGATCTTCATCCTTAAACAAACGATCGTAAAGACGGACTTCAGCTTCGATAGCATCCGTTGCTGCCACCCAGTGCAAAGTACCCTTTACCTTCCGGTTACTGGCCTCCGTTCCACTACCACTTCGGGATTCCGGATCATAAGTACAATGGATCAAAGTGATATTTCCACCGGCATCTTTATCGACCCCTGTACATTTAATAATATAAGCACCTTTCAGGCGTACTTCCTGTCCCGGAGTAAGGCGGAAAAATTTCTTCGGCGCATCTTCCATAAAATCGTCTCGTTCGATGAAAAGTTCCCTGGCAAAAGCCACCTTACGCACTCCGGCATTCACATCTTCCGGATTATTCTCGATTTCCATATATTCCGTCTCTCCCTCAGGATAATTATCGATGACCACTTTCACCGGATCGAGCACTGCCATCACCCGAGGAGCCGTCTTATTCAAATGTTCACGGACACAATATTCCAGCAACGCCATATCCACGACGATTTCCCGCCGGGCCACTCCCACCTTTTCAGCAAACATCCGAATAGATTCGGGGGTATAACCACGCCGGCGCAATCCGCAAATAGTCGGCATTCGGGGATCGTCCCAACCGGAAACATACTTTTTCTGTACCAATTCCAACAAACGCCGTTTACTCATCACTGTATAATTCAGGTTGCGACGGGCGAATTCAATTTGCCGTGGCCGGTACTCGGTCGTTGTCAACTGATCCAGAAACCAATTGTAAAGCGGCCGATGAATCTCAAATTCCAACGTACAGATCGAATGAGTGATTCCTTCGAGATAGTCACTTTGTCCATGAGTAAAGTCGTACATCGGATAGATGCACCACCGATCACCGGTTCGATGATGGCTACAGTAGATAATCCGGTACATGATCGGGTCACGCATCAACATATTGGCAGCAGCCATATCGATCTTAGCCCTCAACACCCGGCTACCTTCCGGGAACTCTCCATTTTTCATCCGCCGGAATAAATCCAGATTTTCTTCTACCGAACGATCCCGGTAAGGGCTATTCACTCCCGGTTCGGTAATTGTTTTTCTCCCGGCACTGATTTCTTCTGCTGTCTGATCGTCAACATAAGCCTTCCCCTCCAGGATCATCTGTTCGGCCCAATCATACAGCTGCTGGAAATAATCGGAAGCATACCTGACCGGTCCGTCCCATTGAAATCCCAGCCATTTTATATCCTCCTGAATTGCATCTGTAAATTCCACATCCTCTTTAGAAGGATTGGTATCATCGAAACGCAAATTACACGCTCCATTATATTTTGCAGCCAACCCGAAATTGAGACATATTGAAGTAGCATGTCCGATATGTAAATATCCATTCGGCTCCGGCGGGAAACGGGTATGTACTTTTCCCCCGTTTTTACCGGCAGCAATTTCCTCTTCAATAATCTGTTCAATAAAATTCAAGGTCTTACCTTCTTCTGGTTCTACAATCATTTGATTTTTATCCATAGTATTAAAACTTTCCCGGAAAAAACATTTTTCCAAGGGACAAAAGTAAGTAATTTATGAGAGTTTTAAAAGTTTACGTATATTTGCAGCGATGAAAAAATTTATCTGCATAATACTATTCGCATCATTGCATTTGTTTTGTCGTGCACAAAACGTATTCGATACAGAAATCCCTCCGGATATGGAGGGTAGCAACTCTTCATTATCTTCCGATTCTATACCGGAATCCAATGTGCCTCATTTCCGTCATACCTGGCAATGGGAAAGGAACGGAGTATATAAAAGAGAGGTTGCTCTGGATACGCTGATGGACGGTATTCAGAATTTCAATACCATTTTTAAAAAGAATATTTCGAACACTTATCTGGGTAATTTTCCCTCTCCTTATCTTTCCAATATTTTTATTACGCGCGAAACGGTTCAGGATTTTTACCCTCTGACTCAAATCCGGGCTTTCCTTTTTAAGCCCGAAGACGCTTTACTTTTCAATACGACAACCCCTTTCACCCGATTGAAATATTTTACGGGAGGAGGAAAAGGGAAAGCCGAAAACCTGCTGGACGTATGGCATGTACAAAATATCCGCCCCTGGTGGAATGCCGGTATTCGTTACCAGCTGATTTCCAGCGACGGTCGTTATATGAACCAAAAAGCCAAAGCGTATCATTTTTCTTTGTTCTCGTCCTATGAGAAAGAACGAATCGCCCTCTCTTTTTTCTTAAACCAGAATAATGGGCATTTTGCAGAAAACGGTGGTGTCAAGGACATCTCTTTTATCATCGACTCCACCAATCAAAAAGCTGAAAATATACCGGTAAACCTGAGCAGCAACGATATTTCCAACAATTACCGGAACACCAATTTTCAATTACAGGGCCAGTACAATATCGGTAATCCCAAAGAAGTAACTACTCCCACGGATACTTTTACCACTTATCCGGCTAAAGCCATCATCAACATCCGGGCCGAAGGAAACGAACGCAGATACAAAGAAGGCAGCATTGCTTTCGACTTCTTTCCGCATACCTATATAGACAGTACTTCTACGACGGATCTGATCACGAACCAGGTGTACGATATCTCCACTAAATTTGTCATGAACGAACATCCGAAGTACAAATATTTGCCGGGTATATATGCCGGTCTGGATTTTAAACACGAAAACTACCGGCAGCGGACAGCTTTCGATTCGATTTCCCATACCGAGAGTTTCGGCCATACCCGCTATTCAGGGACTTACATTACAGCCGGAATTTTCAATGTAGACACGAATGTATCGTTCACTTACGATATTGCCGGAAAGCTATGTGTATTGGGGCACTATGCCGGGAATTTCAAATTCGACGGCTACGTACAGCAAGCTTTGCGTAAAGACAGAAGTTCATACATCCGGGCCAATGCGACGATCGAATTACAAAGTGTAAATCCGTTCTTCGATCGCTATGTCGGAAATCACGATATCTGGGAAAATGATTTTAAAGCCATCAAAACCATCAAAGCCGACGGACGCTATGTGAATAACCGTTTGCGAACCGAATTAGGAGTCGGTATCGCCAATATTTTCAGTTACGTCTATTTCGATACGGCAGCGATGCCCCAACAGACCAGTAAGACCTTGATGGTATTGACCGCCTGGGGAAAGCAAAATTTCAGATTAGGCAATTTCTACTTCGACCAGACCGTATATTTTCAAAAAAGTACCCAGGAAGATATCCTTTCCCTACCGGCCATTTCTGTATATTCCCATAACTATTTTCAGCATGCCTTATTTAAAAATGCCTTGTTTTTACAGACAGGAATCGACGTCTTTTACAACACAAAATTTTACGCCGACAATTACATGCCTTCTATTATGCAGTTTTATAACCAGCGGGAAAGAAAAACCGGTAATTATCCGAAGCTCGATGTCTTCCTTAACCTAAGGATCAAACGGGCCGATATCTTTGTCAAATACGAACACATCAACTATCTGCTAAAAAATCACGGAGACTTTTTCAGTGCCGCCGATTATCCGATCAACCCGGGTATGCTCAAATTCGGTATTAAGTGGGACTTTTTCGATTAAGAAACATTTACTATCTTTGTTGAATGACAATCTCTAAAATTGCCGTTTATATTACCCTTTTTCTTTGCTTTGCATGTGAGTCAGGTAAAGAGGTTACTCCGGAAATCATATTACCGGAACCTTCATCGCTGGAAAAAATTCTGACGCGGGGGAGTCTGGAGATTTCCACTTTTTATAATACGACCGACTATTACGTATACCGTGGTATTACGCGGGGATTTCATTACGATCTGGCCCGGGATTTTGCCGGTTACCTGGGAGTCAATCTCCGAATTGTCGAAGTTAACAACGATATAGATACGGCTATCGGCCGGCTACAGAGCGGCAAATACGACCTCTTAGCCGTCAGTCTGACCCAAACCCCGGAAAGGAATGAACAGCTCCGTTTCAGTAAACCTCTTTTCCAAACCCGGGAAGTACTCGTGCAGAACAAAAATAGCCAACCCATCAAAGATATGGCTCAATTAGACGGGAAAGAGATTTATATTCCCAAAAGTGCCACCTCGTATAAAAAGGTTCTGCAACAAATACAGGATTCTCTGAATATACACATTTATATCACCGAGATCGAGCATTATTCCTATGAAGATCTCTTGCACCTGGTAGAGACCGGCGAAATCAATTATACCGTTATCGACGAAAACATCGCCCAAGCCTCCAGTTATTCTATGAAGAACCTGGATATAGCTCTCAAGTTAAAAGAAGATATTTCCGTATCGTGGGCGACCCATTCGGATGCCAGTTTATTGAGCTCGGAAATCAACAACTGGCTGGAAGAAATCCGGAAAAACGGAAAACTCAACTACCTCTATAAACGTTATTTCGGCAAACATCCGGCAGTTCCTCACAACACGACCAAATACACACTCATCAAGAAAGGCGATATTTCACCGTTCGACAAGTTATTCCGCAAAGAGAGTAAAAAGCTCGGCTGGGACTGGCGTTTGCTGGCAGCTTTGGTCTATACCGAATCTCAATTCGATCCTTATGCCGAATCGGAAGTCGGAGCCTACGGTTTAATGCAGATTATTCCTGAAACAGCCGATCATTTTAACGTCGGAAATTATTTCGAGCCCGACAGTAATGTCTATGTCGGAACCGAATATTTACATTACCTGGACCGTTACTTTTCAAGCCAGCCGATCGATTCTTCCGAACGGCTCAAATTCGTTCTGGCCGCCTATAATGCAGGTCCCGGACACGTACTGGACGCCATCCGCCTAGCCAATAAATATGGGAAAGACGCCACTTTATGGGATAATAACGTCGATTACTATCTGCTTCACAAAAACGAACCGGAATATTACCGGGATCCCCTGTCTAAAAACGGCTATTGTAACGGCCGTCAAACGTACAAATACGTACGACAAGTGCTCGAGACCTATAATAACTATAAGAATATCAAGCAATAGTATAAAAATACTAAAAAACGTATTTACGAATATTGGTTTGATCGTTTTTTTTCCATACCTTCGCAGTAGTGTATTATATCGTTCATTAAAAGTTTAAGCTCATGCCTTACAGAAGATTACCTAATACAGATGCAGCGAGAATAAGGGCATTAAAAGCAGCTTTGAAGAAAGGCCAGTATCTCGAGATCGATACGATAGCCTATCCTTTTGCTTTGAAACAAAAAATAGAATTCTTTTTACCTAAATTTGAAGTTGCTATCACCAACTCTAAGTTAGCGAAAGAGAAACAGTTCGATAATAGTCAAAAATTCTCTGAATATACCAAAAAAGCCCGGCTTTATATCTCTCATTTTATTCAGGTATTGAATTTTTGTATTGCCCGTGGAGAGCTGAAACCCTCAGCCCGTACATTTTATGGTTTGGACGAAAACAGTTCGAAAGTTCCTTCTCTTTTGACCGAACAGGATTTGCTGCAATGGGGGGAAAAAATAATTGCCGGCGAGCAGAACCGGATCAGTAACGGTGGTGGTAATCCGATCTACTGTCCTTCGATTGCCCTGGTAAAAGTCAATTATGAAAATTTCAAAGAAAACTATACCCGCCAAAAACAGTTCCAGAATAACTCAGCCCGGGAAAGCGGGAATGTCGCTCAATACCGGAATGATGCCGATGCCTTGATCCTGGAAGTATGGAACGAAGTGGAACGTTATTTCGAAGGGGTAAAAGACGAAGAAGAAAAGCGCTATATGTGCGAGGAGTACGGTCTCGTTTACGTATTCCGACGCGGCGAAAAAGAACGGATCAGAAGACGGAAAGAAGCTGAAAGCATTACCTTGAAGCTTTTCTGACTCCAAGATATACCGACTGCTAAGAGGAACAACAGCTTCCTCTTTTCTTTTTCACCGGCTTACGGGCACAGCTGTCTTTCAAAGGACAAGTGTCACAAGTACTGCATGATTCGTCCTTTTTCAAAGCCTTCAGTTTCCTGTAGCAGAATCGTATCGCCCCCACTAAAGCAACAACGATAATCAGATATACAATACCGTTTTGTATCAAAGCATTCTTTTTTCTAAAATAAACTTCCTATCTGATATACGCCGAACGACACCAACCAGGCCAGCCCGGTAGTATAAAAAATAGTAAACAATGCCCATTTCCACCCCGCCTCTTTACGAATAGCAGCGATCACAGCCATACAAGGGAAATAAATCAGGATAAACAGCATAAATCCATAAGCCACTAAAGGCGTAAATACCTTCTGTCCGTTACTATATTGTTGCTGTTGCAGGCTCTCGATCAGGCTTTGGGAATTTTCCTCGGCATCCGGGACATGGTACAAAATTCCCATAGAACTCACTACAATCTCTTTGGCAGCCAATCCGGTCACAATACTCACGCCCATCTTCCAGTCGAATCCCAAAGGCCGAATTACCGGTTCGATGGCTTTCCCGATTTGTCCGATATATGAATTCTCCAAATGTTCCGTCTCATCGGCCATAGTCGTCCGGTTTAAAGGGAAATACCCCAGTGCCCAAATCAGAATAGAAGCAAATAAGATTATCGTACCCATTTTCTTTAAATATTGTCCGGCTTTTCCCCACATATGGATCGTGGTATTTCGCATCGTAGGCATCCGGTAAGGAGGCAATTCCATGACAAAAGGATCCGAAGATTTGGCGAACAGGGTCTTCTTCAACAAAAAAGAAGTTCCGATAGCCAGTAATATGCCGATCAGATATACAGACAATAGGATCAAGCCCTGATTCACCGGAAAGAAGGCAGATACCAACAGTATATATACCGGTAAACGGGCACTACAAGACATAAAAGGAGTAATCAGCATCGTCATAATCCGGTCCCTCCGGCTTTCCAAAGTGCGGGTAGCCATAATGGCCGGTACATTACATCCGAAACCGATCAACAAGGGAATAAAGGATTTTCCGTGAAGTCCTATCTTATGCATCATCCGGTCCATAATAAAGGCAGCCCTTGCCATATAGCCTGTATCCTCCATCAAAGAAATGAAAAAGAAAAGAATCAGAATATTGGGTAAGAAAACGATCACTCCCCCCACTCCGGCAATAACTCCATTCACCAACAAATCGTTCAAAGGCCCTTCAGGCATAATTCCGGCCACCCAACTTCCGAGGGCTTCTACTCCCGCCTCGATCCAGTCCATCGGATAACTTCCCAGCGAAAAGGTCGCCTGAAACATCAGCCACATAAAGAAAATCAGGAAAGGGAAGCCCAGCCATTGATGAGTCAGTAAGGCATCGATAGCAGTCGTCAGCTGACGTTTATCCTTTTCTCCCGACCGGAAGGTCTCTTGTAAAGCTCCCCGGATAAACCCATATTTCAGGTTCGTGATGATCGTCCGGGTATCTTCCTTATATTCTTTTTCCAGGCGCTGGATTTCTTTTTGTGCTACTTCGAGCATACAAGCATAATTGGGAACCGTTACCAGCTGTTCTTTCATAATCCGATCATCCTCGAGTAATTTGATAGCTACATACCGGGGAGCATATTCATCGGTAATATTTTTATTCGGGGCGATCTCCACTTTAATCCGGGCAATCGCCTCTTCGATTTCTGTCCCATAATTAATATGTACATGCCGGGACTCTTTGGCCTGGTCTTCGAACACTTCGATAATTTTATCCAACACGGCTTCGATTCCGATCCCTTTTGAAGCTGTCGTCGGCACAATCGGGATACCCAGTAGTTGTCCCAAATAGCCATAATCCAGGTGAGAACCTTCGTTGGTCAGTTCATCGAACATATTCAATGCCATCACCACCCGGATATTCATATCGATGAGCTGAGTAGTCAGGAACAGGTTCCGTTCCAGACAAGAAGCATCCACGACATTCAGCACTAAATCCGGATGATGCTTCGTAATAAATTCACGCACATAAATTTCTTCCGGAGTATATTCGGTAATAGAATAAGTCCCGGGCAAATCGATCAGATTGATCGTATAACCTTTATGGTGGCAAGTTCCTTGCTTGGCATCCACCGTCACTCCGCTATAATTCCCCACTCTTTCGCGCAATCCGGTAGCCCGGTTAAAGAAAGAAGTCTTCCCACAATTCGGATTCCCAACCAAAGCGATATTGATCGTCCGGGATTTCTCGGAAATTTCCCGGGCAATCTCATCTTCTGTAAACGTACCGTTATATCCTTCCTGATCTATCGAGGAAGTACAGACGACTTCAATCAAACGAGCCTCACTCCGTCTCAGAGAAATATGGCCATCCATCAATTTATATTCGATCGGATCGTGTAAAGGAGCATTTTTTATCACCGTCACTTTTTCTCCTTTTACGAATCCCATCTCCACGATCCGGTTTCGAAAACTCCCATGTCCATGCACCTTTACGATGACACATTCTTCTCCAGTCGGTATATCAGCAAGCTTCAAATAATTATTTTCCATACCACTCCAAATTATGTGGCAAAGATAATCAATCTGCTAATAAATCGACATACCTACAAATAGGTATTAAAATTCCGGAGCATATAAATACCCCGGAATAATCCCCATTTTCATTCCACTTCAATTCTCCCTCATATTGCAGGTTTTTCCCATTCTGATAAGCCAAAGATCCTTTCTTCAGCTCTTCTGTGTCATCAAAAGAAGTATCTTCCGGCGACAGAAAATCATCCGATTCATTTATCGTCTTTGTAATCCCGAAACGTCCCCGGATTTTTAAAGAAGTCAAAGGATTATATTCAGCACTAAAATTATTGGTTACTCCAAAAGAACGGTCAAGTGCCCGGCTATTCAGGTTGGCATTCCAAAGCGGATTCGGCGATTCAATCAGCTCCTCTTTATATTCCAGCCATTTTTCCACCCTTCCATCCGGCTTCTTTTCATAATAAGGATTTGCTTTCGCATATTCTGAAAAAGCAACCACCGGATCTCCGGAACTGGTATGATTAATAGTCAGCTTATTACTGAATTGAAACTTATTTTTCCGGTACAGTAAATCCAGATTCCCGCTGAAAACTTTCGTTTCTTTTGGTGGGAATCCGCTAAAAGAAAAATGGACAGATGGCAATTGAGAATTGACAATTATTGGAAGTTCCGCTTCCATGAAAAAATAAAAAAGAAAAGAAAAAAGAGAGAAAGAATAAAGAAGATAATTATTGATTATCAGAAGAATAAAAAAGAAACTATAGGTTTGGAGATACATTATCAATTGTCAAATGACAATTGTCAATTACCAAAGTACCCGCAGAACCCAGGGACTTTATAAACTTTCGACTGATTTAAACGAACGTTATTTATTTTTTCTAAACAGTTTTCCCAATACCTGCACTAAGCCATCCATGCCCTCGATGTGGTTGATCATCGAGATACTTCTAAAAGCACTCATATCCTCATCCATACCTAATTGAACCGGGTAAACCAATATACAATTGATCGAATTAAAATATTTATTGATATAATTCGGGACATATTCCATATGCCGGGAGTAAGAAGGACAATTCGGCCGACTCATCACCAATATCAGGGCATCGTTATCCTGTGTAGCAGTAGCCACTTCCTTAAAATTACTCCAATCTGTAAACTCTTTAAATTCAGCTAAAATCAGGTGTTTGGATTGTACCAAATGCAAAATATCCAGCACGGCCGGTGTACCGTAAAAAACAATTTTCGTTCCGACATTTTTGGCCAGGTTCCAAATACTGATCAACCAATACGGAAAACCGACCTCTTTCTCTGCATTTTCAGGAATAACGACGATATAACGTTTCACCGTCGACATCGGCTGCATAGGACGATAAGCCAAGGTAGTCGTAGCACATTTACTGAGCACCTCTTGTGTCAGTTTCCCCAGGAAAGTATCGGAAATATCTTTTTGGGTACGCAGGCCGATAACAATATCCGTGATCTTATGTTCTTTGGCCACATTTCTAATTCCGTTGACAATATTCAAGTCATAACGTAAAACGGTATCCACCCGGTGATCCATTCCGGCTCCAGTCTTAACAGCTTTCTCAAGCAGACGTTCTGAAATTTTTTCCGCTGCCGGATCGGTATTGTCCGACTTCACAATACTCACAGCAACCAGTTGTGCCTTATTACGCCGGGACTTTATAGCGGTTCCCAAGGTGATCAGCTCATCGACTGTCTCAGAATTACTCAAGGGAATCAATATCCTCTCCTCCTCGTCATCACTATCACCGATCCGGTCACCGCTCATTTCCGCCAAGGCTATATTCTGAGCAGAACGTTGGGTAATAAAAGAAGCGATCGTACAAGTAATCAGAATCATAACGATAGTTCCGTTCAGGACGTCTTCATTCAACAATCGAATCGGCTGCCCATCCGGTCCGGTACCCAAAATCACCTC
>ERZ791868.1549-NODE-1549-length-11784-cov-3.756075_pt1 | contig 11784 bp, 11 predicted proteins | sample MGYA00510281_ERZ791868 | MGnify/ENA primary metagenome ERZ791868 (study PRJEB30046, sample SAMN00792046) | human gut metagenome | study: EMG produced TPA metagenomics assembly of the A metagenome-wide association study of gut microbiota in type 2... | reverse complement strand
GGTGGCAATGGTCTCGAACGGATGCAGCATACCCTTGCCGGACTCATTTTTATCCGCCGTGCCGTGGAAGATCTGGCCCACGGTGTTTTTCATGATCCAGCCAAAGTGGGTGAACTGGAAAAATCCGGACCGCACGGTAAAGTAGATGCCGGTGGCCAGCATCAGGACGATGAGCGGGATGCCCCAGAGGACGCCATCCAGCCAGTTCAGGAAGTTGATCATTGTTTTTTGTTTCCCCTTTCTTTTTGTGCGGAATAGCCCTCAAACTCAAACACGCAGCCGTACCGGCAGCCCTTTTTCGCAAAATAAAAAGGGCACCTGAACAGCAGCGCTGTCTCACCCCGCTTCCTTGCGGAGTGCTGCACTGCTGAGCAGATACCCAGAATTGCAATAGCGCCACTTCATGTTCAATGAAGGAGTGGTACGGATCTTTTCCGCACCCCCACGCAGACCTGCCGCCGCAAGGTCCCGTTCGGCGATGATTGCCTTTCGCTCACTTCAAAGCCCGCCGGCTCCGTGAGGTACTCTTCTGCATCGCATCCTCTATATTCGATTTCTATTCAGCTCAGTGTGTTGTAACACGTCATTTAGTATGCCCCACACGGACAGTTTTGTCAAGCCATCATGAAGGAACGTCACTTAATACCAGCAAAATGTGAATTTCTTTCACATTTCCGTCTCAGTGGAAATCGTTGTTCAGCGCGCGTTTCAGCTCTTCGGCGGTGTCGGTCAGGCAGCGGACGAGCAGCGGGTTGAACGCGCCGCACTCACCGTTCAGGATCATCTGCACGGCCTTGAATGCCTTTTTGTAGCACCGCTTACTGGTCAGCGCGTCGTAGGCATCGGCCATCGAGACCAGCTGCGCGCTGATGGGGATCTCATCGCCCTCCAGCCCGTCCGGATAGCCGTGCCCGTCCCAGCGCTCTGGTGCCAGCGGGCGATCTCGCAGGCCGTCTGCAGCCGTTTCCAGCGCCATGTCGCCGGCATGGTGGCCGTAGGTATCGTTGCAGACCTTGAAGTCATCCACATCCATGATAGCCACGCCCAGCCCGACGGACATGAGCGGCTCTTCCAGAATGCGGTACCGCAGCCCAGTCTCTTTGGAGAGCTCGTTGATGGAGGTGTCGTGGGCCGCCAGCGCATCCACATAGCCCTTGCTCAGCAGGATAAAGATCAGGTCGTGCTTCTGCACCGAGATCACCTTGCGCAGCTCCGGGATGCGGCTGTCGCGGCTGCGGAGGATATCTTCGGGTTTGGTGGTGGACTGCACCGCAATGGTCTTGCCTGCAAGGTCGCTGAGGGTGTAGATGTCGCTGTCCGCATTGACAGCCACCACCTGGCTGCTCTTCATGTAGAGGCCTGCCCACTGGTATTCGTCCTCGCGGCCGTCCATCGTGTAGCTGCTCCAGATGCAGTCGATCTCGCCGCTCTCCAGCAGATCTTTCTTTTCCTCCCAGTTGATGAACCGGAACTCCGGCTCATAACCCATGCGGCGGAACACTTCCGTCGCCAGCTCCATGTCGACGCCGGTGGGTTTGCCGTCGGCGTCCAGATAACTGAACGGTGCGTAGGTGTCACAGCCGACGGTGAGCACCTTCGGCTCATCCCTGCTGCTGGACGCCGTGCCCGGAAGCGTGCTGCATCCGCACAGCAGCACAGCCGCAAGCAAAAGGCCGGCGATCCGTCTCAACCTTTTTTCTTCATTTTGATTCCTTCTGTCTCACGCTTTTCATTTCTTCAGGATACTGAAGATTGAAGGCCAGCACCGTGTTGGACAGCACAAAGCCGCTCTCCTCGGCAATGTAGGGGTTCTGGGTAAAGTGGAAAATGAAGTCGATGTCTTCGTTTTTCAGCGCATCGATCTCCTCTTCCAGCGTGTCGAAACCATGCAGCTCAAATTCCAGCGTCTGGTCGCCCAGACTGTCCTTGGGTGAGATGTAGTCCGTGAGCACGCCGGTCAGCTTTCCGCTGCCTTCTTCCAGCGTACTGATGCCGGGATCCTGCTTCAGAAAGCCGATCTTCAGCGCACCGTGCTGCTCAAGCCATGCCTTTTCTTCGCTGGACGGCACCGGCACAGACACCGCCGACAGATACCGCTGATACAGCGTATCGGAGTAAAACGGCTTGTCCTGCTCCATTTTGCGCATAGCGCTGTCGAGTTCTTCTTTCAGGTCCGGGCGGTCTTTGTTGATGGCAAAGTAGATATCCGTGCCGCCGGTAACGGCGATGGCCGACATGCCGAACTCCACCCACGCCGGGGTCTCGGTGGAGACCACACAGTCGATCTCGCCGTTTCCCATCATTTCCAGCAGGTTGGCCCAGCCGTTGCGCACATACTCGTAAGACCAGCCGGTATAAGCCGCCACCGCCTGTTCATACTCGTAGCCGTAGCCGCTGCGCTCGCCGTGTTCGCCGGTGATGTTGCAGGCATCCTCATACCATCCGGCCCGGACGGTTTTGGTTTCCGCACATTCCGCAAAGGCAGAAACCGGCAGCACCGCCGCAAAAAGTAAAAGACATAATACAATGCAGACGCATCTTCGCAGATTTGTTCGAACCTTCTCCCTAGATTCCACCCCAAAACAACTTTTTAACAAATCCAGTTGCTATTCGGTTTCAGTATATCACGCTCCCCCCCCCCGAATGACAATGCAAATTGCGAAAATTGCCGGGCCGTGTATCTTTTTGCAGAAAAAAATGCCGCAGGAGCTTCCGGCTCCGCGGCATTGGGGTAAGCTGGCGGCATTCAGCGCGTTTCTTTGGGATCCAGCTGCCGGATCAGCTCTTTCAACCTCTTCATCTGCCTTATCAGTTTTTCCTCTTCTTCGTCATCGTCGGTCCGTTCGAGTTGTGTACAAACCGCTTTCCGCTCTTCCTTCAGGCAGTCCTTCATCGCTTCCATCAGGCTTTCCATCAGCGAGATCGTCTGCTGGGTCTCGTGCATCATGCTGCGGAAGTCCGGATCCCCCAACAGTTCCACAAACTTATTGACCGCGCCCGGAGAAGCTGTTTCCTGCGTTTCCGCTTCCTCGTTCGGGAAGCCGAGAAAATCCTCCAGCAGCCGGCGGGCACCGGCTTTGTTTTTGCTTGCGCCGCAGGCCGCGCAGAGCAGCGCCCGGAACAGAACGCCGCCGCTGCTCGTCCCTTTCGGCAGAAAGCCGCCGCTCTGCGGCAGGCAGTTTTCGCGTATGGCACGGATCTTGGCTTGCAGCGTCCCGTCCGCGCCGAAAAAGATCCAGTCCAGCTCCTTTGTATACAGCTCTTCCACGCTTTGCAGGGCGCGTTTCAACGCTTCTTCGTTCTGTGTGCTCTGCCACGCATCATAATAACGGGAGGCCGTCTGGTAGTTGTTCGCCTTGGCCGCATAGGGCGGGCCGCTGGATCCCGGCGATCTCATTTCCTCATAAAACAGCCCTGTGCTGCCGCTTCCCGGTTTTGTGTTCAGGGTGTCGATCAGCCGCTGTGCACGGTCGCGGAAAACCGCACAGTCCGCGGTGCCGGAACCGCCGCTCCCGTTTTCTTTGCCAAGTTCTGTAAGCGCAGCGAAGTATTCCTGCATCAATGCATTCTGCCGTTCCCAGATCTTCTCGGGGGCTTTGGAGCCATGATGCGCCAGCACCATCGGGCCGAGAAACAGCTGTGCAAACAGCGTTCTGCAGGGGAATTTGCCGCTGCTTGCCTTGACCTGTGTGGCCACAGCGTTCGCCGGCACCATGATGTCCGCATGGACATCGTCCTCTTTCGGATCCATGAACCCATTGAACAGAATGCTTCCGATCTCGCCGAAATAATAAACGGGATTTTTCATCTTATTTTCCTCCGTCTGCTACGACAGAGAACAGATTGACGATTTCTTCCGTATCGGCGCTGATGCCGAAATCGCCGACCCGCAGCGTCAGGATGCCGTTTTCGTCCAGTGTAACGGTCAGCTCCACCTGTGTGTCGGCAGGCACCGAGCGGTTAAAGCCGTGGTAGATCGTAAATGCTCTCTGGCCGCTCTTCAGCTGGGAGCCGTCGGCAAGCTCCAGGAATTGGCCCAGTGCGCCGTGATCGACCTCATAGACCATGAACTGCACTCCGGTCTGGCCGTTGAAGCGGGTGGCATAGGTAAATTTCTGCGTCATGGGCACATCCGCATGGGAAGGGATGCAGACATGGATCATTTCCCGATCTTCCTTGACATTGTAGGTGGAAACACCGTATCCATGCGCAAATTTGGGCCGGACCACCGACGGAAGCGCCGTGTACACCGCCGCGCCCAGCGCCACCGCCTTTTCCGGCAGGCGCTGCTGGATGTGGCTGCCATCCAGCCAGCTGAATTTTTCCAGCAGAAGCTTGCGCACCAGCGGCAGATAGGTGGAGCCGCCCACAAGGACGATATCCAGCGCAGCATTGTTCCAGAATCCTTTTTCCTCTACGATCTTCGCCGAAAGTTCCACATTCTTCCGGATATCATCGCAGATGCACTGCTCATACTCGGCGCGGGTGATATGCAGGGTGCAGCGTCCCCCGGCGGAAGTCGTGATCAGCTCGTCGATCTCGGTGCAGCCTTCCATGGACAGGCGCTCCTTGACCTTGCGGGCGGAAAAGTGCAGGGCGATCCGGTCCTGATGGCGGGTGTTCTTCAGCGTTTCCCACTCTTTGCCGGCGGGCAGCTTGCTGAGCATCAGCTGCTCCATGTGCGTATCCATTGCATCGCCGGCGATCTCGGAGCCGTCCGAGGTAAGCACGATATAGGGATACTCATTTCTCGCAGTCGGCTTTGGGTTCGGCTGGAGCAGCGCCGTGTCGAACGTACCGGCGCCCATATCGAACACCAGAACCGGGCGGTTGGTGGATTTGCCGGATTTTTCCAGATAGAAGTCCGTTGACAGCGCCGCAAGGATCGGCTCCGGCACGATCGAGACCGTTTTGCCTGGGCCAAGGGCCTTGCTGACGATGCGCTTGATCTCATCGTGCTCCGGGGCACCGAACCGCACGGGAATGCCGCAGGTAATGGCATCGAACTCGGTATCGATATACTCCTGCTCCAGCAGAGGGTTCGTCACCGCCACAACGCGCTGGACGATGCGCGCAGCGATCTCCTGCGGCGTATAGCTGTGCCCGTGCAGAACGATCTCTTTTTCATGCAGATGGGTTTTGACGCTGGAGCAAACGCCGTCGGGGTCGTTCGAAAGGCAGTCGCGGGCATAGGCTTCGTCGCCCACCCACTCCTTGCCGTCCGCCGTGCGCCAGAACAGCGAAGGGATGCCGCCAAGGCAGGCATCCGAGTAGTTCGGCACGGCAAGGCTGCCGCTGTCGCGGTCGTAGGTGGCGATCATGGAGCGGTAGGTGCCAAAGTCCAGGCCGAACGCGACCGAGACCCCTTTTTCATCCAGAGCCGCACGCATTGCGTTGCGCAGCGAAGCAGTATTATTCACAGGCATGGATCAGACCTCCTTTTGAGGGATGACAATTGCTTTTTCAAGAATCGATTCGTTCAGCATCCAGCCGCAGGCAACCACTTTGCCGACCGGTCCGTCCGGCATGTTGAAGTCGTTTTTGGCCATGGTCAGCGGGTCAAACGGTTCTCCCTGCTCCGGCACGATGCAGCTGCAGCCAAAGTCCTGCCGCAGGATCAGTTCCAGTTCCTTGGCCAGCGCAGCGGACTCGCCGGTATTTGCGCGGTACAGCGTGCGGATCTGGTGGATGATGCTCTTCAGCCCGCCCTTTGCAAAGCCGCCTTCCACTGTGTTCTGGTCATCGTTGAGCTTCCGCGCGATGCTCTTGGCCGCGGCCAGGATCTCACCAATGCTGTCGTGGGTGCTCTTCAGGCTGTCCAGCGCAGCCGTGCGGCTTGCGGCCCATTCATTTCTTTGTTCCAGAGCCTCTTCGCGGCCGGTCAGCCGCAGCTCCCATGCATCAAGCTGGGCAGTGCGCGCATCAAGCGCTTCTTCTCTCGCGTTCAGCGCTGCCTCTCTGACCTCAACCCCTGCCGCGCGTGCCGCCGCTTCGTCGCGGCGCTTTTCTGCTGCATCGGCCTCAGCCATCAGGCGTTCGCAGGTGCTGCGCCGCGCTGCCAGCTCCGTGTTCCATTTGTTTTTCTCGTCGTCGAGAGCCTGCTGATCTTTAGCCAGAGCCTTCTGCTCTTCATGGAGCTTCTTTTCGTCCTGCTCCAGAGTCTGACGCCGGATCTCCTGTTCCTCTTTGCTGGTTTTCAGCCGGTTTTCCCTGAACGCAAGGTTCTTCGCCCACTGCTCAAGCTTATCCTCTTTCTGAGCCACTGTCTGAATGTACTGGTTCAGATGTTCCAGATCTTCCCGGCTCACCATAACGGCGTCCTCGGGGAGCGCGGGGTTTGCAGGTTGCCCGCACAGGTTCATCATCTTCTCTCCCATTACCATCATCTTTTCGATCGCTTCTGCCAGAGCTCCCTCTACGCCGCCATAATACCAGTCCATTTTTTAGTCCTCCTTCTTTATAAAAGCAGTGTCCGCAGTGTTCTGGCTCTACTATAACAAATTCCGAATCAGAAAACAACCGGAATCAATTCCGAGAAAAGACTCGGAATCGCGGCCGATTTTCGGGTCAAAAACCATTATTCCGAAAAAAAGCGGTCTCAAAACCCGGAATCCTGCCGGTTCGCCTGAAAATTCTCATTTTCCGGTCAGAAAAAAATCTTTTTCCAAGCGCAGCGCTCCGAACGGCCCGGAACAGCCCTGCCGGCACCCAAAAATCCCAAAAAAGGCGGCGGAAAAAGCCGGAATGCGGGCCGGTTCCGAGTGAAAACTCGGAAAATATTTATCGTAGGAACGCTTGATTTTCTGTCGAAACATGGTATACTGATGTCACAGCAAGCGAGACGCAAACCGCTGGACCGCAACGCTGAAAGAACAGGAAAGGAGAGATGTCGATTGCTTGACGAAAACCGCGAAGCTCTGCAGGGTGATGGCTCGTACGGAGGCGTCAACCGCATCATCTACTATCGACAAAAGCTGGTGCAGGCAAACCCGCAGGCCAGCGAACGGGCCGAGGCGATCCTCCGGCGCTTTGCACAGAGCCTTCCGGACGCAGAGCCGTACAAGCTGGTGCAGCTGCTCTACGACATGATCGCACAAAATGTGACCTACGACCATGCAGCGCTGGAGCAGGATCCTCCGGAGGAAACCACCTTTCTGTGGTACAAGCCCCTTCTGATCCAGACCGGTGTGTGTGAAGGGATCGCGCAGCTTTTCCTTCGTCTGTGCCTTGCCAAACGAATCCCCTGCCAGATCATCCACGGCGAAGGGGACGGCGGCGGAGAGAAGCCCGGCCTACACGCCTGGAACATCGTGTTCCTGCAGCTGCCAGGGTGCAGCAGTCCCCAATGGTACCACCTCGATGTCACCTGGGATCTGCAGACGAATCCGCCCGACTATGAGTTTTTCCTCAAGTCTGACGTCTACATGGAAAGCCACCGGCACCAGTGGCTCCGCCAGAATTTCCCCTCCGCACCCGGCAACGCGCCGGCTCTTGCTCAGCTGCCCCGGAAGGCAGCGGATGCCGCCGGCAAGCTCCTGCAAATAATTGTGAAAGAAGGATAGTATATGGCAAATCAGGGCAATTTTGCTCCCGGCACCAAGCTCGCCTTCAGCGAGTACAAAAACGGCCGTCCCGTGAAAACCGAATATAAGGTGGTGCGTTTTCTGGCCGGCGGTGGTCAGGCAGATACTTACATCGTCCAGAAGGCAAGCTTTCTTGGCAGCAGTCAGAAGTACGTCATGAAGCACGTTTATGGCACCTTCGCATCCGACAAAAGCAAGTACTACCGCAAGCTGGCTGCGATGGCCAAATTTGAGCCTCCCGCTCCGAACATGACCTGGCCGCTGGCCATCAGTTCGCAGACCGAGAGCGGCTCGTTCTGCTTCATCATGCCGTTCCTGGAGGGCTATTCCGAAAGCTCCCGTCTGATCAGCTATATCAAGCGCTGGAACAGCAAAGCCACCCACGATGAAGCCCAGCCGAATGACCCGTATTTCCTGCCGAAGCTCAACCAGAAGGATCCGAATGATCCCGCCGGCATGACCGTCAAGCAGCGTGCGGAAGTGATCGTACAGGCTGCAAACATCATCGATGCCATCCACAAGGCAGGCTATGTGTTCAGTGACATTTCTGGTAAAAATTTCCTTTACAAGACCAATCGCGACGGTCACGTTGAGGTTGCCCTCATCGATACCGACGGCCTGCTCCCCTCGGCTTCTGCCAGCGGCCACACCTACACGCTGGGCATGAGCGGCACAGCGCAGTACCGCGCACCGGAGATCCTGCTCGGCAAATCGCCCTCGGTAGAAAGCGACCGCCACAGCCTTGCTGTATGGGCCTTCCGCATCCTGTGCGGATCCAACCCCCTCGATGGCAAGTATACCCACAGTGTCGAGTGGTCCGAAGACAACGTCAAGCAGAATTTCGGCGTAAATCCGCAGTTCTCCATCAGCAGCCGCGTCAACTGCGCCAGCCCTGCCGTTTTCGCCCATTGGCAGCTCCTGCCGGATATCGTGAAGAAATATTTCCTGCTTTCGTTCTCCTCTGACGCTCTCCATCATCCCGCCCAGCGCCCAACCGCTGAGCTGCTCGAAAAGTGCATTTCCGCCGGCTACAAACTCAACTGATTGATAAAAGAGGGGGAACTTTACTATGTCTACTTTTGAAAACACCTGCTTTTTCGAGGACGAACCCGAAACCGAAACCGTCTTCAACGACGGTTTCCGCACCTGCCGCTTCACCATGTGGGTCGATACGAGCGGCTCTATGGCGGGTCACTCCTCTAATATGGCTATGGCAGAGGGCGTGAAGAACCTCCTCCAGGAACTTGCTGACAAAAACAAGAACGCCGAAGACTAACAAAAAGAGAAAGGAACGTTACCATGTCTACTTATGCAAACTGCAAGCCCAATTTCAACGACCGCATCCGCATTTTCGAGGAAGCTGTCGATACCGTCTTCAACGACGACGGCCTCCGGGTCTGCCGCATTAGCTTGTGGGTCGATACGAGCGGCAGCATGTCTGGCCATGCAGCTGACATGACGAATGGCATCAAGAAGCTGCTGACCGAGCTTGCCGACAAGAACAAGAATGCAGAAGATTGCCAGTTTTTGGTAAAAATCGTCACCTTCAACAACGATGTTCATGTCCTGAACAACGAATTCCTCGACCCTGCCCAGCTGCTCGAAATCGTCGATGAATCGACTTTTTACTGTGACGGCGGGACAAATTTGACCGCGCTGCTGCGGGAAATGGACTCCGCCTGCAGCCGTCAGGCCGAGGGCTTCAAGGGTGCGCATCGCTCCGATTATAAGCCCGTTAACGTGTTGATCACCGACATGCATGGCACGGATACCCAGTCTGCACGTGATGCCGCGCTCAACCGCCTGATGGACAACCAGCTCTTTACCAAGAAAAGCGAGGTGCTCTGCGTCTACGTCGGCAGCGAGAGCGACTTCCACTATGTGGAGCAGATTGCCGGCGGCAAGGAAAATATCGTGAGCATCACGGATAATTTTGCCAACTATATCGCCCCGGTCGTTATGGGTTCCTCGGTGCTCAGTTCGATCGAGACGCACGTTAACGGTCAGAGCAATGGTTCTCTGGCAGAAGAAGCCAAAAATCGCGCCGGAGACGGCGAAAAGAGCGCAAAGCAGCTCATGGATGAGATCATGAACACCCTGAACTAAGCCAAGCCGAGAGAGGTATCACCATGCATCAAGTCATTGCCCGCTGCCGCACCGGCAGCAGCCATATCATGCGCCATAAGCCCTGCCAGGACCGCCTCTGCCGCGTTCAGACCCCCGATTTCAAGCTGGTGGTGGCCGTTGCAGACGGCCACGGCAGTCCTGAGTACAGCCGCAGCGGCGTCGGCGCTCGCTTCGCGGTGTACGCTGCCAAAAAAATCTTGCCCTCGGATGCCCCGGACGAGGAGGTGGTGGCGGACATCAAGTGGCTGTACGATCACCTGGTTGCACGCCACCTCTCCCGCCACCCTCTGAGCGACCGCGAGATGGGTCTGCTCAGCGCGGCAAAGCTCCACCCCGTGTCAGCGTACGGCTGCACGCTGGCAGTTGCCGTCATCGATTACGCTCATAACAGCACCACGCGTTATTGCCTGGGAGACAGCGGCGTCTTCTTCATCGATACGTGCGGCCGGTTCCCGCCTCCCCTGCCGGATGACCCTGCCTGTGTGGGCAGCGCTACCAGTTCGATGTGCCAGAGTCCGGAGACGGTCAAGGAGCATTTCCGCATCCAGCACCTCGATGGCATCATGGCAGCGGTAGGCGTGTATAGTGACGGCGCCGAAGCCGAGGACTGGCGCGCAGCTGAGGCGCTTTTTTTCAAGGGTGATGATGAAGCATCCGAAGAGTCCATGGAAACCCGCGTTGAAAAGCTCCTTAAGATGTGCGATCATGGGGATGACCAGACCTTTGTTCTGGCGGCTGATTCTGAGGCTGTCAATACGGATGATTTCCAGGCCGGCGTTGCCGAAGAGGTTCACCGTGGACATCAGGTAATGGCGCTCAACCGCTTGGTTGAAAAACGCAAACAGTCCGAGGTATATCTCCGGTTGCTGCTCGACAAGGCAAAGCGTCTCTCCGGAAGCGAAGCCGTCAAATTCAAGGATGAGGTCCTCCGACCCGCTGCGGAGGAGTTCACCGCCTTGAACAACACGATCGAAGTTCTCCGCAAGGAGCTGGAGGAGCTGGAGGAGGTGCCGTAATGGCCGCAAAAATCTCTCATCTTGGCTACGACGAAGTAACCGTCCGGGTCGGCAGCAACCAGATGATTTCTGAGGATGAACTGCCGTATATCACGAACGACCGGCGTGTGCTGTTCACACTCAGCGACGGCGTCTCTGCCGGCCGCGAGATCTACGTGGTGATTGACGACCAGCTGCAGGGCCCGCTCCGAAATGGCCAGGCTTTGGAAACGGGCGTTGAGTTCTGGGAAAGATTCCTCCCCATGCCCCATACCGGCGGCATCTATGTAGTAGATACGAAGCCGTTTCCGGTTAACTTCACCGATAGCCTGGAAGTGCCTGTGTGCCAAAGCAACGGTCAGGTGCTGAACGTCAAGACGAATGTTGTCTTCTCCGCCCAGATGCGCTGCCGCGACGGCCGTGCCATGTTGGAAGAGTACCTTGCAGGCACCTTCCGCGACCCGGAAGAAGAAGGCCGCTATATCATTCAGCAGGCCGTACAGCAGACGGTTCGGTCCCGCATTACAGCTGCATCTCTTGAGGGCGATGCCATGCGGGTCCATCAGGAGCTCAAGCAGATGGAGCTGACCACCATGGGCGATTCGATCTGCAAAGCAGCCAACAGCAAGGTAAGCTGGCTTCGTTTTCAGAACGCCTCCCTGCAGATTTCCATCAGCAATCTGGATGAACTGCTCACCCAGCTCAACCGCGGGTTTGAAATGCGTATGAACGCGCAGCAGCTTTTGATCGAAGCATCGATCAAATGCTTTGACCGCGACTCGATCAGCGAGCCGGCCATGGCGCTTCTGATGCGGTTTGTTGAGACAAACCCCGGCGCAAGCGAGGAACAAATCGAAAAGATGACAAATCTCGTCGCCCAGCTTGGCAAGCGCATCACGCCTGCGGAGATGCTCGCCTTCGGCGTCAAGGCCGGCCTGCTGGATGCAGCATCCGCGCTGAAGCTGAAGCCGTAAAAAGGAGGGTTCGCTCATGAAAGAGTACATCAAGGTCACCCACGTTCCGCTTCTGCGTGAGGGCAGCCGCCCCCCGGCCTCGCTGTGTGAGGTGCTGCCGGCGGG
>ERZ791868.1545-NODE-1545-length-11830-cov-2.999490_pt1 | contig 11830 bp, 6 predicted proteins | sample MGYA00510281_ERZ791868 | MGnify/ENA primary metagenome ERZ791868 (study PRJEB30046, sample SAMN00792046) | human gut metagenome | study: EMG produced TPA metagenomics assembly of the A metagenome-wide association study of gut microbiota in type 2... | reverse complement strand
ATCATCCTGAGCCAAACAGGGAGCCAAACAGGGACGGAGTTTTCCGGCTTTTTTGTAGAAAAAAGCCGGAAAACTCCGTCCCTGTTTGGCTTATTTTTTCCACATGAGGGGTTGTGAAAAAACTTATTTATAAGGTATTGACAAAAAATACGGGGGGGGGTATGATGTTGTTATAAAAAATTGACAAGAAATTATAACATGGGAAAACAAATTAATAAATTAATATAAGTAGGATTGTTACTTTCAGTAGGCAAAACCGGATTTTATGAACATCATTGAAGAGACAGTTGTTTGTAAAATTTGGTTTTTTTATTTAAATTCAGAATATTAAAGAAACATGAGAAAAAGTGAGGGGCAGAGCTTATGAAGAAAGGACAGAAGAAAAGAAGGAGTGTTATCTTACGAAGAGTTTTAGCATTATTGTTAGCAATTGTGCTCATTCATTCCCAAATCATGCCGGCTGTATTCGCCGCAGATACGAATTACAGTCAGGAAAGTAATACAGAAGAGAAAACTGTGGTGGATGGAGCAGAGACAGTACTGCCAATGTCGGAAGATGCAATCTCCGAACCGTCGGAACCGATACAATCGGAAGAACAACAGACAGAAGATAAGGTATCGGAAGATACAACCGTCGAATCATCGGAACCGATACAGTCGGGAGAACAACAGACAGAAGATGCAGCCGACGCAGAACAGTCACCAGAAGTAGAGACAACAGACGAGGCTGCGGAAGAGACGGTAAATATCGCAGATGCTGTTGTACCTGTAACAGTTAACTATTATCTTCCGAAATCACAGAATTTACAGGTAGATGCACCGGAAAGCTATACCGAAGGAGAAGCACAGGAAGAAGCAAAAAGTGCAGTAATTGAACAGGCACTTGGAGATGAGACAACACAAAAGCTGATTGAACAGCAGAAAGAAAAAGGGATAGAAAGCAATACGCAGGAGCTGACAGCATCTGCTGTATCGGAAGAAGAATATGACAGCTACACGCAGATGGCTGTGACAGGAGAAGGGCTTCAGGCACCGGAGGTTTCACTTTCAGATGATGTACAGTTGGAAGAGGATGCAGATGCGGAGAACACAAATCCGCTGATTGGCTGGCAAGTAGCAAAGACGGCAGGTATTATGTTGTCCTATCCAGATGGGACTGAGATTAAGATGGGAGATGTCATTCCAGCCGATAAGATTAGCGAAGTACAGATGACAGCAGCCGATGATGGAATTTCATTGTTGAGTACACAGGCGAATATGTCGATAGCAAGCTTGATTGCCCTGACACAGGATATGACAGTAGTACAGCGTGTAGGTGCTGCAGGAACGAATGGAAAGTGGTCAGTTCTGGTGCAGGGAGGAACCAACCAGACGCCTTCAGCAGGTACTGTAAGACATGCGTATGGAACCTTGAAAGATGCGCTGACTGCAATCAATACTGATACAACATCCAACAGCTTTAAAATTACATTCCTAGATAATTACACGGCAAGCTCAGATGATTTAGGTGCGATGGGAAGAGATTACAGTACGAGTGGAGCACTAGGGAATAGAACAACGAATAAACCAACAATTGTATTCACAGGAGCAACCAATTATAGCACAGGGACTTCTTATAGCAGTTGGACAACATTTACTTCCCAAAATCAAAGAATCTATTTTAATGGATTCAATGCTTATTTTACACACGTTAATCTGAACTGGAGCGAATCAACAGTTTATGGAAACCAGAATGACACCACTTTTGATGATGTAAAATTTATAGGCGGAGCAGTAACTGCAATTTATGGTGGAAGATATACTCCTAATAGCACCAGTGTATCCTATAACTTGGAATTTAAAGATGTAGAGATGACAAAGGATGCTCCTGTAAAGCAGATCTTTGGAGGCGGACAGGATAAGTCAACAGGAGATATTAATCTAACAATGACAAATTGTACAATCTATGGAAATGTATATGCATCAAGTGGGCCATATAAGAATACCACCTATACTCATACAGGAAATGTCGATGCAACACTGAAAGATACCGCAATTCGTAAATTCGATACAACTGTAGTAGATCCAATGTTGAAACCGGATGAAGTCCATACCGTAGGTGGATCTTTCTGGGGATTGTATGGAACTGTAAGTGGAGACCTCTATCTAAGAGCATCTGGAAGTTATTCGGCGGACTGTGGAACCTGGTTTACAGCGAAGGAGGGCTGCACAGCAGGATCTATATCGTATATATTCAATGATATTAAGGAAAGTCTGAGATTTGTAGGAGCATATGAACATGCTGGATATGATCAAGCAAGCACATCGAAAGGTTATATTGAAGTCAATAACACGCAGGTTGCTAACGTATTTGGCTGGGGATATCTGAGGTTGAATAATTCTGCTACATGTGATGGGGTTGTGAACAATTTCGGACATATGCAGTATGATTCCAGTTTCTATCATTATTGGACAGAACAGAAAAAGCAGGATGCCAAAGGTGGAGATCGCTATGTTCCAAAGGACTATAAACCGGACTTGCCGACTTGTATTGGATATGTAGCAACAAAAAGTTCAACCATTTGTTCTGGTGGAGATTGCTATGAAGCATGGAATCGCCAGCGTTTTGGAAGAATTGTATTAGAAGATAATTATAACACATTTCAGATATACAATGCCATGGGGGGAAATAGTACAAATGTTGTAGATGTGTATTATCTGGATAGAATTTCAGCTTCTTATAAAGCTACTATTGAACTGATGGCAACAAAGGCGAATGCAACCGCAAGTGATGCAACTTCCATGATTCGTACAAGGGGAAATTATAATTTTTCAACGTCAGTAAGTGCGATAGGGACATTAAAAACACATGCGAATGTATCTTGTACAATGGCACAAGATCCAACGAATAGATTGATTAAGCTGTATGCTACAGCAAATGCAGAAAATATAATCTATCTATACAGTGGAAGGTCCAATACAGGAAATGCAATATATTCGGCAAATTCATTTAAAGTGGTGCTAGACTATCTACGAGAGCAGACAGGAACCTATTATACGTTATGGTTTACAAAGGGATATAGCCTGGTTCAGGAGGATGTTACTGCATTTAATGATGCAAGAGGATTTACGGATAAGAACGTGACAATAATAGCAGATGCTGCATTGTCGGGATCACATGTGCAGGGTTCTCCAAATACAGGAGTGAACCTGTGGGGTACTGTTTATCCACAATTTAAGTCACTGACATGGAAAAATGCAAAATTTCGCTCAGATTTCCTCTTAACTCATAAGTATCCGTATGTGATGCATGGAAATGGGCACAATCTGACATTTGAAAACTGTACATTCGCAGGTGATGTAACAATAAACGCAGGAGGAAACAGTACGCAGGGAACATCAGGCTCTACGCTCACATTAAAAAATTGCGTGAATGTAAATAAAATCTATGCTTCAAAGCAACAAGATGGATTAGGAAATACAACGATTAATGTGGAGTCCTGTACAGGCCACACTGGTAGTATAATAATTGATCCGGCATATTACGGTACTGTAAATAACCTGGAGATTAATGTGACGGACTGTATTGCAAAGATTGAGCCGAGTTACATATCACCAGTAAAAGTTGAGGGGGATTATAAACTGACAGCAACGAACACACAGTTGATGTTCACTAACCCAACTGTTTCAAGTGGGCATACAGCAAAGGTTTACCTTAATAAGGATTCTTCAAATCATGAAGTTGTTTTATTAGGGGATTGCAAAGGAGCATTCAATGCACCAGATAGATCGTCTAGACTGTATGTAATTGCGAAAGTGAGACCAAAAGATGCTACAAGTGTAAATTTGGACTACTTTGACCAGATAGAGATTGATGGAGGAGAACTTCATCTTGGAGATGCGTCCAATTCAGTGACAGGTGGATTTGGAAACGGTGGAAAAAGGCCGGATATCTCACTCAAGAATTCAGGAAAACTGATGTTAGATTATTTGCCTTCCGAAAGGATACCTCGAACAATTGACAGTCTTACGACAGATGGTACAAATACAGAAGTATCGGTTACATATGACTATAAAGGTGAGACTTCTCCAAGTGGAAGACCATTAATTATTAAGAATACGTTGCGAGTACCAACAAATCGTGAGCTTCGCATATCAACAACGTTTGCTCCAACACATAAGGGAGCGGTGGAATATCCGTTGATTCAGTTCGATTATTCGAATGATGCGAAGCTGGAGCAGTATAACTGGATTGCAGACAAACAATATTATTTGGCAATAGGTTCTAGAAACAGTAACCAGATCGTACTTCGTGCAGATACATATGCGCCGCTGGTATATCAGGCGAAGACAACGAATATGTCTCTCAATTCGAATGGAAGTCAGAGTGGACAACTGGAGATTTATCTGAGGGATTTATATCGTGACGGAATTGACACGAGTGGCATTAGCATTAATGATGCATCGGATGGTGCGTATCCAACTGGTTTTCAGGTGTATTTAAGTACGCAGGATGTTCAGTTAAAGGATGGAGTTTATGGATATACATATAATTCCAGTACAGATCTTCAGTTGAAGCCAGCAAATGTATATTCTTATAGTTGGATGCGCAATGGGGCGTTTAGAGATATCAATGGAACGCCAAGGACAGCTACAACAGAATCACCAGTATTGAATTTGAAATTAGAGTCACGTACTTATCAGACAAACACAAATTACTATATCTACGCAAGAGATATTGCCGGAAACTGGAGTAAATTCCTTCTGGATACGAAAGGTCCGACAAGTACTTACACAAATATTACATCAACGAAAGTATCAGATGGAACTTACAGTTATAAATTTACGGAGCTAAAATTTGCAGATCCAATACAAACTGCAACATATGGAACATCAGATATTGCAGATGTAAGTTACAAAGCGAATGCAACACAGTATAGTTATAACGATAAGAAGCTAGATGCTACAGTACGATATAACAAAACAGGAAAGAATCCATGGGAATCCGGAGTTAGTTATAGTACGGCAAGTCTCAATACAAGTACTGGGACGTGTACACTCAGTAATGTATCTGTTTCAGTAACGGAAAAATTATATGTGTTTGTAAAGGATGGCTATGGAAATATCTCAAGATTTACTTATGTACCAATTGTTTTTGATGCACAGAGCGGTGGAGCTACATCAACTGGAAAGTTCGGCGATGGGTCTACCACTTCATCTACACTGGGACTGGTGGGAAGTACTTTGAAGAGTGCACAGGAGCCATCAAGTCCGCTACTTGGAAATCAGAGGTTCCGCTACTGGTATAACTCTAAGAACAGTGGAAAATATCAAGTTTCATTAACAAGTGAGACTGTAAGTGATGAAACTACTTATTATTATCCACAGTGGACATATCCGACCTTAACGATTAGTAACCAGGTTACAGGAAGTGTTGCAGATAAGAACAAAAAATTTACTTATACCATTTATGCGCAACCAGGTCCAGGTTTTCGATATAATGGGCAGGAGTTTCCATATACAGGTGGAACGATAGCAGGAATATCAGGGGTTACGGCACCGGCTAATGGAACGAAAACGGGAGATTATAATGGAGAATTTACAATTGAGCTTTCCCATGGACAGAGTGTTACGATTCAGCTGCCAGGTTATTATGATTACGTATCTGTAAGTCAGAACAAGGAATCCCCTTACTGGACAGTGTACACAACAGAGGAGAATAAACAATATAACCAAAATTACACAGGGGAAATCAGTGTGAATGCAACGAATCGCTCACTTGCATTTGTTAATAGCAATGATTCCAGTCAGCCGGTAATCTATCAGCAAAAGATGGAAGGTGAATGGACAAAAGACCAGGGAGATAACTATGGAAGAAAACTGACAGTTTATATCAGAGATCTTTATGGAGATGGAATTGACACACAGGGAAGTTCATTCTCAACATCGGAGAGAGCAGAATTCCCAGGATGTACATATGCACAGGTATATCTCAGCACCTATGATGCACCAAAGGCAGACAGAGGATTCAAATTCCGTTATAATGCATCGGAATCTGAGAGATTGGAAAGTTTGTGCAGTTGCAGGAAACTTACCAGTGGAAGTGTTAGAGATATTGAAGGTAAAACAGTGACGGCAACTTCAGAAAAACCGGTATGGGCATTTAAGATGCTTAATACTTATAAGTTCGACCAGAATAAGAATTATTTCATTTATGTGCGCGATCTTACAGGAAAGTGGACAAAATATCTGCTAGATACTAAGGGTCCTAGAATAGAGAATACAGGAACTATCACGAAATCAAAAGAGAATGATAATGACACGGAGTTTACAATTTCAAAGATTCAAGTCAAGGATGAAATGATTGATGCAGCAAATGGTACGTCCGATTTGACAAACGAGTCGCAGGAGAACTTTACATATGTTGCAAATGCAACAAAATATAAGGGAACGGAGGTTTCACTTGTACGTAACAACAAAACTGGAAAATTTTCAGATACTTACAAAACTCCTACAAAAATAGAGGGAACTTATACGGCTGTGGAGTCAATGAATAATGGAGAGATGCTCTATGTATATGCTCAGGACTATTATGGTAATACGACAGCACAGCAGTATGTACTGGTTGGATTTGATGCATCAGGAAATGCACAGTACAAGAAAGCAAGTTTTGAAAATAACATAAGACTAAAGAGAGAATTGGTTGTAAAGGGACAGAAACTTTCGCCAAGTCAGATTCCATCTAATCCAGGCTTCCATAATGATAATACAAGCCAGAAATTTACGCAGTGGTCAGATAGCACAGATCCGAACAAGAAAAAAGTAGATCTGAAAACAGCACGGATGACAAAATCGGTAATCTTAAATGCAGATTATGAGAAACCAGGTGTAATAATTAAACAGATGATAAAGGGAGATGGTATCTGGAATAATCAAGAATTTACTTATACGGTTAAGACAAGTTATCCAAGAGGAAAAGTGATTCCGTGTAAAGGAAGTTATGTATCACCGGCAGTAAATGCACCAAATATTACATCGCTGACAGTAGATGAGAATCAGGAGATTACATTTAAGCTGAAAGCAGGACAGATTTTAGAACTGATACCTGGGGATAACCAATATACGATTAAGAGCATCATTCAAGACAGCAACGGAACAAATTGCGAGATTCAAAAAGATGCGAAAGTTATTTCAAGTGTAGCGAATGTAGCTGTAGATGAGATCAGTACCAATTTTGTTTTTACCAATACGAAGAATATCGTAGTTACAGGTGTTGATGGGGGAAATACAGATAACAGTCTGTTACTTGTAGGTCTGATGGGAGTTCTTCTAATCACAGGAGTTTCTGTCTTACGAGTGAGAGGGAGGAGGAGATCCTAGATGGACACTGCAGAGGAAAAAGTAATTTCTGAGGAATCAGTGGCAGGAGGGATTTTCCGTGAGATTTTGTACCTTCTGTTGAAGATTGTAGCAATTGCAACTGCAATTGTGGTTATCTTCACATTTATCTTCGGAGTGTTCCGTTATGCGGACAACGCCATGCTTCCGGCAGTGAAAGATGGTGATTTGGTCTTCTATTATCGGTTAAGGAATAGTTATGTAGCTTCGGACCTGGTTGTTTTGAACTATCAAGGAAAAGAACAGGTCCGGAGAGTGATTGCAACTGCAGGAGATGTAGTGGATATTACAGAGGACGGTCTTACAATTAACGGAGCACCGCAACAAGAACATCAGATTTACGAAAAGACACAGCGGTATGATACGGGAGTGGACTTCCCAATCAAACTACAGGAAGGGCAGATTTTCGTCCTGGGAGACAGCCGTGAGAATGCGTCAGACAGTCGAGTGTACGGAGCAGTAGATGTGAAAGACACGAAGGGAAAAGTTATGACGATAGTACGAAGAAGAGGCTTTTGATAAGCCGCAAGAACTTGTTAATATTTCTCCGCATAATGGCGGAGGGTGTTAAATAAAAAAATATACTAAGGAAAAGGAGAAAGAAAGATGAAGAAAAAATCCTTACAAAAAATGAGCAGACTCTTTGCATCCGCAGTATTAGTCGGAACAATGTGTCTCGGAAATGTAGCAAATGTAAACGCAGCAGATGTTCCTGCTGAATGGTTACCAACAGAGACTCCAAGCGCAGCAATTACTGTAGAGTATAAGATGGGAAATGATGTAGTAACTCCTGAGAATGATGTCAGCTTTATCTTTGATAAAATTAGTGCACCTGAAGGAATGACTAAGGACGATATGCCGGCTATTTCAGTTGCAAATGTTAAATTTGATGCAGGAAAAGATGAGATTAAAGATACTACTGTTTCAGACATTAAAGTGTTAAGAAAACAGAGCGATAACTTTCTTGCAAGTTTCAAAACAGCAATGGATAATTCTAGTACAAATATGACAACTGGTACATATGAGTATACAGTAAAGTCAACTAGTAATGTAACAAAGACAAAAGAAAAAGATGTATTTACAGCATCAAGCGCTGAATATAAGCTTGATATTTTCGTAGCACAGGATCCAAATGGTAAATTATACATTAAAGGTCTTTCAATTGTTAATACAAAGAATGATGCAGGAACAGATACTGGTAACAATGCAAAAGTAGATGGTAAGCCAGGATCAAAAGAAGATGGTATAGAAAGTAACTTTAGTGGTCTGAAATTCGTGAACGAATATGTTGCAAAAGCTGGTAACGTAGTAGAGCCAACAGATCCGATTAAACCAGATCCGGAAGATCCATCAACTTATGCCTTCAAAGTAACGAATAATGTTGTAAACCCAAAAGATCAAGTTGGAGACTTTAAGTATACTATGACAGTAACAAAGCCAGCAGGAATTACAACAGCTGATAGTTCATATGTTTATTTTGTAAATGGAGAAAAGAAATCTGGAAATTATGGAGATGTTGTAACATTTACACTGCCAGCAGGTAAGAACATGATGATTCAGAGCTGCTATGCTGGATCTAAAGTAACAGTTGATCAGCAAGGTGTAGCAAACTGGACAGCAACAGCAAAGACAATGTTCAATGGAAAAGAAGATTCTAGTACATTAACAGCAGCAGTAGGTAAGAATCTTAAGGTTGAAGGAAAAACTCTTGGACAGAAAGAAAACAAGGTTGATTACACAAACACTTACAAAGATGTCACAGTAACAGGTATCATCGTAAATAACTTCCCATTCATTATCATGATTGCTATCGCAGTTGTTGCATTTGCAGGTATCGTAGCAATGAACAGCAAGAAGAGAATGGACAGAAGATAAGGGTAATGAATATAGACAGAGGAATGATTTAGCATGTGCAGACACAGAGGTATTTGCAGAGTAATAAGAGGAATGAATGGAATACTGGATTATGGTTTACTTCTGCTTTTGCTTCTGGGTCTGGTATATGGATGCTATGCATTATGGGATTCGCAGAATCTGGCAGAGGAAGCAACGTCAGAACAATATGCGATTTATAAACCTCAAGAAGATACGCTGGGATTCCAGGAATTACAGTCGATGAATTCGGATGTGATTGCCTGGATCACAGTGTATGATACCCCGATTGATTATCCGGTTGTACAGGGAAAAGATAATTGGGAATATGTTAACAAGAATGCAGAAGGTGAATATTCCCTGACCGGTGCAATTTTTATGGATTCCGAAAATAATCCGGATTTTCAGGATTTTAATACAATTCTCTATGGACATAACATGGTTCCAAATGTCATGTTCGGAAGTATCAAGGAATTTAAAGAACAAGCCTTTTACGAAGCACACCCGTATGGTAATCTATTTGTTCAGAATCGTAATTTTGGATTGGAAATCATTGCATTAATAGAAGCGGATGCTTATGACAGTTCTGTTTTCAATATAAATGTAACAAGAAATGACAGTATCTCTTATATGGAAGTGATTCGAAATCATGCAGTTTATATGAATGACATTACATTAGAAGCAGATGATAGAATTCTTCTATTATCTACTTGCTCATCAGAGTCAACTAACGGAAGAGATATTCTTGTAGCAAGAATTACAGACCAGACATACAAAGATACATACAGTGCCAAAGATCAAGATCATGCCGGGCATGAAGCGGTAGACCGACGAGGCGGATGGAGAGATTTTATGCCTGGATGGAAGGCTGCGTTGTTCTTATTACTGCTCCTATTGATATTAATCTGTTTCGCAGATCAGTGGATTTGCAGACGAAGAAGGAAAGGACGGAAATAACATCAAAATGAAGAGACAGAACGCAGAAACTGACAAGGCGTTTCGTATACTGGATATTTGTAACGAGTTATTGAATTGGATTTTGATGATTATTTTAGTTATTCTTTTTTGTTATGGAACCTATGGCATTGGAGACAGCTACATGTTGGAAGAAAATGCCATGCCGGAACAATATGAAATCTATCGTCCAACGGAAGAAGACTATGGGGATTTTGACGAATTGAAGGCGCAGAACAGTGATGTATGTGGCTGGATTACGATTTATGGAACACATGTGGATTATCCGGTAGTACAGTCGGAGGATAACAGCACATATTTAATGAGAAATCCGCGTGGAGAATATAGCTTGTCTGGCTCAATCTTCATGGATTATATGAATCAGAAGGATTTTTCAGATTTTAATACCATTATTTATGGTCACCATATGGATGGCGGAGCGATGTTCGGGGATTTTGACCGGTATCTGGATCCGTCTTTTGCGGACAGTCATTTGTATGGAAATGTTTTTGCCAATGGAAAAGATTATGGACTGGAGTTATTTGCATTCTTGGAGTTGGATGCTTATAATACAGGTCTTTATGTAACACCAGTGCAGGAAGTTTCCCGGAAAGAACAGTATTTGCAAGAGATAGAAGATACTGCTTTGTGGTATCGTCAAATCAGTCTTTCCACAGAGGACCGGCTGGTAGTGATGTCTACGTGTACGGAAAATATCACGAACGGAAGGCATATTCTGATAGGAAAGCTTTCAAAACAAACGTATAAAGATACGTATAAGAAAACTTTGAAAAGGAACAGTCAGATTGACCGAATCGACTGGGGGATTTTCTGGAAAACTAGTATGAAGCGATTAGGTGTTCTGATTCTGCTGTTGTTCAGTATTTTGTTACTGATGGCAGTAGAGAGGAGCGGAAAGAGAAAGAAAACGAAAAATAACAGTAGAAAACTGGAAAACTGACAGAGGTATGTATGTGAAAAGTGAAAGATATAAACAGAGAATAAAGCTGGTATGCCTTGCTTTTTTGATGATGGTATGTGTGGTCATTCCAAATCAGGTATATGCAGCGGGGAAAAATAAAGAAGCTGCTCTGACGGTGGAACAGACTGTAAAAGGGAAAACAAACGGGACTACAGATGAGTTTCAATATGAGTTGACAAGTTTAGATTCTGGCAATCCAATGCCGGAAGGAAGCAATGGAGACAGGTTGAAATTTAGCCTTAAAGGTAATGAAAGTAAGGAATTGGTTTTTTCTTATGAGGAGGCAGCTACTTATCGATATCAGCTGAAACAGGTTGTTGAGAAAGATGATAAGGATTATGATGGGCAGGTTTATACCATAGAGAATTATGTAATGCAGAATGGCTCAGAAGATTTTTTAGTTAAGACTGCAATTAAAAGAAAAGATGGGAATAAATCGCCGACATTAAGTTTTACAATCCAACATAAGGCGAAAGATGAGACACCAGTGAAAAATACAGCAAGTGTCCCAAAATCAGGAGACGATCAGTCCTTTATCTCGTTGATTGTATTAATTTTGAGTGCACTGCTTATAATAGTAGTATATAAGTGGAATAAGAATCGGCGTGTTTAAGACCGATGTAAAATAATGGGTGGCAGTTGGGG
>ERZ791868.1543-NODE-1543-length-11833-cov-4.130158_pt1 | contig 11833 bp, 13 predicted proteins | sample MGYA00510281_ERZ791868 | MGnify/ENA primary metagenome ERZ791868 (study PRJEB30046, sample SAMN00792046) | human gut metagenome | study: EMG produced TPA metagenomics assembly of the A metagenome-wide association study of gut microbiota in type 2... | reverse complement strand
TGACATCATCGGTCATCACGCTGGACAGAGTACCGAAGGGCACGTTGACGCAGGTGTACAGCGCCTCGTACAGAACGTAGGTGACGAACATGTAGGCCAGACGCAGGCCGTAGTTGATATTGCCTACATTGACAAAGCCAAGGATGCACAGCACTGCCATGGGGAAGGAGAAGGCGCGGATCCACGGGATGAACTTGCCGCCCTTGGTGGCCTTGCGGGAGTCCACGATGGCACCGATGATGGGGTCATTCACGGCGTCCCAGATCTTGGTGATCAGCAGCAAGATACCCACGTGGAAGGGGTTGACCTGCAGGATCAGGGTGTAGAAGATCGACAGATACATGGCGCGGTACTGCTCGGTGAAGCAGCAGCCCAGATCGCCCAGCGTATAGCCGATCTTGTCCTTCATGGAGAAGGGTCGGATGGTCTTTTTCTGGTCCATTGTGTTTTATCCTCCTTAAAAACAGTGAAACCACGAGACATTTCGCACAAGTCTCTTTTCTACGTTTGCATTATACGTTAATTTTTCATCAATACATATCCAAAAAATGATTGAAAACTATCGCATATTGATGTATTATGCAATTATAACAGTTGTACTTTTCTGTTGTGTACAACAATCTGTTACACATGACAGTTTCATGGAGGACTTTTTGGTGAATTATACAGCCAAGCGTTATCTTTTTGAGCAGAGCGCCGTCCGGGAATTTTATTCCGGCGCGTATTATGATTTGTTTCTGGTCATGCGGGGCAGCGGTGTGTTCCGATGCAGCGAGGTGGTGCTGCCCGCACAGCAGCAGAATCTCATCATCTTCAAGCCCGGTCAGGGCGGCAGACTGGAATACGCCGGTGCTTACGGCCCGCTGGAACTTATTCGGGTGCAGCTGTCCCCCCAGACGCTGGCGCAGCTTTCGGACGCAGATACCGACCTTGAAAAAAGCTTCAACGTGGTGCCCTTCCGGCAGGTGGCTGTGCGCCCGGATAGCCAGATCTATATGCTGCTGAAAAACCTTGCCCGGAAGCTGCTGATGCTCCCGCAGGAGCGCACCCAGTTCGGTGCAGCGGTGTTCGAGCACGGTATTTTGCAAATGTTTGTGGTGCTGGCGCTGCGTGCCTGCATCCATGCGGAGTTCCACACCGCATCGGTCAGCCGCCACCACCTGATGCTGGACGAGGTGTTTTTGTTTATTCAGGCGCACCTTACCGAGGAACTGGAGCGGCTGGAAAAGGAGTTTTTCGTCTCCCGGGAACATATTGTCCGGGAATTCAAACGCCAGACCGGGCAGACGGTGCACCGCTATATCGTAAAGGCGCGGTTAGACCGCTGCTGCACCCTCATCGAGCAGGGGCTGCCCATCACCGAGGTGTACAAGACCAGCGGCTTTGGCGGTTACAACCACTTTTTCCGCGCCTTCAAAAAGGAGTACGGCATGACCCCCAAGGAGTACTTCCACACCACCCGGCAGGACGCCCGTGGATGAATCCGGCAAAAGCAGCGCCGTCTGCGCCTGTGAAAAAAGCCGTCCGGGAAGATCCGCAGATCCTCCCGGACGGCTTGCTTATCCTATTTTTTCTTTTACTTGCGGTGGGTGAGGCAGTTCAGCGCCATCACAACCAGCACGAGAAAGCCGATGACCAGCAGGATACCGGTCATGCCGATGAGCATCATGGGCAGGGTGGTCATCCAGGAAGAAAGATGAAGTATAGAGGGATTCGAACCCTTGACCTCTCGGATGCGAACCGAACGCTCTCCCAACAGTCTCGCTTTTGTGCACACCTTATGCAATGTGAGAAAAGAAAAATCAACGTATATTCGTCCATATGGAAGGCGCGGTCATGCTGATAGACTTTCTTGGTCGCAAGTATGGTCTCCAAGCAGCGGATTTTCGAGATGATGCAGTTTGGGGCGTAATATGGTTGGCGGACAAGTGAGCTACAGGCCCTTGAGATGTAACTCACATGGGATTCAGATGTATCGCATCCCAATTTACAATAAAATACGATATAACGTAAAAGCGCAACTTCTACTCTTGATGAATGGAAGATGAGCTTTTTACATTTGACAACGAGTTATAGATTGACAATAGGACACATACACGATAAACTTTATATAGTATTATGTAAATCAGAAGGAGGCCAAACCATGAGCGCCAAGCACACTACCCCTGCCCAGCATAAGAGCAACCTCCGCAATGTGTATGGAACCTTTGCCATTGAGGGCATGACCATCAGCAAAGATACACGAAGCAACCTTGACCGCATTGGCAGCGGTCAGGCCAGCTATCAGCAGGTCGTGAATGAACTGCGCGCAAAGTACGCGAAGAAGGGCTGAACAGACTCCCCATGATAAATAGGTGGAAAAATGTAGGAGATTAAATATGCCAAGTGCATTTGATTGGAACTGTGAGCTTTCATGGATAAAAGAATATCGATTTCCGCTAGACCAAGGTATGCAAACAGTTTATGAGTGCTTGAAGAATTGGATGGATGATTACAATAGGAATATCATGATAACTACCTTCATGACCTCTGAAGAAAAAGAACAAATTAAAATTTTTTCTGATAGACTGATGCAAGCGTATGAGCTTTATGTAGATAACCGCTACATCGAAGCTTTTAATATTTTCAATCAGGCCATGGATAGTGCGAAGAATCATCTGCCGACCGCTCCAGTTGGGCAGTCAAGTGCTTATGTGGCTGATGCTATTCCATACTATCGGATTATAGCGGGAAATAATAAATATAACCGACTTCAATTCCTGCACATTCCATGCAATTTAAGATACTTGGCATCTGCAAATCGATTTAGTGTTCCCGGAATGCCATGTAGCTATATGGCAAGTGCTAAACGAGTAGCATGGTATGAGTGTGAAATGCCTGATTCATTTCAATGGGCGAAATTTGAGGCCGTCAAGCATGACAAAAAATTGATTCAATTAGATCTCAATCCTTTAACATCGACACGTAGTCTTATTTCTGAACTTCCAAAAGATCGTTGGACGGAAGATGAACGCAAGTCTTTTGCCAGAGGATATTGTTTTATCCTTCCACTGATTGCTTCTTGTTCAGTCATTGCAAAAGAAAAGGGGAAATCGTTTGTTGAAGCTTATATTATTCCCCAAATGCTTATGATTTGGATAAAAAACAGTACGGATTACATCGGTGTGCGGTATTATTCAAGTTCTGATAATGAGTTGGTACGAAACGATTGTGGATATAATATTGCCATGCCCGCAAAACATCCTGACAAAAACGGATATTGTGTTGACCTTCAAGAAATTTTTGGAGTTAACGATACAAACAAAACTGATGAAATGGAATTCTTGGATTTCACGGAGAAATTTTACAACCACCATAAGGTACAAATAGACAGACTAGAAACTTTTTACAAAGAAATTCTCTACACACGGCAGCATACGCATTATCATAAACAAGGAACCTTGTATGAACGCTACTGCTCGGTTTGCAAAGTATTAATTGCACTAATAAAAGCATTTCGGCCAGAAAAAGGTTCCAGCAGATATGCTTTAGTAATGTCACTTTCTGAAGCTTGGTATCTTTGTATGGATATTCAAGAATTAACAAGAGCAAAATTTGAGAAAATCAAAGAAGAAAATACTCCAGGCGCAGATTCTCTCCCCGATGATATAATTATCGAAATTGAGAATGATATTGATTCCTTTGAAAACACTGTTATAGACTTGGCCCATGACTTTAATTTGTTTGTAACAGTTGGTATAACGTGACGTGTTACATATGAACTAGATGCAGTATATCAAGAAAGGCTGATTATGTTCTCGAAGTATGATGTCTACACCACGGTGCAATCCATGTACTGCTACCCCGATACGGATGTTTTGATCAACAAGCTGAATATCCATGACAAAGCAGAACTGAAACAGGCCGAAGAAGAATTTACGGCGGTAAAACAGATGGCTCTGTTGCAGGAGCCAATCAAGGGACGTTTTACCAAAACTCACCTATTTCGGATTCACCGCTTCCTTTTTGAAGATGTGTACCCCTTTGCAGGGCACATCCGCAAAGAACAAATCAGCAAGGGTGACACGATGTTCTACCCGCCAGATTTGATTGACCGAGAATTGGAGCGCGTGTTCAAGAACATTCACTCCAAAAAGCTGCTTGCCGAGCGTGATGAAGAAAAGCAGATTCAAAATCTGTCGCAGACGATGGCAGAACTGAACATCATCCATCCCTTCCGTGAGGGAAATGGCCGTAGCACCCGTGAATTGATTCGCTGCATGGCGTTAGAATACGGTTTGCACATCAACTGGGGCAATACTGACCGTGAAACTTTGATCAACGCTGCAATTGCTGCCGTAGATGATGATATGGCATTCTGCGATGTTCTAAGGCAGTGCACAGAACAATAAATAAATCCATTTCAAATATCCAAATGAAAAAGCACAACGGCTATTCTAGTCAATCTGACCAAATAGATGTTGCGCTTTTTCACATTTTCTTACAGGAATTCAATTAAAATATTCGCTTAGTCTGGACTGAATCATTTTAGGCGCGAGATTTGCAAGCGTGGAATCTTTAACAGTAGAAGCATTGATTATGTAAACAAGATTTTCTAGAGTTAATGGAATAGTCTTTTTAAGGTCAAACACCATAAAAAGCAAGACCTGTTCTCTGTCTGCTCTATAAAGTTTCTTTCCAACATCTGGATTTTCATTCAAAAAATCTGTGATACGCTCTGAAAAACAATCATTTTGTAAATGAATCCGCATTTTTGTCTTTATCATTTGTGCCCATTGGTTGCGTTTGTATTGCCGATAGGCCAGATCATTTATAAGCGAGAGAATTGCCCAATCACAAGTTTCAAGCGTGGCAAATACACCGTTCAAATTTCTTGACAATTCAGGATATTCTTTCCAATCTGCGAGACTTTTATATCGAATGTCATGTTCTACTTCATGCCATCCCTCTGAAAAAATCGTCCGTATTTGTATTTCAAAAGTTCTGTCAATAGGATATTCATCCCATAGAAGCGAATCAAACTGGTCAGCAATATCATCTGGCATACAACATACAAGGTTAAGTCTTTCTGGAGAAAATTTATCGGGTTCAATATCTGTTTTTGAAATATTATTAATCGTGTAATATTTCTCTATGATTTTTTGACAAAGAGAAACATCGTCTGAGAAATACAATGCAATACGAATACCGATAAGGTCTTGCATATGACCTCCAGTCTTACAATATCCCTTTCGCTTGATCTTTTCAGCAATAGAGGCAGGCGATTTAATTCGCCCAAAGATTCTAAAATATAAACCAGCTTTTTGAAGATACATTTCAATGCCACTAATAAGATCGTTCATAGGTCTATTAGGCAATTCGAGCATATCAATATCCATTTGTTTTATCTCCCAAGAATCTCTCTAATCTCCGACATTTTTTCAAAATTCAATTCAATGCAATTACTTTTGTGTAGCAGTATTTCCTTTCCGTAAAGACGGTCTATTGCTTCGGATATTCCATCGTAATCCTGCTGTGCATAACCTTTAAACAAAGTCGAGAAGAGTCTTCTTCTGTCAGCATGATCACTGCCCGGACGCCAATATTGTTCAAGAACCTTTTTTTCGTATTCAGTTTCAGTATTCACAGAAGATAGAATCGGTTCTTTACAAGAAATTTTTCGAAGCTCCGACTCTCCGCAACAATTTGAAAAAATAAGATTGCAATTTTTTTGATTATTAGCGGGAATAATTTCCACTTCATAAAAGTGACATCCATAGAATTTACAATCTTCGAACGCATCAGAGGAAATAGAGCAGGAATTAAATGTGCAACACGAAAAAACGCAGTCTTTGAAATTTGACGATGTAAGTGAAACGTTTTCTCCAAAGTACACAGATTCGTAGTAGCATCGAATATATTCATGAGACGTCTTATGGAGAAGGGCAAGATCGGTATGCAGCTCTTCATAAGGCGTAAACTCTATCTTATTATCAATAATGATACGATATAATGCATCTCGTTTCTTTTGACTACAGGTTCCATAAGAGGTCACCATAAGGTTCCAATATTTTTCTTCGATTTCTTTGGGCGACAGATCTGGAAGTCGATTGTTTGTAAGTGCTTCAGAAATTAAATATCCAAATATAAAATCATTTATAAATCCAATAGAGTTAGATGTATTTGGTATACGATCTAAAAGTGCATGATGCGAAAGTTTTTGCAGAAATTCGTCCTCAGTCGGAACATCCTCTTTAGAAAAATCGCTATAACGATCCAGATATTCAAGAATATCTTCACCAAGAGACATACGAATAATATCTTTGATTTCGACGCTCGTGCAGGTCGATTGTTTGAACGAAGCCATAGTTCCAGCAACACTCTCCATAAGAGAAAGTTGTTCATCAACTTTTAATGGGAGCGACTGGCGTTCTTGTTCTCGTTCAAGAAGAATTTTGAAATACTGCTGTAAAATTGAATCAACAGAAGTAAATTTAGATGCAATATCATCGTTACTTTGAGATGAAAGGAATGTTAAAAGTGTCGGATTTGAAATATCATCAAATATAATACCTCTGGAATGCAGTAAATCAATCTTGGATTTATCTAGCCAATCAGATACAACTGGCGGAATGATTTGAATTCGTGTAATTTGACAATGTGGAAGATATTTGTCGGACCATTCCTCAAACAGCTTGCCAGCAAATATCGAGCTTTTTCTCGATGTCAAAACAATTTTTGCACAAGACTTTTCCTCTAGCAGTTGAGCAATTGTGGATAGCATAGTTTGAGCGGTTTTTTCGTCAGAATCAGATAAATCCGACTGAACATCATCATGTGATTTTGAGAGCAGCTCGTCAAATCCGTCGATAATCAAGGGAACTTTTCCTTGTTTTATTTCGTAAGTAACTAACTCTGAGCTAAGACTTGAAAATTTACTGTCAATTTCAGTTAATAAAACGTATTTAAAGATGGAAGCCGTTCGATTTTTTGATAATTCAGTAATAATGGGAACAGTCCCTTTTGAGTCCACTGATAGTTTTTTTATCAATTCGTAAGAGATACTGGTTTTTCCAAAACCTGCCGCAGCTTCAACGATAATCAGTTGTGGTCCTTTCTCAAACAGTCGTTGATAAATATATTCTATTAGATTTTTCCGAGATTCATTATTATCATCAACAAACCGACAAGGAATAAATTTGTATTCACAAAAGCTAATTTTTTCAGTTTGTTTTCTTGCATAACGATCATATTCTTGCTTTAGTTTTTTGCAATTGTTTAGCGGCAAAAAAAATCCAGCAAACAATTGCGAGTGAATTTCATCAATACTAGAATATTTGTTGATTTTTACAGCAAAACCGGTTTCTTTGTATTCTTCTTCCAAATTATGAAAATCGAAATTGGGATCAATCAAAAGAATCTCAGCATTTTGAAAATACCCTTTTCTATGAGAAAATACAAGATACTTCTCTGGATTTTGATTATCTTCTAGTTCAAATCCATATTTTTCATAAAGAGAAATAATTTCATCGCTATTGCTCATTGAAAAGCCTCCTTTATTGATTCAGTAAAAATTACAACGAATTCAAAATATTGGACATACACTCTCTGAAAAATTTGTAATGCAAGAGAAAAATCAGTGACCGATAAACCAATAGCACGGGAAATTTTTACAAAGAGTATGTTTATGCGAAGCCTATTCTAAAATGAGTATAGCATTATAAAAGATTCATTTCAAGAAGAATTACTGACACAGACTTGTTATTACTGGACAGGTGAATTACAGGCTCTTGCGTATAGCTCATATTCAGATGTATCGCATCCAAAATCACAATAAAATACGATGTACCGTAAAAGCGCAACTTCTACTCTGACTAAATAGAAGCTGCGCTTTTATTTTTGCCCAAAACACATTTCAAAAAGGAGGATGCCTATGGATAAAGACTTTATGCTGACCTACTATGACAAAATGGTACGTCCAATATGGACGGAACTGATGAAGACACCTCGCTATCAGAGGGTGGCTTGCGAACACGACAAGCTCGAACGTGAGTTCCGGCGGCTGTTGGATGAAAAACTGGGGCGGAAATATCTTGAACTGGATGATGCACTGTTCCGGGTGATGGATGACATCGCGGAAGCCATGTATATGAAAGGTGCCGCAGACCGTGAGATGATGATTCGTTAATACCATGAGTTATGACTACTTCTATGGTCAGTCGGGCGAATTGTTTTCCTACTTCCGTATTCCGAAAGCACTGTTCCAAGACCACCGCTTCCGGCAGCTTTCCACCGATGCCCGGACACTGTACGGCATTCTACTGGACCGCATGAGCCTGTCCGCAAAGAACGGCTGGTTGGACGAGCAAGGTCGGGTGTATATCATCTACACTGTCCGGGAAGTGCAGGAATCCCTTTGCTGCGCCGAGCACAAGGCGGTCAAGCTATTCCGGGAACTGGAGGACATCGACCTCATCGAGCGCAAACGCCGTGGTCTGGGCAGACCCAGCCTGATCTACGTCAAGGACTTTTCCTCCGGCTTGCCCAAAGCGCAAGTACAGAATTGCCCAAACAGCAATTCAGGTGCTGCCGAAAACGCAATTCTGGTGCAGCCAAAACCGCAAGCAAATAAGACTGATAAGAATAAAACAGAGATGAATAAACCTGATCCTATCCATTCAGGGAACATCCGAGAGCAGCTTGAGGATTATTTTTATCAGGCGTTGGAGGTAGAACTCCTGCTCCGGCTCTGCCCGGACGAGGAGGACACCATCTACCAGATCGTGGACTTACTTGTGGACACCTGTTCTACCAAACGCAAGATGTTGCGGATCGCCGGAGATGACAAGCCTGCCGAGGTGGTACGCAGTCGGCTGAAAAAGCTGAACGCCGACCACATCCGCTTCGTGATGGATTCGCTGGCAGAAAACACCGCCCCGGTGCGGAACATGAAACAATATCTGCTGGCAATGCTCTACAATGCGCCCACGACCATGAACCTCTACTATCAGAACAAGACGAACCACGACTTTGCGCGCGGTTCTCCGAAAGCGGGGTGATGTTATCGCAAAGAAAGCTACGATTATCGCAGTCACCAATCAAAAAGGCGGTGTCGGGAAAAGCACCACCTGTGAAAATCTGGGCATCGGGCTGGCAATGGAGGGCAAAAAAGTCCTGCTGGTGGACACCGACCCACAGGGCAGCTTGACCATCAGCATGGGCTGGCAGCAGCCCGATGAACTGCCTACCACCCTTTCCACCCTGATGCAGAAAGCCATGAACGACCAGCCCATCCAGCCCGGCGAGGGCATTCTGCACCATGCAGAGGGCGTTGACCTGATCCCTGCCAATATCGAACTGGCAGGGCTGGAAGTGGCTCTGGTAAACAGCATGAACCGGGAAAAGATGCTGAAACAAGTGCTGGACAGTGCCAAGTGGGAGTACGATTTTATTCTGCTGGACTGTATGCCCTCGCTGGGAATGCTCACCATCAACGCGCTGGCGGCGGCAGACGCTGCCTTGATTCCGGTGCAGGCACAGTACCTTTCCGCAAAAGGTCTGGAACAGCTTTTGCAGACCGTCCAAAAGGTCCGGCGGCAGATCAACCCCAAGCTGAAAATCGAGGGGATTCTGCTGACTATGACCGACAGCCGCACCAACTACGGAAAGCAGATCAGCAATCTGATCCGGCAGGCATACGGAAAGCACTTGAAGGTGTTTGAGCAGACCATCCCACGGTCCGTCCGAGCAGCAGAAACCAGTGCGGCAGGCAAAAGCATCTTTGCCTATGATTCCAAGGGCAAGGTGGCAGAAGCCTACAAATCTCTTGCAAAGGAGGTGCTGGCAAATGCCGAAAAACAGCTTAAACGTGTCGCTGAAAGGGGCAGATGACATTTTCTCCACCGAGGAATCCCGGCAGGAGCAGCAGAGGGAACAGGTGCAGCAGATTCCCATCGGAGAACTGTTCCCTTTCAAAAACCACCCCTTTAAGGTTTTGGATGATGAATCCATGCAGCGCACGGTGGAGAGCGTGGAACAGTACGGTGTGCTGTCTCCGCTAATTGCCCGTCCCCGCCCGGAAGGTGGCTACGAGATCATCTCCGGGCACCGCCGTCAGCACGCCGCACAGCTTGCCGGGCTGGAAACCCTGCCGGTCATTGTCCGCAACATGGATGATGATGCCGCTGTTTTGCTCATGGTAGACAGCAATCTCCAGCGTGAAAACATTCTGCCCAGTGAAAGGGCTTTCGCCTACAAAATGAAGCTGGAAGCCCTAAAAAATCAAGGTGCTAGGTCAGATTTAACTTCGGCCCAAATTGGGCCGAAGTTGACAGCAGCCGAAAAAGTGGCAGAGGAAGCCAATGATACCAAGTCGCAGGTCAAGCGATTTATCCGCCTGACCTGCCTTATCCCGGAACTACTGGACATGGTAGACGAAAAGAAAATTGCATTCAATCCCGCTGTGGAGTTGTCCTATCTGGACGAAGCCCAACAGCGGGATTTTTTAGAGGCAATGAACGACACCCAGAATGCACCGTCCCTTTCCCAAGCGCAACGGCTTAAAAAGCTGGTGCAGGAAGGTCACTTCTCGTATGACGTTGCCTTTGCGGTCATGGGAGAAGAGAAAAAGGACGAGCTGGACAAGGTGGTCATCAAAAACGACACCCTGCGGAAATACTTTCCCCGCAGCTACACCCCGAAACAGATGGAGGACACCATCATCAAGCTGCTGGAACAGTGGCAGCGCAAACAGCAGCGGCAGAATGAACGCTGATTATACCGTAACGAAAGACCCGATGGGGTCTTTTTCTTTTGCAACCAAAAGGAGAAAAAGCCTATGAAAAACAACGCTACCCGCACCATCCGCTCCGAGGAGATCACCATTGATGTGCGTATCTGCGCTGCACTGGCAGCAAACCGGGGCAGCGGTGTGGTCTACCTCGCAGCCATTGCCCCGGATATGGAGCTGACCGTCATCACGTTGGACGAGGCTCCCGGCATCCTGCCCTGCTTTGAGGAGGATGATGCTTGCCTGAATCTCCCTGATACCTCGCTGCTGCTCTGCTACAATCCGGTGCAGGTGCTGAAGATGGGCGGCAAGCACTACCTGACCGGCCCGGTGATTCTGGTTCGCACCAACATGGACGGCAGGGTCATCTCTCTGACCATTGATGAGGTCTACCTGTTCCAGAAGTATCTGGAAAGCCACAGCATCACCCTGATGGCAGATGGGCAGAAGCTGACCTGCATCTGCATTGACTGAGGTGTTCCATGCTGAACCTTTTTATCGGTTTCGCATTTTTTGAAGCAGGTGCCTTTTTCGGCTTCTTTGTGGCGGCTCTGATGCAGGCGGCACGGAGCGGTGAAATCGGACTGAACGGAAAGGAGGATTCGCATGGCTGAAAACACCCTGTCCGTGCTGAAAATTGCGCCGGGACAGCATCCGCAGCAGGTCGAGATCGATAACGACCTGAAGGCTTTGCAGCAGGCTGTGGGCGGCTCCATCGGCGCAAGCTATCCCTTTGCCGACCCGGTTGCCATCGTTTATGCCGATGACGGCAAGCTCATGGGTCTGCCCCTGAATCGTGCCCTGCGGGACGAGAACGGGCAGATGTACGACACCGTTGCCGGAGACTTTCTGGTGGTGGGTCTGGGCGAGGAGGATTTTGCATCCCTGACCCCGGAGATGGCACAGAAGTACGAGCAGCTTTTCCATCAGCCGGAAGCCTTTCTAAAGCTGGGCAACCGCCTGCTGGTGCTGCCGGTGTCCGATGAACCTCCGGCAGAAAAGCTCCGCACCAAGCCCCCGGCAGAGCATGACCGCTAAAAGCACCTTGCTGCACGGGAGGTGATG
>ERZ791868.1536-NODE-1536-length-11873-cov-7.961330_pt1 | contig 11873 bp, 10 predicted proteins | sample MGYA00510281_ERZ791868 | MGnify/ENA primary metagenome ERZ791868 (study PRJEB30046, sample SAMN00792046) | human gut metagenome | study: EMG produced TPA metagenomics assembly of the A metagenome-wide association study of gut microbiota in type 2... | reverse complement strand
TCACGCCTTCTGTGAGACAGACTACCTCGTCGCCTTCGTGAACCCCGACATAATGTGGACAGCACTTGGACTGTGTTCCATAGTACTGATCGATGCTCGTTAGGTTATAGAACTTCTGGTTATAAACCTTATCGAGTCGAACCTGAATGGCCTCAATTTGCCCATTAAGATTTCGATCCGGAAGCATGATTCCAGAACCTCTGATGTCGAGCGTCCACTGCCCGGTATCTTTCTGGCAGTAGAAACCAGGAACACCATCAAGGACACAACCGCGCTCCAGCAACTCAGTCACGATCCGTCTCAGGCGTGTCGTGGGGGTTGTTCGATAGCCAAGCCAGTCAATCTCATCTCGGGTCAGGCCTCGTTCCTTCAGCGATGCTTGATGTGTGGGGCACAGGGTCAAAAGTGAGAGCAGATTTGAATAGGTGTTATCTCGCACCTCAGCTGAGGCTATCGGCAGTTCCGCTGTCTCAATTATCTTCCGCCTTCTCTTATACTCGCGCGGTTTTTCATTTCTGTCGGGACCGAATATCTTACAAAGCTCCTCATAGGCCGTATGGAGGGTGACTTCGCAAAACTCTGCGTAAAGGTGGAGGATGCCCCCACCTTTGCCGCAGCGGTTGCACCGAAACACATTGTCTCGGATCTTCACATTCATATGAGCTTTTCGATCTGCACAGAATGGACACCTACAATGTAGTTGCGTGCCGGTATCTCTGATCACTTCAATTCCAAGCAAATCAACTACCTGTTCGATGTCACATGGCAGATCTGGTTTTCTGCCCATCATCAATCACCTCCCTCGGTGAGGGGCCCAATCAGCTGGCCATCTGACCAACAGCTTCCAGCAGCTTTGTGGCACCTGCCTTGAGTGCAAGGTTATGGCCGGAATAGTTCTTCACATACCACGCCAAATCACCGGGATTCTTCATGGCAATGTCCCCCAGAGTCCATCCGTTAAAGCGGCCGAAATCAACCTTAACAGCCTTGGCCTGCTCGATGGTCATGACTCTCATATACTCATCAACCGTCTTAGGCGGTTCAGGTACAGCTGCTTTCGGTTGCTGCGCGGGTGTCTGAGGCTGCGTCTGCTGAGGAGGCTGAGGCACCGGAGCACTCTGAGCCGGAACTGCAGGAGGCATCGGCTGCGCGGTATAGCTGGCCGCTACATTTCCCGGATGTCCGGCGTCTTCATCAGGCGGCATTTTGATGGGAGCGTCTGCGATAATGCTTGCCAGCGCTTCGCCATTCATGCAGAACTGCGTACCATAGCCAGCATCGGCCAGTGCGCGCCCTTTCGCCACCGTTTCGGCAATCTCCAAAAAGCGGTCGCCAAAACGCTCCTCAGTCGGAAAGCGCTGAGAGTAGGCTTTCCCAATGAACTGGTCAGCAGGGTCAGCCTTGTCTGCGTAGACCTTGCAGCAGACAACAGCGCTCTTCTCGTCTAGATGTACAAGCTCCGGATCGATCTTGCCATTCGGGCAATGCAGCCGGAACCAGAGAAGTCGGTACTTGACATCCAAATAGAGATCGCTTTCACCTTCTTCTCCAACGGTGTTACGCACAAAGTCAGCAGGGTTAAATCCTTCAACGGCATTGATGGCTGGGATCGCGTTCGTGTTCAATTCACTCATGTTGAGTCTTCCCTTCATAATAAATGTAGAAACGAGGTGGCATCTGACCACCCCGCTTCCCAAAAATCAAGTCACTCGCTTGCTGAGCTCGCGGTTGTAGTAAGCCACGATTCGATCAGCGAGGACGGTGTTCCGTTGACCCACATCACATTTGTGGATCGCAATAAATACGGCTTGTTTCTGCCCGATCAGAATAACCTTTGCCTTGGCTCTGGTCACCGCTGTATAGAGCAGGTTTCGCCGCAACATGATATAGTGCTCCTTCAGAAGAGGAACGATGATGACCGGATACTCTTGTCCTTGGCTCTTATGGATGGTCGTACAGTAGGAAAACTCAAGGTCCTCCAACATTTCCTGCGAATAGCTCAGCTCACGCCCATCCAGAAGCTTGACACGCACGATCGTATCATCATCCTCTGTCTCCATGTCGGTTATGATACCGACATCGCCATTCGACACATTGATCCTGTTTACAGTCTGCATAATGCGATCGCCCACACGGAAGACCCGGCTGCCACACTTCACTTCCTTTTTCAGGTTGTTCGGAGGGTTTACGAGATCCCGTATCGTCTCGTTTAATGCATTGGACGCCACAGCGCCACGCTTCCGAAACGGCGATAGGATCTGAACATCCTCTATGCCATGAATTGCAACTTCGCGCAGATAGTTTTTAATGACCAGCTGCGCTGCCTCTTCCGAGTTTTGCACTTCGAGCATTTGGAAGTCATCCCCATACTGTAAGTGTGTGTCATTATGATTGATTGCATGGGCATTGGTGATGATCCGACTATTGGATGCCTGCCGGAATACCGTTTCCAAAACTGCCGTTGGCACCTTCTCGCTACGGATCATCTCCCGCAACACATTGCCGGCACCGACAGATGGAAGCTGGTCAGCATCACCTACGATGATCAGTTGGGCTCCTGGCTTGATTCGCTCCAGCAGCACATACGCAAGGCGCATATCCACCATAGAGAACTCATCCACCACGATGAGATCTGCAGAGAGCATTTCCTTATCGTTGAGTGGACTGTCCTCTTCGGTGACCAGACCAAGAGCTGAGTGAAGCGTGGAGGCATATTTTCCCGTTTGCTCCGACATTCGCCGGCTGGCTCTGCCGGTGGGCGCAGCCAAAAGGATCTCGTTTGCCGGGAACGCGGCCTGGTAGATGTCCAAGATAAACCTTAGCGTCGTCGTCTTGCCGCTGCCCGGTCCACCAGTCATGATGGATATGGGATAGGACAAGCACAGCTTCACAGCATTGCGCTGAGAAGGGGCCAGCCTCTGATGCAAGTTCTTCTCCGCCCGGTCAATCTTTTCATCCAAGTCATCGATTTCCTCAAATCCTTCCTGTAGGAGCATGGACACAATCCGCTTAGCAGCTTTGACCTCACACATACGCTCATAGCTCAGGTACACACGAGATCCCTCGACATAGACACGGGACTCAACACGCTCATTGGAGATGGCCTGCCGGATATCCTCCTCGGAGACCACCTCTTCTTCACAATCCGAGTTGAGCAGGTCATAGCATTGGCCCACAGTCTCATCAACGGTCAGGAAGAGATGTCCAGATACCCTTGCCTCATCCAGCACATAATTGATTGCGCCGGAGTATCGCATAGGATGCTTTAGGCTTACCTTGGTTTTGCGGGCAATCGAATCCACGGTCATAAAGCCAAACCCTTTGATCTTACAAAGCTGGAAGGGATCCGACTTCACAATCTTCAGGCTGTTGTCGCCGAACTCTTCTTTGATCATCGCAGCCTTCTTCATTGAAACGCCAAACGGCGCCAAGTAGATCATAAGGTCGCTCAGGGCCGTTGTCTCCTCATAGGAGGCGATGATGGCCTTGAGCTTCCTCTGGGCGATTCCCTTGATGCTCAGCAGCTTCTGTGGCTCCTTGTCCAGCACCTCCATGGTCTTATCCCCAAACCTTGCAACAATGGCTTTGGCAATTTCCGGGCCAACGCCCTTAATTACACCACTACTCAGGTATGCGAGGATACCGGCCTGATCTACAGGAACGATCTCCTTACACATCGAGACCGATAACTGAAGACCATGCTTCGAGTTCTCCCAGATGCCCTCCAGCTCTACCTCCACTGCATTGGAAGCCACGAGATGATAGCCGATTGCCGTGAAGTGGATTTTGTCGTCATGGTAGAACGATCGGTTGCGCGCTTCCTTGGGAACCGACGGATCCTCGGTGCTGTAGGAGAAGATGCAGAAGCCCTTATCCGACTTGAAGATGGTGCGCTCATATCGACATAGCATTCGATCACTCCTTATGCGATGGCCGTCTTGACCACCTTGAAAATTCTCAATTCTGTCTGATCGACGAACTCGTCGTAGATTTCCGGATACTGCGCTCTCAGCGCTGACAGCCTGTCCTTGTTGATTCCTTCCCTGTATTGAGGATTGTAGGTTACTCTGAAGCACTCACTGCCGTGCTCACAGGACGCCTTGCAGGCAGTCCCCATTTGCTCGACAATGGGGGCGTAGAGCGACTTAATGCGTGTCTCCAATGCTTTGGACTGCGCATCGATCACCTTCTTTTCCTCCTTCAGGTTCAGAATTTCTTTCAGGCTGCCAAGGAACTTGCAGTCCAAATCAACACTCGGCTCAGACTTATCGGCCGGCCCGAAATAACGACGAAGGGACTCCAGCACTGCATCCGGCTTTTCTACCAGAGGCGGTTCCACACGAGCCAGAACATGATTGCGCCAGAACGCCTCCAGCTCCATAATCGTATTCTCCTCCTCATCGAGGTCACGCTCAATCTTCTGCCATACGAAGTCGTTCTCATTGTTGGAAAACAGGCATGCGATAAAGGCGACATCGATGTTCATGACGGCCATGTAGTGTCGCACCTGCAGCTCATAATGGCGTGGCACAGAGCCATTCGCCCACTTGAACTGCATATCATAGTGCGCGGTTTTGCATTCGAGGATGGCCTTTCGACCATCCGGAAGCATAACGAACCGGTCTACATCGGCAATCAGGAACGGGAAAATAGGATGCTGGTACATCCAGTGGTCTTCAAAGACAGACAGGCCGGTCTTCTTGGCGAAGATCTGAGCCACCACATCCTCGAGCAGATGCCCAATTTGGAAAGTGATGCTCTTATCCGGGCCTTCATCTGCCATGACCACTCCGATCTTGTCATAGTAGAGCTCTCTGGCCGTGCGATACGGAGAGGAGTTAAGGGCGACAGCTACATCGCTGCCGCCAATCCCTTTGCGCCGCCAGTCCAACCACTGATCCTCAGTGAGGGTGGTGATATCGACCAGCTTATTGGGTGTGTAATTCAAATTCAGCGCCATAATTCACTCCTCCTCACAACGATCGAAACCACATTCACCGCATTCCGAGCATTCAGCATCGTCCAGATCCTCAAAGGATCCGAAGTGGCTGATCTCGCCGCAGTTGCGGCACTTGCAGCGGCTCAGGTCTCGTTCGGCATGGTTGAGATTGCCGTCCTCGTCGCAGGTGACATGTTCCTCAAAGCACATTCCGGTCTCCGTAGAGCGGATTTCAACAGCTACATGATCCTCCATACAGGCCTCACTCAGCGTGATGCACTCGGCATCATTTCGCTGGGGGTAACCATCAATCATGCAGGACCAAACAGACCAGGCAAACATGATGAGGAAGGAATGCTCAGCAGTTTCGTTATCTGCTTTCCCTTCGAATTCTTCCATGGCATCCTTGACGCTCTGCTCTCGCTTCTGCTCGGAAAAACTCCGGGCAAAAAACCGCTTTCCGGGGACAGTTGATTGATCATCGCTGCTGATGAAACGCTCCACAAAAGACTTGACACCCTCGCGAGTACCAGTCACCTTAACAGTTCCAAACGCCCAATTAGGCATAATCGATCCTCCTCATTCTTCAAAATCAGAGTTGTAGTGTTCAACAATCGCTGTTGGCTCGTCCGATGCGCAATTGCCATAGACGACTGTCTGGAGCAAATCTTTGTCCGGATCATACTCCACACAAGCCAGTACGACCGTGGCGCCATCCTCGCGTACAAAGTCGATAAAGACGCCGGGATAGTCTTCCGCACAATCGCTCTTATCGTGCTTGGCGTAGACCTCAAGCTTTCCAAGCGGAATCTCAATGACGAAGCGTCGTGCCTTATTCATAATCAACCAACTCCTTTTTCTTTTGCTGTCTGTCGCTTGGCAAGCAGCAGATGCTTGGCCAGCTCAAGGCTGCAGGTATGCACTAAGCCAGTCTTCTCACTTCTGAACCGAACCATCGGCGACCGGAGCGTATGGTATCCTCCGGAGCCTGACGGGTACATTCCAGGCTGCAAAACTTCAGACACCACCAACACCTCTTTACTGACGAGAGCATAGTATTGCTGCCCAACTTCAAAGTGCTCATTGATGGCTTTCATGGGTTGCCTCCTGGTTCAAAACCAGATCGTCCACCTGGATCGAGTCATCTACATACTCGCCTTCAGGAAGCGGGCAATCCGGCCCCAAGGCGTATTCGATAGCGGCGTCCATGGTATCAGCCTCTACATCCACATGCCCGTACATCTGCCAAACCAAGGGAATTCGAAAACTGTTCATGATGACACCTCCGAACCCTCGTTTCCAGCTGGGACACCGAGATCCTTCAGAACTGCGTCCATGTGATAGAACACCTCACCGATCCCAGCAAAAATGTGGTCGCTGTCAAGCACCCACATGAGATCGTGCCTCTCGCCATCGGGGGTACGGACGAAACATTCCCACCAGTTGTTGTGCTCCATATCGATCCAATACCGATTGTGCTTCCTGCAGATTGCTGCTACCAAAGCACGGTCAGTCTTGAGATAAGGCTGGATATCCGATCCAAATCGGCCGGAGTTGTTCTTGTCCTTCACATAGAGCAGTTCGCGATCGCGGTCGCTCCTGTCATTGAGCCATGCGTAGACATCGCCTAATGCATGGACCTCAAAAACGCAACCGTGAACCCGAATGGCAGCGATCTGGCCGCCGTACCATAGCGATGAATACTGTTTCCGTCGAATGGGCTCCATGAACTCGATTTCCACCGGTTCAGGAATGCTGCCAATCTCTTCGGTAATGCATTTGATCAGCATTCTCCGATGAGCGGCACTCAGTCCCCTACATGTCAGGTTTTCCATGCGTTCTCTCCTTTGTCTGAGTAATTAGGTCCAGCTGTGCGAAAATTCTCCGCCAATGCCAGACATCCCTGAAATACATCGGGGTGAACCAGACATTGGGGCTGTTCTTGGGGATAAGTCCGTCCTCATCGTAGCTCTGCGCCGGATGGAGGATGGAATCGTCAATGACCACATAGCCGGGACAGCCGAGTAGGCTCATCTGGATGTAGCACATGCAGCCCGCCAAGAAGTCAATGTCTTGCGCGACAAAGAAAACGGAAGTCTGATAGTTGATGTGGTTCCTTTTGCACTCGTTTGCGAAGGCAAGCAGTAATGCGCCGGCCCCACAGGCGGGATCACTCACAGATACCCAGCCTTTTTCCTCTATCTGACTTTTCAGATCCTCACCCAGATTCATGGCTGCCATCGCTCTGCAGATGTCATAGGGTGTAAAGAACTGCCCCTTCCACTCATTCGCAAGGCCCAATGCCATGAACAGCTCGCCAAGCATATCCTGATCTGGATTTTGCTCCATCTCATCGACAACTTCGGCGAGCATCTGCGCTAAGACTTCCAGGTCGGAGGTTGAGTATTTTTTGCTACGCTCCAGATACATCGCTTCGCGTTGCTCTCTGTATGGGCCACCGAAAGCATTGGCAATGCTGACGGCAGACAGGACAATGAAATCCTGCCAAATATCCCACCTGGAATAGCGCCCTTCCAGAGAGTTCAAAAGCTTGATGATGGTCTTTTGCCTCTCACCCTTCGGGTAGTAAACAGCTTTGGCCATCGCAATCACCACTTGAAGTCGCCAGGGTGATCATACTCGTGCCAGTTCACATTCAGCGCCCGGCTGACGATCTCCTCAAGCTGTGCAATGCGCATACCGGATGCGCCGTCACACTGGGCAGAGAAGATAACATCGCTCATCTGCATGAACAGGTCATACGCCGTACAGGGCGCATCACCGTGAATGGCCATAAAGTAGTCCATCGCCTCATAGGAAGCCTTCTTGGGCGCCTTGATCCGCTTCAGCACCCGCATTAAGGTAGTAACGGGATAGCGGATCTCGATGTTCATGAGCTGAACCTGCTTATCGACTGCTTTCTCGAACTGCGCATAGACCAGACCAAGCTGCTCCTCGAAGTACTCCATGCCAGATCCGTTCTTGTGCTCAGTGCGGATGGGATATCCCAGTGGGATAATCCGGGACTCTGCGCCGGCCAGGAAGATCGGATAGAGGTTCGCTCCACTCATGCCGACATCGGAGGTGGAGAAACGCAGTGCTGGAACCAGTTTGTCGGCACGCAGGCCTTTGGCGGCAATCTCCCGGTGGTATGTATCAAGGAGTTTGTCTGCCTGACCATCCAGGCGCCAGATAGCGGTTGCGATAGAGTGATCGAAATGTGCGGTCATGAAGCGATTACCGGGATACTCTCGATCGAGAAAGTCATTGGTCGCTTTGAACAGGGGCAGCATCTCCATGACCGTGTAGTCCTTGGGATCTCCACCGTGTACTGCCGATACCTTCTCATCTGCGACTTTGATCAGGCTGTCGCCGGAGGCAACACCCATGCAGTAGTTGAGAATCTCAGCGAATACGCTTTTGGAGACTTTGTTGAGGGCATGACCGGAGATGCGGGCACGCTCCAGAACGGTCTTGAGAGCACAGGAACGGACCGGGTAGTCCTTACCATCCACCTTCAACAGGAGGCTGGTATTCTCCATCGTGTCCTCCAGAACATCTGCATCACCGTTGTGGTCGTAGATCTGCATATACAGATTTCCGAGCGTGGATCCCCGTTCCACCGGCTCAAACCGGAGTTCCTTGGACGGAGCTGTCATCCACTTGCTACGGGCCTGCCGAGCGCTAAGGAACTGAAAGAAGTCCCCCGACTCGCTGAAGCTACGACTGAAGTTGTCCGCGAATACTTTGCTTTCCATCATTTGCTTGTTCCACCTTTCAAATAAATATTTCTCAAACCCGCAATGCGGAATTTGGACAAAAAAGAGCGCTCTGATCTGAAAACTCAAATCAAAGCGCAAGGAGAGCGGCGAAACAAATTGTCCGCCCAGAAATGCCAGAATGTGTTGGCTCACAGCTTATGAAGCTCCATAACGGAGATGAAATCTAATAAGTACAGAGTCAGAATACCATTGGAGCTTTACTCGTGCCAGAATACCTAATTCTGCTTTCTTGGCAAAAACCAACTCACACGTATTGCATCCCCCCTCCTCAAACGCAAACCTCATTGCTATTCTTACCATATAATGCCAACGAACTTTGCATATTACTCCGAAAACAGAATCGCAACAAACTTTCGCTTGTGTCATAGGCTCAAACATGTTACTATAAAAGTACAATCGCAAGAAAAGTTATAAAGGGGTGGTAATTTGCCGAAAGGAAAACTGTTAAACGGCCTTATAACGCAGCAGAAGGTATTGCGGGCAGCGGTGGCGTTGTTCCTGGAAAAGGGCTACACCAGAACTACAACCGGAGAGATCGCAAAGGCGGCGGGCATCGGACAGAGCTCGTTCTTCCATGTTTTTCCCAGTAAGGAGGCGCTGCTGCTGGAGCTGGTAAAGCGGATGTTCAGCGGGCAATTCGCTCTGGCGGGACAGCACAGCGGGGAACAAGATCCTGTACTCCTGTACGCCGTGGAAACGGCCCTCCAGCTCCACATCGCCGAGTTGACCGAACCGCTGCGGGAACTGTATGTGACCGGCTACTCGCTGCCGACCACATCGGCGTACATTTACCATAGCACGGCCAAGCGGCTGCAAGTTATTTTCGGGCCTTATCTGCCGGAGGCGCAGCCCAAGGACTTCTACGAGATGGAGATCGCGTCAGGCAGTATCATGCGGGGCTTCATGTCGGTTCCCTGCGATGTATATTTCACGATGGAGGCCAAGGTTTCCCGCTTTCTGGACTGTTCATTGAAGCTCTATGACGTGCCGAAGGAGAAGCGGGCGGCGATCACAGCTGCCGTCTTGCAGATGGACCTTCACACAATGGCTTTGGGCATCATCCAAAAGACCGTCCAACAGGCGGAAAAGGGCTTTGAGGCCCTGACGGAACAGTAAATTTAGGCAAGGGGATATCCCCTTGGTTCCTCCGCAGGAGGAACCAACCGAATTTTTTACGGAGGTGCTACGATGAAACGAAAGCTATGGACGCTCCTGCTCGCCCTCGGCGCGGCGTTGGCGCTGTGCGTCGGCGCGAGCGCGGCAAACGGAACGAAGTTAGAAACCTTGCACGGCGGGCAGACGCTCTCCAGCGGCGAATACTATCTGGACGGCGATGTGAAGATTTCGCAGACCATCACGGTCAGCGGCACCGTCACCCTCGACCTTAACGGCTTTGTGCTCAAGTACGAGAACGATCAGACGCACGGCGGTCCGCTGGCCGTGGAGAGCGGCGGTCACCTGACCATCAAGGACAGCGGGTCAAACGCGACGCACAAATTTGCCCCGAACAGCGACGGCCTGTGGGTACTGGATGGAGACAATGGTACGGAAACCGTCTACGGCGGCGTCATCACCGGCGGCACGGGATATCCGATCCAGTTCGGTAGCGGCGCTAATGTCTACGACGCATACTATGGCGGCGCTGTCTATATCAAGTCCGGCGGCAAACTGACCATGGAGGGTGGCAATATTGTCGGCTGCTCGGCGGTCTACGGCGGCGGCGTGTATGTTGCGGGCGAATTTGTCATGACCGGCGGCAGCATCATCGGTTGTGCAGCGGACCGCGGCGGCGGCGTGTGTATGATGGATGATGGTGCCGTTTTCAATATGAGCGGCAGCGCCGCCATCCGCTACTGCAAAGCCGCCTCGAAAGACTCCTCGCATGCATCAGGCGGCGGCGTGTATGCTCTCGGAGCATTTACCATGTCCGGTAATGCGGCCATCAGCAATTGCGAATGCATCACGGACAGCTGGCGCGCCGCGGGCGGCGGCGTCTATGTGTCCCACCACAAGAAAAATACTGAATTTACCATGGGCGGCAATGCCGTGATTGAGAACTGCAACGTGACATCTCCTCAAAATGGAAAGAGCTACGGCGGCGGCGTCTATGTCAGCGAACAAGCGTCACTCACCCTAAAGGATCAGGCTGCAATCCAGAATTGCAGTGCCAAGAAAACCTCCGGCGGAGCGACCTATGGCGGCGGTATATTCGCTTCTGGAAACCTTACCATAGCGGGCAGTGCGGAGGTCGGCGAAAACTGCACCGCTGGCATCGGAAGCGGCATATACCTGGAAGTGCTCAGCTATTCGTCCGGTTCCTGGAATTTGTATGCAAACGGCGGCGTGATCGAGGGCGAAGTGGTGCTCAATAATGTCTCAAATCATGGAGGTACGATCACGATCACCGGTAGCGATGAGGGCGTCACCGAGTTTAAGGGTTCTGTTCTCAATAACGGCGGCACCATTGAAAAGGGCAAGTTTACCGTCGAGGTCACCAACAACGGCTCCATCACCGACGGCGAGTTCAGCGGTGAAGTAACGAACAACAAAACCATCAGCGGCGGCAAATTTACCGGAACCGTCATCAACAGCGAGAGCGGCACGATTGTCGAAGGTGTTTCAATCCCCAACCTGAAATTTATCGTGACCTTTGATAACGAGGGCACAAAAACGCAGGAGATTATCGATGCGGGCAGTAAGCTCACCGAGCCCACAGCTCCGACAAAGGAAGGCTATCGCTTCGACGGCTGGTATTACGATAACAACGGCGGCAAAGCCAAATGGAACTTCGGCACAGATACCGTCACGCGCGCCATAACGCTCACGGCTAAGTGGGTACAGACTTATACCGTCACCTTTGAAACCAGCGGCGGCAGCGCGGTAAACCCTGTGACCGTCGATGCTGGCAGCACCGTCACCAAGCCCGCCGCCCCGATGAAGTCCGGCCACAATTTCGGCGGCTGGTACAAGGACAGCACGTTGCAGACCCCGTGGGATTTTGCCAATGGCACCGTAACGGCGGATACGACGCTCTACGCCAAGTGGACGGCGAACCCGCCCGCCCCGAGTTATGACGACAGCGACCCGACCTATGCCGTCAGCGCGCCGGCTGCGGAGAACGGCAAGATCGCCGTCAGCCCCCGCTACGCCGA
>ERZ791868.1525-NODE-1525-length-11929-cov-5.885380_pt1 | contig 11929 bp, 16 predicted proteins | sample MGYA00510281_ERZ791868 | MGnify/ENA primary metagenome ERZ791868 (study PRJEB30046, sample SAMN00792046) | human gut metagenome | study: EMG produced TPA metagenomics assembly of the A metagenome-wide association study of gut microbiota in type 2... | reverse complement strand
TTTATTTAAGAATACCTTGCCGCATATTTGGTAGACTCCTCAAATCAGGATAATAACAGTATATCATAGTGCGCTCTAAAAAACAAGAAATTATTTTACCCGATTCCCCAAATAAAACTGGAGGGCATTCACTGGAACACCCTCCATTTTTGGTGATTATCGCACACCTACCCTTGTTTTTTGCCTTGCGGCCCGTTTCCGTTCCTTTTCAGCCTGCTCCTGCTGGTAAGCGGCCTCTAATATCCTGTCCGCCTGTTCCGGGCCAATGGCTCGCCTGACCCGCTCGTAGTCCCTGACCTTTCCCTTTAGACTGTCTCTCTCGGCGCAGACCTCGTAAATCCTTTCTGACAAAGAACTGTTTTTGCTGACCTCCCGGCCATAGTCCGCTTGTAGCCGCTCAAATTTGGATTTGAGGTCGAGATAGGCCCGGTAGACCGAGCGCAGCACCTTGACGATCTTTGCCCATAAAGGCTTGGCCTTTTTCTCCCGGTAGGCCCTGGCCGATTCCAGCGGCCCCGGCTCTGGTAAGACTTCCTCCGGGTCTGCCGAAAACTCCGCCGCCAACCGCTCCATGTTCTTTACTGCCGGGGCCAATTCCTTCAACCGCTGTTCCTGTCCCGCCACCTCTTTTTGCTTCTTGGCCTTTACCTTATCCAGTTGGGCAATCTCCTTGGCCCTCTGCTCCTTTTTGTAGTCCAGCACAGACAAGTGCTGGTCGTGGGTGCCCTTGTCCTCCCACTCTATCCCGTGACGCTCCATCACGGCGGCAAGCTGCTCCTTTTCAGAGCGTACCCACTGGCTCCACTCTGTGTCCCCTCTGGTGCCTCCCTTGAAACCCTGGGCCGCTAGCGCCTGTTTGAGTGATACCCTGGTATCCAGGCCCCGCTTGCTGCCGGTGGTGAACGGTACAAAGTCGATGTGCAGATGGGGCGTGGCCTCGTCCATGTGGAGATGAGCCGAGAACACCCGAAGCTGGGGGTTGCGCTCTTGAAAGCCCCTCATATACTCGTCCAGCACCGTCGCCGCAAGCTGGCCGTCCTCGCTGTCGGCGCACATGTCGTCCTTATTGCCCACTTGCAGAATGATTTCATGGAACGGCTTCTCCTGCTTGCTGGAACGTATCTTCTCATAGTAGTTCTCAATCCTGCGGTCTGCCCTGGTCTGCTTGTCGTTGTACCGCTTGAGGGCCTCGTCAAACATCTCACGAAAAACTGCCTTGATATTTTCCTGGCAGTAGGTTATATTCAAATGGGAGCGTTCCGGGTCGGTGTTCTTGGCGTTGAACTTCCTGCTGTTGTGGCTTACCGAACCTTGCCCCACCATTGCGCTGATCGTTCTTTTCAAATCAACACTCCTTTCGCCGCGCCAGCGGCGGCCTTTGTTACTTTCTGCGAAAGTAACGCAAAAGCACTTTTGACACTTCGTATCAAAAGTGCCTTTGCGCCCTACGGGGTGGAATGGGGGCTTTGCCCCCGCCGTCTGCGGACGGCTCCCCCAGCAGGGCCGCCCTTTGAAAAGGGCACCCTGCACCCCGCCTAAACTTTGCCACTCGCCGTTGGGCAGGTGGGAAAGGCAGAGCCTTTCCCACCACCCGGCAAGTGTTCTCCGTGGGCCAAAAGTCAAGGGGTACGGGTTGTATTGCCTTGCGGCAATCTCCACCCGCAGGTATGCCCCCTTGACTTTTGACCCCGCTCCCCGTGACGGCCGTGACAACCGTGACGATGTTTCAGACACCGCCCCCGCTCTCAAAAAAGCCGTCACGGCCGTCACGGCTGTCACGGTCGTCACGCCTGGGGCGGTTCCAGCGTCAGGCTGATATTTCTCCCGGCGTGGCTCCTGCTGTTCTCATAGCGGATGTGGTAGTCTGTCAGCAACTTCCCGGCCCGGACATTCAGCCGCATCGCCAAGGCGTTGGGCTTCATGTCGGTCTGGAGCGCCGCCGCCAACTCCGTGGCAGTACCGCCCCAGGACGGTTTCTCCACCGTCACAAGGGCGGCTATGGCCTCCAGCACCGGGTCGGGCGGCTCTGTCCATGTCTCTGCTTCTGTCCGTTCCAGCGTCCATGTCAGCCGTTCCCTGTCCTTGGTGAGATAAAACCGTTGGTCCTGCTGGTCACGCCCAGCCACGTCCAGAATGGCGCTACCGTCTGTCCGCTTCTCCTTTTGAAGAAGAAAGGCTCCGTCTGCCGCCCCCAGCAGGCCGTTGGTGCCGGAAATCATATCGAACTTATCATCGGCCTGTTGTTTGCGGGTATGATGTACCAGCAGGAGGCAGACGCCGCAATCATCGGCAAGGCGTTTCAGCTTTCCCACTACCTCGTAATCGTTGGCGTAGCTGTACTTATCCCCGCCAGCCTCCCGTATCTTCTGGAGGGTGTCAATGATAATCAGCTTGGTGTCCGGGTGTTCCCGGACGAACTTCTTTAGCTGTTCTTCCAGGCCAACGCCAAGCTGCTTTGCGTAGACCGCAAAGAGCAGATTGTCGGTGCCCTCTGTGCCGAACATCCGGTATAGCCGCCCCTGCAAGCGGCGGTGGTCGTCCTCCAACGCCAGATAGAGGACAGTCCCCTTGTGGACAGGGTAGCCCCACAGGGGGAGGCCCATGCTGACATGGTAGGCAAGCTGGGCCATCAGGAACGACTTGCCCACCTTGGGCGCTCCCGCAAAGAGGTACGTCCCCGGATAGAGCAGACCGTCAATAATAGGCGGTCTGCTCAGATACACATTCTGGTAAAGGTCATTCATGGAAACCGTATGGAGGTAGGCCGGGTCGCTCATGCGCCGCATATCCCGGAGCATTTCTTCCAAACTTTCCTCTTGGGGGTTGTTTTCAGCCGTTTCCTCTGCTATACTTTGGGTAGTTGTTTTGGAAATGGGCTGTTCCTCGTCTGCGCCAACAGACGGAACCGGGACAGTCCTTTTCGTCTCTCTGGAATCCATCAATCAATCCTCCTTCATGCCGCCCAGCGTCACCGAGATAAGGTCAATGGTGGCGAGAAGTTCATCCCCCACGCCGCCCCTGGCCTCAATGCGCCGCAGTTCCTTCAGAACGGCGGCGAGTTGGTCACGCAGGGCCTTGTAGACCCTGGGATTGCCCTGCACCACCACGGCCCGGTCTAAGAGCCGCCGGGTGATGTAGTCCTGCTTGGTCAGCCCGGAGAGGCGGACGGCAATCTCAATCTGTTCGTTCTCCTCCGGGGACACCCGGAACGCTATGGTCTTGTTCCTCCATCGGTTGTGGTTGTCAAGATTTTTCGCAGACATGATTTAAGCCCCCTTTCGCTCCATGTCCAGCTTGTCCGCCATCTCCGCCTGCCGGGTGGGGAACAGGTGAGCGTAGCGGTAGGTGATGTCGATACTTTCGTGTCCCACCCGGTCAGCGATTGCCAGGGCCGTAAAGCCCATGTCAATCAACAGGGAAATGTGGCTGTGCCGGAGGTCATGAATCCTGATTCGTTTGACCCCCGCCGCTTTCGCTCCCCTGTCCATCTCCCGGTGAAGATAGGATTTCGTCACCGGGAAAATACGGTCTGTCGGCTCTGCGGCATACAGGCTCTTGATGTAGTCCTCCATTTCTTCACAGAGGAAAGCGGGCATTTGAATGACCCTGTTGCTCTTGGCAGTCTTGGGGTCGGTGACTACATCCTGGCCCTTGATACGCTGATAGGATTTTGAGATGGAAACCGTCTGCTTTCCAAAGTCAAAGTCCCCAGGGGTGAGGGCCAGCAATTCCCCCTCCCGGATACCGCACCAGTAGAGCATTTCAAAGGCGTAGTAGGAGAGGGGCTTGTCCATCATAGCGTCAGCGAATTTCAGATACTCCGCTTTCGTCCAGAACAGCATTTCCCGACCCTTGGCCTTGCCCATATTGCCTACCTGGGCGGCGGGGTTGGCTTTCAGATTGTAGTGCCTGACAGCATGGTTGAAAACGGCGCTCAACTGATTGTGGAGCGTTTTCAAGTAGACAGGCGAGTAGGGCTTGCCGTTCTTGTCCCGGTAGTTGAGCATTTCGCTTTGCCATGCCATGACCTCTTTCGAGCCAATCTCGCTCATTTTCCGCTTGCCGAAATAAGGCACCAGCTTCTTGTAGAGGATATGCTCTTTCGTCCCCCAGGTGTTCTCCTTGATACGGCCTTTCACGTCCGCAGCGTAGAGGGCCACGAAACTCTCAAAGGTCATGTCCAGGTCGGCGGTCTGCTGTTGCAGGAACGTCCGTTCCCACTCCAGCGCCTCCCGCTTGGTCTTGAAACCCCGTTTCATCTTCTTTTCCTTTTTCCCTGTCCAGTTCTCAAAGTAAAAGGACGCATACCATGTGCCTTTGGCCTTGTCTTTGTATGCTGGCATTTTGTTCCCTCCTTACTGATTTTCCCGCAGTCCATAGAACTTTTCCTCGAAGTAGTTCCTGCTCACCCGCCCGGGGATGGTGAGGAAACCCTTCTGCTTCAGTTCCTCGTTCATCTCCCGCACCAGCTTGTAGGCGTAGGGCTTGGATATACCCAGCACCCCGGCCACTTCCTCGGCCCGTACAAACAGTTCCTTGCTCATGCTTTCACCTCCTTGCTTCTGGTTCGCAAAATTGTTAATGCCCACGCTCTTATTATACATTCGCATAGTTGTTAATGTCAAGAGCTTATTTCGCAATTTTGTTAATTTTTCTCTTGCATATTTCGCTTATTTGCGCTATACTATGTTCAAAGGCGGTGTAACATATGACAATAGGGGATAAAATCAAGAAAATCCGCACATTTCGGGGTATGACACAAAAGGAATTAGGCTTGGCTATCGGCTTTGAGGAAAAGGGAGCGGATAACCGTATCGCCCAGTATGAGACAAACTACCGTGTTCCGAAAAGGGAACTACTGGACAAGATTGCCCAAGCGTTGCGTGTAGACCGACAGAATTTCTATACCATTCAACCTGGCTGCGCCGAGGACTTCATGCGGACATTCTTCTGGCTGGACGAGGACAGCCCCGGCTCCATCCGCTTGTTTCAGCTTGTCCGCAATCCCGGCAAGACGGGGGCCTCCGATGATACCGCCGTCCGATACAACGACACGGACGACTGGCCCGCTCAACCTCCTGTGGGCATTTATTTCAACTATGGGCTGGTAGATGAGTTCATGCGGGAGTGGCTTTTGCGCCAGCAGGAGCTTCACGCCGGGGAGATCACCAGGGACGAATACTTTGAATGGAAACTCAACTGGCCATGTACCTGTGACGACAGCAAAAGGTTTGACTACTATGTTCCCTGGAAAAAAGAAAAATAGGACAAGCGAAGCCGCCCTGCTGAATTTGTCGTTCAGCAGGGCGGCTTGCTTGCCCTTTGCAATCATTCTCTTGTGTGGCCGGGTTGAAACGAATAGTATCAATCCAGTATCACAAGGCAAAGTGACAGGTCAAAAACCCTGTATTCATGCGGGTTTGAGCCGTTTTAACGGTCACTCCCACTCAATCGTCCCGGAGGGCTTCGGTGTCAGGTCGTAAAGGACACGGTTCACACCTTTCACTTCGGATGTGATGCGCTGTGTGATTTTCTGCAGCAACGCAAACGGCACATCCTCCACCGTGGCGGTCATTGCATCCACGGTATTTACCGCACGCAGAATGACCGGCCAGTCGAAGGTACGCACTCCCTCATGCACACCCACTGACTTGAAATCGGGCACTACCGTGAAATACTGCCACACCTTGCCCTCCAGGCCCGCCTTTGCAAATTCTTCCCGCAGGATCGCGTCGGATTCCCGCACAGTCTCCAGCCTGTCGCGGGTGATTGCGCCCAGACACCGCACGCCAAGGCCCGGGCCGGGGAACGGCTGACGGTATACCATGCTGTCGGGCAGGCCCAACGCCTTACCACAGGCACGCACCTCATCCTTAAACAACATTTTCAGCGGTTCCACCAGCGCGAAATCCAAATCCTCCGGCAGGCCTCCCACATTGTGGTGCGACTTAACAGCTTTCACTGTTTTCGTTCCGCTCTCAATGATATCCGGATAAATCGTGCCCTGCGCCAGGAAATGGATACCGTCCAGCTTGCGTGCTTCTTCTTCAAACACACGGATAAACTCCGCGCCGATAATCTTGCGCTTCTGCTCCGGCTCGGCAACGCCCGACAGTTTATTCAGGAAGCGGTCCACCGCGTCCACATAAATGAGGTTGGCGTCCATCTGGTTGCGGAACACCTCCACAACCTGCTCCGGTTCTCCTTTGCGCAGCAGACCATGGTTTACATGCACGCACACCAGCTGCTTGCCGATGGCCTTGATGAGCAACGCCGCCACGACCGAGGAATCCACGCCGCCGGACAATGCCAGAAGCACTTTTTTATCTCCCACCTGTCGGCGGATCAGCTCGACCTGGTCTGCAATGAAGTTCTCCATGTTCCAGTTGGGCTGCGCACCGCAGGCATCGAATACAAATTCGGACAGGACGGCTTTCCGCTGCGCCGCATCCGTGGGCCACGGCGCGCCGCCTTTGTGGCCAGGCTGCAAAAGCGGCAGGCCGCAGCCATAGATATCGCTGCACGCGTCGATCTCCACACCGTCCACCACATGGTTGGGGCCGCCGTTCAGAATAACCCCCTTTACATTGGGCAGCGCATTCAACTCCGCCAGTGTAATATCGTGGGGATAGATCTCACTGTACACTCCCAACGCGCGAATCTCCCGGGCAAGACGCGGGTTTTCCTCGCTGCCCAGGTCCAGAATCACGATCATGTCCTGCTTCATGGATAGAAGCCTCCTCCGGCAATATTTTTTTTATTTTACCACGATTCGACGCTTTTCCGCAACCTGCCCGGAAGAAAAGCACCTTTTGGCCCAAGCGCTGCAGCCAAAAGGCCGCAAAGGGCTTTTCTGCGCTCTTTGCGGCCTTTTCTCACTCGAATTCAATGACTTTTCATTGCTTATACGTCTCTACAAGGCGAGACACCTGGTGTTTTGTATGCTTTTTGATACATATTGTATTCCGTCCAATGTCTCCGAAAAATAGCGGTATCACAGCGGTATCACGGCCTCCCACCGTGAACGTCACCTCGCCTTATTCAACACTCAAAAGCGGACAGCTCGTAAGCTGTCCGCTTTGTTACTTTTATTCTGCCTTGCGCAGTTCTTTGAGCGTCGCCGTGTGATTCATCACAACTGTCTCCAGCGTGCGCAGCCGGTCACGCATATCATCAATCTGCGCGGCGCGATCGTTCGCTTTGTCCAGCTTCTCCGCAATATCGGTGTACTGCTCTGCGATAAGGCTGATTTTGTGGTCTTGCTGCTCCACAAGCATGCGAGTATGACGTACTTCTTCTTTTAGGCTTTCCTGCCCAGCTTCAAGCTGCTTCTGCCCGGCTTCAAGCTGCTTCTGCCCGGCTTCAAGCTGCTTCTGCCCGGCTTCAAGCTGCTTCTGCCCGGCTTCCACTCTGCCAAGCCGTTCCACTACCGGCTCCAAAGCGGCCCCGATCTCCTCTTTCATCATGTCGCGCAAAAGCTGCATTTCTTCCTTTGTCATTGGCTCCACCTTCCTGTGCTTGATATTATACCCCATCAAAGCGGGGCTTACAATTGGGCATTGTGCTGATTTATTGTGGCAATCAGTTCAAGCAACCATGCCGGGCGCTTGTCTCCCACGGGAAGCAGTTCACCGTTTCGATATTCGGCCACCAGCACAAAGCCGTTGTCATTGTCGAAAAATTTTGCTTCATCACAGTAGGGCAGCAACTTTACAACATCAGCAAAACGACGGGAGAAGCGGCGTTCCACATCATGATATGGGATATCATGCCCACCCTTTGCCACACGGTTTTGAATACGGTGCAGGCTTTCTGAAAGCGTATCCAGCCCCACATAGTACAGGCGGATATAATAGCCAGTTTCTTTGGCTCTCTTGGCAAGGCGCTTTGGATATCCACCCGAAAGCGTGGTTTCCTGTGTGAGATTTATGCCATCTGCAAGCGCCCTTTCGATGCGCTCCACAGCCAGTTTGCCGCCCTCGTACTCATCACCGCCCGTCTCTGCCGTGATTTTATCCGGGTCAACAATAACACCTAAGTCGGTACGTTCGGCTTTCAATGAACCCGTAAGGCTGGATTTCCCCGCACCGTTCACGCCGCCGATCAATGTAAATACTTTCATTCTGCGGCCTCGCTTTCGTCTATATACTCCATAATATCGCCGGGTTGACATCCCAGCAGACGACAAAGCCTCGTAATGGTAGATGTATTGACATCATGCCCCTTTATTAGCCTATCAACGATTGTAGGAGAAATACCTGCTTTTCTCAAGTCGAACTTTTTCAGCCCCTTACTTTCCATGAGCTGAAACAGCTTTGCATAAGACATTGGCATCATAATCACCTCTCCCGCATTATTGTACACTAATATATACATCAAGTCAACAATTCGCGAAGCATTTTGTACACAAAAATATACAATTCCGAGTGTACATATTTGTGTACAATGCGAATTGATAAAGTGTACCGAAAAGTGTACAATATAATCACAGGGACAGGGAAGCGGCAAACCGAAAGCGAGGTGAGCCGCATGACCTGCAAAGTATGGGCGACGCTGGACAGGCAAACGCAATTGCAGTTGTTCGCCGCGTACATTGCAAAAATAAAGGCCGCCACGCGGTAACGTGACAGCCTAAGCGGAAACCAAGCCATTGCAAAGCCGCTTCCCTGCTCTGTATTTTACCACATCACCCACACAAAATGCAACCCTTGGGATTGGGATTTGAAAGCAGTCACCGAAGAATAAATAACAGGCTGCCCTACCGGCCAGATGGGGAGAAAGGAAGAAAGATTATGAATTTTAAAATTACTATTAAGGAAGTCCACAAAGCGGTTGTTTATGTCGAGGCGAACAGCTACGCACAGGCGTTAAAAAAGGTTGAAGATGAATATTGGAAGAACCCGAACGATTACTTGTTAGAGCCAGAAGATACATTTTTTGAGTAAAGCAAAGCGATATAAAATCAAATAAAAATAGGCTGCCCTATCGGCCACACGGGGAGAAAGAGAAAGCGCTATGAAAGAAGTAGGAATTGAATTTTGCGATAATAAAGAAATCTTTTATATCTGGGATGATGGAGAATATTATATGATAAATGGCTCGACTGGATACCCTAAACGGGATTGGCTCCTCTCCGATGCCGTAAAACATTACAAATCCGATGACGCAAAATGTGAAAGATTTGAAAGTGAGTGGAACGCGTGGTGCGGTTAAGTACTGCTCACCGCATTTACTAATTTAGCCATAAGCCCGCCCCGGAGGTCACGAGGGCAGAAAGGAGTATTTCCTATGGTAGCATATTACGAAAACGAGGCCGCCGTCATTGCCGCTCTGAAGCGGGCTAAGACGCCGCAGGAGGTAATTAAAATAGCTCAAGATTTAGAGCAGCGTATGGCTCCATCGCACTGGATACAAAGAGCCGTACAGGCGCTCTACTCTATGACTTGACGCGCCACGCCCATTGACCAATAGAAAACCGTCCCGGAAGTATGGGGCAGAAAGTGCGAAAACGATGAAGAAGATCCTTTATATCAACGGCACCGAAACTGCGCAGCGGCTCACAGCGCCCACACACTGCGCATAGGGACAGCAACGCGACTTCAATGTCACATACCCCGTATAAGTGGTTAAACGCCTATATGGCGAAAAAAACGGCACAATAAAAGGAGAGGGCCTGCCCTCTCCTTTTACTTTGGTTCCCTCCTGCCAATTTTTCTATGTACGGCAGGTTCTGCATTGGGAATTCGTTCGAGAATGTCGCTCAGGTCACAATTTAGAGCTTCGCAGATCAGGTCGATGTGCTCCAAATTCACGCGCTCGGCGAATTCGTGGTAGTACTCGTTAATTGTTCCCGGCCGAATGCCTGTGGCCCGAGAGAGGTCTGCTTGCGTCCAGCGAAGCTCGCCCAGCTTGCGGGACAGTAAAATTCTAATCACACGCATCGCTCCTTGTCCTATTCTATCGCCATGCAGCACTTTCTTTCTTGGGGGTGTAGCGATATGACGAAAATTGTCATAATATTACAGAAAGCGCCACACATGGTTAATTTTGCCATACATGGATAGTGGGAGGGCAAAAAGCTAGTTAGCCTTTAAACAAAAAAAGCCCCCGGTCAGGATATCGAAATCTCCTGACCGGGGGACGTTATATCTATTCAGCGCTCGGCGCGCTGAGCGCCTGCATCTTCTTCACAAGGTCGCTCACATAATTCGCGCCTCGGCTGGCAAAAACGCCCGTAAGCGCAATGCCAATCCATGCCACGTTGAAATTCACACCCAACGCGGCGTAGAAGTCCGCTCCAACACCAAAGCATAGCAGCACGCCCAGCGCAACGGCCCCCGCCTGCGTGGCGGCGGTTTTCCACTGCTTTTCGATAATGGCCCTGCCGAAGGTCTTGGCGTATTCCACCAGCGCCTCCACCGTTACGGCCATCATAAGTACAAGTACGATCATGTTCATTGTCCTTTTCCTTTCTATCCGTTTCTGATTTTAAGTGTTTCGCAGCGCCGGACGATATCTCCCACAGAATGGTCGCCGTCGCCCAGCGCCTCGTATTCCTTGTAGCAGCCTTTCAGCGTTTCCATACCATACGGCGGAATTTCTCCGACCTCAAGGTAATGCAGGCCCAAATCGATGATTTTCGCGCGCAACAGCATTTTCACGCCGCGCTCCACAGCTTTGTCCTTTTGATTTGTGTTTCGGATGCGCGCCCCCGCCCACCCGGCAAACGCCGTTACGATGGGCAGAAGCGCCGTAAACAGGTTTTGGAGGAAGTCCCACACAGCCTATACCTCCTCGTAAGTTTTCTCAAAGATATCCGGCTTGCAAGGATAGAACTCACCGTTCACCCCGCGGATGATATAATCGCCGAGCTGTGCGGTCATCGTTCCCTCAAGCGTACCAATACGCAATGTTGGTGCTGTGCCCGCATAGCTTATGCGGACCGGGTCAAGCCCGAGTGCAAGCAGCGCGGAAATGCACTCTGTAGAATAATCAAACCTCACAGCTTCCACTGTAACAGGCTTTTTTTGATATTGAGCCACATCTATACCCCCGCGACGTATGCCTTTACGTCTGCAAGACGCTTGTCCGCTTCATCGGCGCGGGCGTTTGCTGCTTCAAGCTGCGCTTCCAATTCCGCCGTGTCTTCGCCGCCGCCCTGCGCCACACAGGCCGCGAACGCATCGCCCGGGGAAAGCGTCACAAGCTGGCAGCGGTCGGCCAGCACGGCGGCGTAACGCTGCACTCCCGCCACGAAGATGCGAACCCAGCTGTACCCGCCGGAGTTGCCCACCTCGGCCTGCACCGGATAGCATGTCCCCTCGGTCAGCTTGCCGCCGTTATAGGCCTTGTCCACCGCATTCACATCGGGCGCGGTGAACACCTCGCACTTGCCGCTTGTCACCTTCAAAAATTTCATGTCGTTGTCCTCCGTTTCGTCGATTGCTTCGCCATATGTCCCCACAGCGTTGGGGTGCCCAGTGTATGCCGTAGGATCAAGCCCCGCCCCGGTGGTCGTGGCCCGCACCTCGAAATGGCAGTGTGCAAAGGGCGGGCTTGCCAGCGCCGCGTTGCCCGTGTTGCCCATCACCGCCAGCGCATCACCGCTTTTCACCCGCTGGCCCACGGATACCAGATTCCGCGCGTTGTGGCAGAAATACAGGTAGTTCACCGCGTCCGGCGTCTGGCCCGCGTCCAGCTCCACGCACACATACCAACCCCATTCCCACGTTTTGCTGCCTGTGGACTTGTCCACTTTGCGGGCCGTAATAACCCGCCCGGAAATGCTTTTGCCCTTATAATCAGGCATCAGGATGGTGGTGCTATCTAATCCTTCCTCATCACTGCCGCCGTGCCAGCCCTTGCCGTTGTTCCGGGTATAGCCCCACCGGCTGTACCCGTACCGCACCCGCACGCGGCCCTTAAAAAT
>ERZ791868.1524-NODE-1524-length-11938-cov-3.498948_pt1 | contig 11938 bp, 8 predicted proteins | sample MGYA00510281_ERZ791868 | MGnify/ENA primary metagenome ERZ791868 (study PRJEB30046, sample SAMN00792046) | human gut metagenome | study: EMG produced TPA metagenomics assembly of the A metagenome-wide association study of gut microbiota in type 2... | reverse complement strand
TCTTATATCAATTTTTTTGTAAGTAATGTATTGGCTCAAGTTGTGAAGTAAATAGAACTCAAAGGATATGGGGAGATATCTGAGGTAATGGATTTTTGGGAATTGAAGATGCAAAATTTTGATGAGGAATATCCGCAAGGCATAGAAAGAGTAGGGTGAGGATGCAGAATTTCAATGAGAAGCATCCTCACGTTATCGAAAACGTGAGATGTAGATGCAAAATTTGCGAAGGGAGTATCTTTAAATCCCAGAAAAGGCAAGATGTAGATGCAATTGTGCATGACAGGCAGGCTGAAAAGTATCTGCAAGTTCGAAGAAAAGCAAGTTGCGGATACATCGGTCTCAAAAAAAGCATCTGCAACAGCGAATATCAAGCTAGTGCAGATACAACGGTTGCCACAAAAGCATCTGCGACAGCAAATAAACCCAGGATATAGATACATCAGACACCAGAAAAGTAAATCCATCATCGCTCCACCTATTTCAATTACGGTACACCACAAAGCAAGAAAAAGACTATGCAATCCAGCGAATTGGAGTCGGGCTTGCCCGACGAAGCTCCCGCAGGAATGCATAGTCTTTTTCTTGCTTGGGGCTGTCGTGAACTAAATAGCAAGAAGCTCTTGACAATTCAAAAAAATTTGCTATAATAACTCACGTTGAAAAAATAATAATTTTAGTACAAATGGTAGTGAAATAACGGCGGGTGCTGTTCAAGCGAAAGTTTGGATCAGCACTCGTTTTTTGTCGAGAAAGTTTCATGGCAGAGATATCTGCATGAAAGAGTATCTGTAAAATGTCTGAAATGATACCGTGAAATAAGCTGTCTGCATTAGGAGGAGAAAAATGCCACATAATAAGAGAGAGAGTTTGATTTTTACTGTCATGATGTGTTTCACAATGGTTTTTGTAATGAGTATTTACAATGTTTCACTTCACATGGGAGGGCTTTCTGTAGCGTCTGTACAGCAGGCATGGCTGGGATTCCCAATCGCGTATATTTTCGCAATGTGCTGCGACTGGTTTGTTGTATCAAAAGCTGCGAAAGGCTTTGCATTCCGTTTTCTTGTGAAACCGGGCGATAACGGTTTGAAAATTGCAATCTGTGTATCTTGCTGTATGGTAATCCCAATGGTTATCATTATGTCTTTATATGGTGCGTTGGAAGTTGCAGTAAGTCAGGGGTTATGGAGTCAGGTAGGAATCATTTGGCTGACAAATATTCCGAAGAACTTTATAGTTGCACTGCCATTGCAGTTGCTGATCGCTGGACCACTTGTAAGAAAAGTATTCCGTACATTGTTCCCGGAAGGAAAAGTATTAGCATAATAGAATAAAAAAGGAAAATGACCTCCAATAACTACATTTAGAGTGAAGAGTGTAGTTATTGGAGGTTTTATATTTTCAATGATACAACAAAAGTTTCTGTTTAAGGAAACACATCTAATAATATGTCGGATTCTCAAAAAGATACAACATGGACTTTCTATATTTGTTTCGTTACACTTATTTTAGAGTAAACAATTGTATGAAACGAAAAGGAAGTATAACGATATGAGAATCAGCCAGTTAAGAGTAAACAATGTGGAACATCCATTGGGATTTCAGGTAGATCCGTTAAGTTTTTCGTGGAAAGTGGAAGAGGCAGGAAATTCGAAAAAAATGCAGTCTGCCAGAATTCAGATTTTCCGGGAAGAAGAGTTGATCTATGACAGCGGAGAAGATGAGAATGCGAACAGCACAGATTATCAGGTGAAGATGGAACTGCAGCCAAGAACTCGTTATACATGGAGTGTGGAAGTAAAGGCAGATGACGGAGAAGTGGAAAAGGCTGAGTCCTATTTTGAAACAGGAAAGATGCAGGAAGCATGGTCCGGAGAATGGATTGCACCTCAGTCTGGGGATGAGGATATCCAGCCAATCATGAGGAAAATTTTCGAGGTGAATCCGGAACATATAAATGAACCGGCAAGATTATATCTGTGTGGTCTGGGAGTATATGAAGTATATATCAATGGAAAAAAGGTCGGAAAGGAATATCTGGCTCCGGGATATCATTCATATGATTTTCATTTACAAGTGCAGACGTATGATGTGACGAAATATCTGCAGGCAGGTGAAAATGAGATTGCGATCTGGCTTGGAGATGGATGGTTTAAGGGACGGCTTGGATTTGATGGTGGATATACGAATCTATACGGAGAGTATTGCTGTGCAATTGGAGAATTGTATCTCGGAACAGAAACAAAACCAATCGTATGTACAGATGAAAGTTGGGAATATTGTAAATCTCCAATACTGGAAAGTAATATTTATGATGGTGAAGTATATGATGCCAGAGTTGAAGGGGCATTAAAAGAGCAGGATGTCTGGAAAGAAGTTGCACTTCGAAGTCCGAAGAAATGTGGTGCTCTCGGTGACAGATATAGTCTTCCGATAGTAAAACATGAAGAATTCCATCCGGAACTCATTCAGACACCGAAGAAGGAAATGGTATTGGATTTCGGACAGAATCTGACCGGTTGGGTGGAGATTGACGCAGAACTTTCAAAAGGAATGACAGTGATGTTGTCTGCATCGGAAATTCTTCAGGATGAATGTTTCTATCGGGAAAATTTAAGAACTGCAAAGGCAGAGTTTACTTATATCTCAAACGGGAAAAAAGCACATGTAAGGCCACATTTCACATTCTATGGATTCCGTTATATGAAAGTAGAAATTAAATCCTTGGATGGAAAAGATGTTACGGAAGAATGGATTACTAAGATTTCATTTGCAGCATATCATCTGAGAAGTGATTTTGAACAGATTGGAGAGATTACAACCGGTGACAGTAAAGTAAATCAGTTGTTCTCCAATGCATTGTGGGGACAGAAAGACAATTTTCTGGATGTACCGACAGACTGCCCGCAGCGTGATGAACGCCTCGGTTGGACAGGAGATGCACAAATCTTTTCAGAAACAGCATGCTACAATATGTATATGCCGGCATTTTATCGGAAATATTTGTGGGATATGCGTGCAGAACAGAGTGTATTGGAGGGTTCGGTTCCAAATGTTGTACCTCGTTTAAAGGAGGGAATGGTATCAGAACATGGTTCGTGCCCGTGGGCTGATGCAGGGGTGATTATCCCATGGAATGTATATCGACAGTATGGAAATCGGACATTACTTGCGGAGTGTTATCCGGGTATGAAAGCATGGGTGGATTGTCAGCGAAAGAAAGAAGAAGCACTTGGTGGTGCACATTTGATTAAGAATGGATTTCATTTTGCTGACTGGCTGGCACTGGACAATGAACAGCCGGGGCCATTTGGTGCTACAGATCCACTTTATATTGCAAGTGCTTATTATTATAAAGATGTTAGGATCGTTGCAGCGTCAGCGGAGATTATAGGTAAAGCCGAGGAGGCAGAAAAATATCAGAGATTATCAGGTGAGATTTTGAAAGCGATTCGGGCAACTTACTTTGATGAAAATGGACTGTGTAACTGCAAGACACAGACCGGTTCCGCAATTGCAATCATGTTTGAATTAAATCCAACCGAAGAGGCAAGACAGCAGGAAGGAAATGTACTGGCACAAAGAGTTGAGGAGAATCATGGACATCTGAATACCGGATTTGTCGGAACAACGATGTTGTGTCCGGCACTTACTGAGACAGGACATCATGATATAGCAGTACAATTATTGCTCAATGAGGAATATCCGGGCTGGTTGTATAGCGTGAACATGGGAGCTACTACAATCTGGGAGCGTTGGAATTCGGTTATGCCGGATGGACATTTAAATAAGGATGGTATGAATAGTCTAAATCATTATAGTTACGGAAGTATCGAAGCCTGGATGTATGGAGAAGTGTGTGGTATCAAACCTGTTGAAGCCGGATTTAAGAAAGCTGAGATTACACCTCATGCGGACAAACGTCTAGGATATGCAGAATGTATATTGGATACTGCAGCGGGATGTTATAAGAGTGGTTGGAAATATGAAGGTGATACAGTTGTATATCGCGTGGAAGTTCCATTTGATGCAGAGGCAGAATTCCGTGTAGAAGGAATGGATTTACAAAAACTGGGAGCCGGAACATATGTATTTGAAGTGAAGGAGTAGCAAAATGATGAAAACAACAGAAATCAATATTCGTGACCCATATATTCTTGTACAGGGAGGTAAATATTATTTATATGGAACAAGAAGTGCAACCTGTTGGGGAACGGCAGATGGGTTTGATTGTTACGTGAGTGAAGATAAGGAAAATTGGGAAGGTCCGATTGAGATTTTCCATAGACCGGAAGGCTTTTTTGCAGATCAGAACTACTGGGCACCGGAATGTATTTATTATGAAGAGGCATTTTATCTGATTACAACGCTTGGGGGTTCGGACAGAAAAAAAGGAATTTATGTATTACGTTCAGAACATCCGACAGGACCTTTTGAAGTGTACAGTGAACGGATTACACCAGAGGATTGGGCATGTATTGATGGAACAGTATACATTGAACAGGGAATACCATATTTGATTTTCTCACATTCTTTTGAAGATACTCCGGATGGAGATATGTGTCTGTTGAAAATGTCATCGGATTTAAAACAGGCAGAGGGAGAGCCAGTGACATTATTCTCTGCGGCGGAGGCAGTCTGGGCGAAGCCGGTTCCATTTGCAAAAGCAGAGTTTGGAATGGACGGAGACGTATACTTTACGGATGGGCCATGTGTGATGAAGATGGAAGATGAGAAGCTATATATGACATGGTCGAGCTGGAGCACTTGTGGATATGCGGTTGGAGTAGCAGTATCAGATAGCGGTAAGGTGGAAGGACCATGGAGACAATTGGAAGAGCCATTGTTCCCGGAGAATGGTGGTCATGGCATGTTGTATAAAGATGATGACAGTATGAAATTTACGTTGCATTATCCGAATGATAAATATAAAGAGCGACCAATTTTCAGAACGGTTGTTTTAAAGGATGGAAAATTAAAGTTGGAGGAAAGATAGATGATAGAGCAGAAATGGAATGAAGATTGGAAGTTTTGGGTAGATAAAGACTCATTTGCATTGGTGTGGGACATCCCGGAAATTGCAAGAGATATCACTCTTCCTCATGATGCAATGATTGAAAAACCGGCGAATCCGGACAGCTTAAATGGCGGAAATACAGGATTCCGTGACGGAGATGTCTATACATATGTAAAAATGCTTCACGCACCGGAAGAATATAAAGAAAAAACAATGATGTTAAAATTCGAAGGCGTGTATATGAATGCATTCGTATATGTTAACGGACAGCTTGCAGCAAAGAGTCCGTTCGGGTATACAACGTTTTATGCACCGCTCAATGACTTCTTAAAATATGGGGAAGACAATGAAATCCGTGTGCAGGTGCGTGCCGGAGCGATGACAAACAGCCGTTGGTATTCAGGTGCTGGAATTTATCGAGATGTGTATCTTCTGGAATCCGGTCTTACGCATATTGTGCCGGAAGGTGTTCAGGTTAAAACAGAAAATGCAGATGAGACATATGCGACATTAAAAGTTGCAACAGAACTGGAAAATAAAACAGCAGTGACACAGGATTTGGTTATAGAGACAGTAATTAAAGATAATGAGGAAAATGTAGTTGCGAAAGAGTGTACATTTGCAACAATATTTGCTGGAGAAAACAGAACACTGCAACAAAGAATTCTTGTAGATAATCCAAAGCTTTGGAGTGCAGAGAATCCAAAACTTTACACTTTTGAGACAAAAGTATATGAGAATACAGAAGCAAAAGAGCTGTTAGATGAGGCTGTTGATACTTTGGGTATCCGTACACTTGCGGTTGATGCAAAACGTGGATTCCGTGTTAATGGCAAAAGTGTAAATTTACGTGGCGGCTGTATTCATCATGACAGTGGACTTCTCGGAGCAGCTACCTATGAAGATGCTCAGTATCGTCAGATTCTGAAAATGAAAGAGGCTGGATTTAATGCAATCCGTATGTCTCATCATCCAATGGCTCCTGCTATGCTTCGTGCCTGTGATGAAATCGGTATGTATGTTATGGATGAAACATTTGACATGTGGAATCGTCTCAAATCCAACTACGATTATGGATTGTATTTCCAGGAATGGTGGGAAAAAGACGTGACTGCCATGGTGAGAAAAGATTATAACCATCCATCCGTTATTCTCTATTCTGTGGGAAATGAGATTCCGGAAATCGGAACAGATAAGGGTGCGCAGACTTGTCAGGAAATCAGTGACAAGATTCGTTCTCTGGATGATACAAGATATACGCTTGCATCTATCAATGGTGTATTTGCTGCAGGAGATGCGGTGGATCAGATTGTAGCTGATGTAGCTGCAAACTTAAGCGCGGAAGATAAAATTGACGGAAATGTAAATGACTTTATGTCCTTGATGGATGCACATATGGATGAAATCGTGGTACATGATGCAATCAGTAAACGACTGGAAAAAGCATGTGCAGGAATCGATGTTGCAGGATATAACTACATGACAGCGCGTTATGAAAAGGATGGAGAGACTTATCCGAACCGTGTTATTGTGGGAAGTGAGACATATCCACCGGAGATTGCAAGAAACTGGGATCTCGTAGAACGTCTGCCACATGTAATCGGAGACTTTACATGGACAGGTTGGGATTATATCGGAGAAGCAGGTGTTGGTATTCCTGCATATAAATGGGGAGAAGGCGGATTTGGAGCCGGATTTCCTGCACAGTTAGCATATCCGGGAGATTTTGATATTACAGGTTTCCGACGTCCTGCGTCTTATTATAGAGAAGCAGTATTCGGACTTAGCAAGAAGCCATATATTGCAGTGCAGAACCCGACACACTATGGAGAATTTTTGATCAAAACTCCGTGGGTAATCAGCGATTCTACAGCAAACTGGAACTGGAATGGTATGGAAGGAAAACCGGCCATTGTGGAAGTATATGCACAGGGAGATGAAGTTGAACTGTTCTTAAATGAAACTTCACTTGGCAAGAAACCAGCCGGAAAAGAAGCAGGATTCCGTACATTATTTGAGACAACATATGAACCAGGAACACTGGTGGCTGTTTCTTATGAAAATGGACAGGAAATCGGAAGAAGTGAACTTGCAACTGCGGGAGCAGAGAGAGTACTTGCCGTAGAGCAGGAAGTATACGCCGGATTGAAACATTCAGAGCAGGAGCTGGTTTACGTTCAGGTTGAAATGCGTGATCAGAATGGCGTGCTGGCAGCTGATGACAACCAGAAGATTACATTGTCTGTTGATGGTGAAGTGGAAGTGCTTGGATTTGGAAGCGGTAATCCAAAACCGAACTATAACTTCAATGAAGGAGTGACAGAACTGTTCGGAGGACGTGCACAGATTATTATAAAGAAACCGGAAGAAGACGTAACATTAACAGTAACCACTGGGGACGGAGTTTGTGGCTCGATTCGTGTTCCGGGTGGAGCAAACTTTTAGACATTTGGTGGAACCATTTGGAGACGGAGATTAGGGGGCCATTGGGGACGGAGTTAGTGGCTTTTTGCTTGCGAAAAAGCCACTAACTCCGTCCCCAATGGCCCTGCAATGTCGCAATTTCCACTTTCAAATGTCCTCTGGTGCGCTGTTTACCAGAAATAATATTTGCTATGCTAAGCGCAGATACAACAAAAGCATACGGACGTGAGATGAAATATTTCTTAAAAAAGAAAGAATGTCGGATGTATATGAAAATATGTCGGGAATAAAAGATGAACAATAAAAAATGTCGTATTTCACTTAATTTTTTACATGTGAATATATGTCGGGTTGTAATACAATAAAGACATCTTAAGGGAGAGAAAGAAATCTCAACGTAAGTAAGTAAAATGAAAAGGAGTGTAGTAAAATGGCTAAAGAAAAGACAGTAAACACAGCCGTAAAAGACGAAGTCGGCACAGCGTTTAAATGGTTCCATGCAACATCGGTAAATGGGGGAGCTATGTTGATGGCAGCTGTAGTCGCCAGCTATTTTTCAGTGTACATGACAGATACACTGAAGATTCCGGCAGCAGCGGCATCTGCTATTATGTTTGTAGCAACTTTATGGGATGCAATCAATGACCCAATGATGGGAGTTATTGCAGACAGAACAAAATCAAGATGGGGACGTTATCGTCCATATTTTATTTTTGCGCCAATCCTGTTGACATTCTTTGGAACAATGATTTGGATTGACTGGGGATTTACATCAACAAGTGTAAAAGTAGCATATGTATTAATTATGTATATTGGTTTTGGAATGACAGGAACAATGTATACAATGCCACAGATGGCAATCCTTCCTGCAGCAGTTCGAAGCAATGAACAGAGAAATATGATTATTTCTTTAGGCGCAGGTGTATGTGCAGTAGCATTTACAATTGGTAGTACATTCACATCAAATATTACAGGATTCTTCAATAATATCGGATTTAAAAATGGATATGTTCCATTTATGTTAATTTGTGGCGTACTTGCATTTATCTCATTTTGGGGATTATTTGTAACGTCAAAAGGAAAAGAAAAATATTTGGTAGCGCCAGAAAAGAGTCATCCGTTAAAAGAAATCAGTCGTGTAGTGAAATACAAAGAAGTATGGCCAAACTTAATCGCATGGGTTATGGCATCTATGGGATATGGAATGATGTTCTCAACATCTGTATATTACATGATGTATTACTGGGCAAGACCGGATCTCATCTCTGTATACATGGGAGTTATCTCTATCGGAGCATTAATTTCAATGGTTGTATTAATGCCAATCTTTTTGAAAGTATTTAAGACAGGACAGAAAGCATTACTTGTATCACAGGCATTATCAATCGTATTGTATGTGATCTTATTCTTTACTGGAAAAACAAACTTTGTATTCTTGTGCGTACTGACATTTATTTCAGCTTGTACAGCATCTATGCAGAATGCATTGGTTAACGTATTAGTAAATGATACAATCGACTTTATTATGTTGAAAGAAGGTAAATCTTCTAATGGAGTTATCTCTTCCATCAAAGGATTTGCACAGAAATGTGGTAGCACAATCGTAAGTTCTGGTATACTCGCAGTACTTTCTATTTCAGGATATATTGCAGGTGCAATTGGACAGCAGCCAGAATCAGCAATGTTTGCATTGAATTTCTTAAAATTCGGTGCACCATCAGTAACAGGTATTATTTTGATTATCTGTGTTGTTAAGAGCCCAATGAACAAATATGCAGAAGATATTGCAGCTATGAAAGTGAAAATGGGTGAGAAGTAGACCAAACAGGTAGACCAAACAGGGACGGAGAAAAGTGGCTTTTAACCACTTTTCTCCGTCCTAATTAACATTATAGGAAAAGGAGACGTATAGTATGAAAACATTCGGACTGAATCCATATTTACCATATTGGGAAAATGTACCTGACGGGGAGCCACATGTATTTGGAGACCGTGTATATATATTCGGAAGCCATGACAAACAAGACGGCAATTCATTTTGTGAAGAAGACTATGTAGGCTGGAGTGCATCGATAAATGATTTGGGAAACTGGAGATGTGAAGGCGTTATCTATAAGAAAGAACAAGATCCGATAAATGGGGCATCTTATGATAAAGAGATTCCTGCATATGATGATGCAATGGATGCAGAAGGAATGCTGCATAATTTGTATGCACCGGATGTGGCACAGGGACCGGATGGAAGATATTATCTATATTATGCTCTGGATTTTGTAAATGTGATTTCGGTTGCAGTGTGTGATACTCCGGTTGGACAATATGAATTTTTAGGATATGTGACAAGAGCAGACGGAAGTGTTCCGAATATCGGACGCTGGTTTGATCCGGCAATTTTATCGGAAGAAAGCGGCAATTACCTGTATTATGGATTTTCACCATCTTTTCGTTTTCCGGGAATGGAAACGTTGGAAATTCCGGGAGCAATGATGGTGAAACTGGCGGATGATATGCATACAATTATCAGTGAACCGGTTTGTGTTGCTAATGGATATGATACAGCGAAGGGAACAGACTATGAGGAACACCCTTTCTTTGAGGCATCCAGTATTCGTAAATTTGGTGAATGGTATTATTTTGTATATTCGAGTCAGCAAATGCATGAACTGTGTTATGGAATGTCAAAAACTCCGGAGGGTCCGTTTGAATATAAGGGCGTAATTGTATCAAACGGAGATATCGGATATCAAGGAAATGAGCTGGCTACAAGCTATTATGGAAATAATCATGGCGGATTGGTTGAAATAAATGGAAAACATTATATTTTCTGGCACAGACATACACATGGAAGAGCATTTTCAAGACAAGGCTGTGCGGATAAAGTGGAGATTTTGGCAGATGGAACAATCTCGCAGGTAGAGATGACAAGCTGCGGATTGAACGATGGAGCATTGCCTGCAAGAGGAAAATACGAATCTTATATCGCATGCCATTTGACAGAGGCGGATAGAGAAAAAGTAGGGCTTGTACTTGGAATGACAGGAGGACCAGGAGATTCCAGACCAGAACTTCCGGAGTCTATGCCATATATTACAGAGGAACGGGATGAAAACTATGAGTATGGATGCAAGCCGTATATTTGCAATATGAGAACAGGTGCAGTTGCGGGATTCAAATATTTTGAATTTGATGGAACGGAAAGAGAAATCGCACTGGAACTTCGTGGAAATGGTAAGGTTGAAGTGTTGCTTGATTGCTTAGATGGAGAGGTCGTAGCAGAGGCAGACAATACAGGTGAAAGATGGAATATCGTTTCAGCAGAGCTGAAGAAGACAGAAGGAGTTCATGCGTTGTATGTGAGATGTGTGGATGGAAAGTTGGATTTTGCAAGTGTTGAGATGAGGTAGTAGAACCATTTGGGGACGGAGTTTAGTGGCCTTTTTGCTATGCAAAAAAGCCACTAAACTCCGTCCCCAAATGGTCTGATAAGTGAAAAAGTGTCGGATAGAGAGAAAAATATTACATAGAAAAAAGAGGACAATTTAATTAAAATCATAATATAAGGATTTAGATACTAGGAAGATGTCAAAGGAGGAAGTCAGACATGAGTGATTCATATTACAAAATAGAAGAAATGAATGGATACTATCGAATCGGCAGTCCAGAAGCGGTATTTTGTTATGTGATAGTCGGAAAAGAAAAGGCGATGCTGATTGATACAGGCCATGGGTATGGAAATTTAAAACAGGTTGTGAAATCAATTACAGATAAACCATTATATATCGTAAATACGCATGGACATCTAGATCATACTTCAGGCAATGCACAGTTTGAAGAAAAAGTATATATACATAAAAAAGATATGGAGCTTTGTAGAGAGCATACAGGAAAAATGATGAGGGAACAGTCGGTAGAACGTGCAATGCATAGTGTTAATTATGAAACACAGGAAGAATATAATGCATTGCCGGACAAGTTTGATAAGGAGAATTACATTAATCAAGGAACAGGGAATCTGGTAGAAGTAGCAGGTGGTCAGATATTTGATCTGGGTGGAGCAACACTTGAGATTGTTGAGACTCCGGGACATACACAAGGAGGTATTTCCGTTTGGTATAAGGAAAAGAAACTTGCATTTACTGGTGACACGACAGGATTTTTTGTCTGGCTGTTTGCTCCGGAAACAACCAGTAGAGAAATATATATTGATACATTAAATCGTCTGTTGAAATTACCGGTTGACTTTTATATCGGAGGTCATAATGAAAATGTTATGACAAAAGAAGATTTGGAACTATATATGCGAGCGGCAAAGGAAGCAGATTTTGAAAAAGGACAGAAGTTTGAATCTTTTGCGAATGGAGAGGAAGAAGTTCGCGTCTGTGCATTAGATGGCAAGACATTAGATGATATGTTCGAACCGGGATTTGCGGCATTGGTAATTACAAAAGATAAATAATGACCATTTGGGGACGGAGATTAGTGGCTTTTTTGCGT
>ERZ791868.1515-NODE-1515-length-12008-cov-2.712541_pt1 | contig 12008 bp, 8 predicted proteins | sample MGYA00510281_ERZ791868 | MGnify/ENA primary metagenome ERZ791868 (study PRJEB30046, sample SAMN00792046) | human gut metagenome | study: EMG produced TPA metagenomics assembly of the A metagenome-wide association study of gut microbiota in type 2... | reverse complement strand
CACATAGTAGTACAGGCTTCCATTCTCGGCAACAATGCCGTTTTTCACTTCCGGTTCCGGGCTGGGATCGGGATCAGGCGTAACGATGGGCGGGTTGACCATCTTACCATCAGCGTCGAAGGTATACTGTCCTGTGGGCAGCAAACCGTTCGTGACCGTGATCCAATACGCACGCGCCTTCACCGCTGTGCTGGTAGACGTTCTGAAGTAGTAGTAATCACCATCGATGCGCACAAGACCAGCGCCTTCCTGAATGATACCCGCGACACAGTAGTACGTCTCCCCCTTATAATCAAACAGGCCAGTGAGATGCTCCTGCCAGACGCCGTTTTCGTCAGCGGCATAACGGGTAGGATACTCGTAGATATGGAAGATACCCGTTTGGACATAACCATTCGGGCCATAGCCCAGGTAATACTTTTTGCCGTCAAGCTCCAGCCATTTGTTGCACATCCACTCGCCGGCCCAACGATAGTGCGTACCGCCGGCATCTTTCACGAAGTCGCCGCGAACCAGCTTGTGATTGCTGAATACGTAATTATATCCGTCGATCTTCTGGTTTCCGTCAACAGCCTGGAACGTTTTCGTGCTGAAAAAGTAGTAGGCACTGCTGCCGTCGGCATCCGTAAGATTCCACCAACCGGACTTGGCCACACCTTTGATGGCGTAATACCACGCACCGTCAAGTTCGAACAGACCTGTAACCTTGCCCTCGCAAGCACCGGTCGTCTCATTGAACTGATAGAAATACTCGTTGCTTTCATCGTTGAGGCCAGGGACCTTGTGGATACCCTTCAAGGCATTGTTTTCGACGAAGTAGTAGGATGTACCGTTGACCGTTTTCCAGCCGGACCAGGAGCCGTTGTCCAGGATGAAACGATCCGTGAACTCCTGATACGATTCGCAGTAGAAATGGCCGCCGCAGGGGTGCGTGGTATTCTCCGGCTCCTCATAGGGATAGATCCCATACTGCTCCTGGAAGGAGGTCTGCTTGGCCATGTTGTAGAGTGCGTTTGCGCCAAGATAGATATCATAGCCGATCGAACCAGCGTTCGTAATTGTCAGCGTCTGATTCGCGCCGTTCTTAGCGGTCATCTTTACACCACTGAGAATGCAGATGGGGTTGGCCGTTTCAGGATCAATGGCCTGGCTCTGCTTGATGAAATTGCACTTCACCGTGAGCAGATTATTCTCGTCCATGGATGCGGACGTCAGACGGAAATAATCATTCGACACCGTCAGGTTGGAAATGTCCACATCGACATTCTGGTCGAACTGGAACTTCACCGTCACCTCAGTCTTCGGGCTGACGCGCTCCGCCAGCTGGAGCAGCAGATCCCAGGCCGTGATGCCGGAAATATCGCCGCCAGCAACCATGGACAGAAGCGGCTCCAGCTTTTCAGGCATCTTGATCGTCATCATATCCAGTCCGAAGACATAGGTGACGTTCATGGGCTGGCTGGGATCGATCACATGATAGCGGTCTGTCTCGCCGTCGCCGCCGGGGAGGTATTCCGCATTGGAGACATCTCTTGTCCATGCGAAGGTTCTGTCGCCGCTTGTAGCGTTGTCAAAGTCGAAAATCGCCTGATTGGCACTGTACATGGCGACCTTAATCGTAGCACTGATAGAGTAGTCCCGCGTAATCATGGCCGTGATGGTCACATTGCGCAGACCGGATCCCTCGCTGCCGGTAAAGGCAAAGCCATTGTTCGCAGCTTCCACAGTACCTGCTGCGCTGTTGCTCAGTTCAAATGTGATATCGCCCGCGCATACAGCGACGGGATTCTCGTTATAGGTTGCAACCAGAGGAAGGCGCACCGAATCCCCGTAGATGGCGTTGATGCTCGTTTTGGAGAATTTCAGTCCATTCGGCTCGACCACGGTAAGCGTCTTGCTGCCGATCACCGTGTCACCGGACAGGAGCTGGATCTCCACGCTGCCTTTCTTGACGGCGGTGAAAACACCATCTTCAGAGACGGTACCGATGGTTTCATCTGCGGACTTCCATGTAAGATTGGCAGGGAGTTCCGCCGCGCTGCCGGACGCACTGACACCGGAAGCAACCAGACGAACCGTGGCGCCGCTCGTCAAGTAATCATAAGCAGAGGTGATCAGGGCATGATCGAACTCCGTGGAGATAGGAGCCGTAGAGACCACCATCAGAGAGGAACTAACGGAACGCTCATAACCATCCGAAGGACGGTTCACGACCGTAAGCGTATCGCTGCCTTCCTGTTTTGCAACGAAGGTAGTGGAACCGCCGCCATCCAGATTGATTGCAGTCACACAGCCTGCGTCCAGCATGATCTGTGCCAGTTCTTCAGCACTGCCGCCGGCGGAGAAGGGTTCCTGACGACCGTCCAGCACCATCATGACGACCTTGCCCTCAGCGGTGATACCCACACAGGTGCGGGAATGACGGCTGTTATAATAGTCTGCTGCGCTGGTCACGACGGACTTTCTATCCTTGACTAGATAAACGCTGCCACCGACAGCCTCTTGGATTTGGTCTTTATAGGCTGCGTAATCGCTGGAGCTGCCAATCATGGCGGTTCCATCCTTCAGAATCGCAAAGAAGTTTTCGGAGGTGCCGCCGTGATACTCGACGCCATCCATGACCAGCGCGCCGCCGGGAGCGCCGGTCGTCATGTTATAAAAGTCTGCATTGACGCCGACCACTGCATTGTAGTGCTCGACGTAGTTTGCCACATCGGACGGATCGGAATGACGCTTCTGAGCCGCCGCCATCTGATCGGACACGCGGGACATTGCCCAGCCCTGGCTCGGATCGTTGTCGTGATAATTGGCGTGGATGCTCACATCCTCCCGGGCGATATCCGCCGTGGCAATGTAGTAGACGATCTGCTTGTCGTCCTTGGTCAGTGCATAGTTGATCGTCTGCGTCACACCGGGCGCGACCGTCGTCGTGTCCGAGGAAAACACAGAATAGTAGGAATTATCCGGCTCCGGGTCGGGTTCCGGATCTGGATCAGGGTCGACCGGATCGGTACCGTTCGGATCACCCGCAAGGTCGAAGAGATAATCCGCGAAAGCGTAGCAGCACGCTTTGCGCAGTGTCTCATAGTTGGAAAGGTCGGTCAGAGAATAGGAGCTCTCCAGCGCGCCGATCAGGGTATTGCCGGTATAGGTGCTCAGAACCTTGCTCCGGATACCGTCCTTGGTGACCATGCCGCCCAGACGGTTGGTCAGGAAGTAGGAAGCACGGCTTGTGTCTGTAAGCCCTGCGGTGAAGTAGTTCTCAATGATCGTGCTCAACGCCACACCGCCGCGGTTCATCTCCGTTGTGAGATAGAACGCATCCATGTCGCCATAGAGGTCCGTATCAGTGAAGGAGTGATCCACACTGTTGAGTGTGCCGTAATCTACACCGAGGTATTTTGTACGAATGTTGGCAGCCAGAATGTCAACGTCCATCTCCGTGGTATCCACCTTCTCGGGGATGTCCACATTCTCAGCGCAGAACATCATGTCCGCGATGTCACCGGCCCAACTGCCCATGTCGGCACGAGCCTGAACAACAGCATCCGTCATGCCCTGCACCTTGGCATAATTGGCCACATCCATTGCGCCAAACACATGGCCAAGGTCAACTTTATTGCCATTGGGCAATGTGAAGTTGCCCAAGTTCTTCAGTGCAGAAGCCGAGGTATTGTTCGCAGTATCCTGCTCGGAAACATAGGCGGTAAAGGCAGTATTCTCCTTGCCGCAGACCATTTCCCAAGTGCCGGAGGTGTACCGCTCCACGCCTGTACGGATATAGTTGATGATCAGCGCATTGGCATCCTCACCGGCATTTTCTTCCGCATAGGTCTGGGCATAGCCTTCCAGAACCTTGAAACAGGAAAGGAATGTTGCATAGTCTGAAATCATCGTAGTTGCAGCTGCGTTCCCCCCGGAAGCATCAGAGCCTTCATCGTTTGAGCCCGCCGCGAAGACGCTGACCGGCAGCATAGCTGTCAGCAGCATCACAAGAACAAGGCACAAAGACAAATGTCGTTTCATCAGTCTACTTGTCATAACAGTTCTCCTCCTATTGTAATTACATTCAGCTTAAATGATCGATCAGATAATTTAAGTCCTCTTGCATTGCATGCACTTGCTGTTGCTCACTTGCGCTCAGCGCATCATTTTTGGGGATCTCGTCAATTTTTATACAGACAGTTCTCTGCGTTCCGTCAGCAGCGGTCAACGTTCCGGCAATGTCGCCAGTTTCATCCCCGATCGTGGCGGAAAACAGTGGAATAACGCTGTCGCGGATCTTAGCCGAAAACTGCACCGTGAGCGCATTATCACCTTCGGCTTGCTCGACCTTCAAATATGCCTCCCATTGCTCCGGGAAGTGCAAGTCTCCGTATGCCGTCTTGATCACAAAATCATCCACAGACGCAGACACCTGACTTCCGTTCTGCGCAGGCGCGTCCGCAAACTTATGGCCGCAAACCATCACCACCACTAAGATGATCAGCACGATCACAGCAATCACGATCAGCAGCGGTTTCACGCCCCCGACGGGCGCTTTATTGATTGGTTGATTCTCTCGTTTCAAACGGTTTTTCCCCCCTTTTTTATCTATCGAATCAAAACAACAGAAACATTATGGTAGCTTTTCTCTCGGCGTCTCCCGTGTGCCCCGGCGCATCGCCCGCAGAGCGCGGGAAAATGTCATCTCTCCCCGATATGTATTGTGCCGCTTCAGGCAGAAGCGTAGGCACAGCGGCGCTGCCGCCGCGCCGAATGCAGCCCGGTATAAAACGCCCTGATCGTAGAAATATTTCTCATCAAAGCCGCGAAAGCAAGTGGACGCATCCTTGGCGCAGGTGCCCAGGCAGAAGCTGCTCGTGTACGCCCGAAGCCCCCGGCGAAACGCATCCCGCAAAAACAGCGTGTCCTCCCCGTGGGCATAGTTCGTGCCGCCGCCGAAAAGCGTGGAAAACCAGATGTTCGCCCGTCGCTGGCTGTCCCGGCGGATGGAGCAGACGTATGTCCCATACCGCAGGGCGCGGTGAAAATGTAGGCGGCCGTCGCGGTTTTTAATCTGGCGGATCACACGTCCCCCCTGTGTAATATCCATGGAAAAAATGATCATATCCGCATCCGGATATTGCGCATAGGCACGGCGCACGCCATCGGCATAACCGTCGGCATAGCAAACATCATCGTCCGCAAAAAGCAGGATATCCCCGGTAGCGTGCAGCAACGCGATATTGCGGTTGACACCGACGCCCCGTGTATCCGTGGTAATCATGTTCAATGTGCGGCCATCGCATGTCTGCATCTCTTTGCGGTATCCGTCCGCTTGATTACCGAACACAGCGTTGCCGGTGATGTGCATTTTTTCCGCAATCGACAAGTCCTTCTGCCCCATGGTGACGCAGACAACCTCTACTCTATCCATACATTCCTCCTGCATTCAGCGGATGCTCCGCGTGTAGACATCAATGTTCATTGCTTGCTGTGCGACGAGATAGTCCGTATAGGAGCGCTCCAGATCGACGAGTGCCGCATGCTCCTTGCACTTGCGCGCCTCCGGCGGGGGAAGTCTGCGATAATCCCCATACAGTCGACTCAAAAGCGCATCATAATGCGCAGAGACTGGGAACGCACCATCCTCAAACGGCAATCCGACTGTCTCTTCGAACCATGCTCTCGGAAAGATGTTCTTCCCGTATTTTTTTCCAGCCGCAAAAAACGTGTGGCACATACTTGTATGCACATCGTCACGATTCGCGCAAAATCGTTCCAGTTTTTCACGCGGAAGCACACGGCACAGCTGCATAAACAGCTTTTTTACAAAGCTATTGGTTTCATAACCGCGCGCATACAGTGCCTTTGCAATCACGATTTTTGATGCAGCAAATTGCAATTTGCGCATCAGCGGCCGGTCGGAAAGATTGTCACACGGGAAGATGTCGATGTAGACACCCTGATGGATGAGCGGGTCTTTCGGATGGTATTTTTCGATGCAGGCCGTGTGGTTTCTACGCAGTTTTGAAAATTGCATTGGCCAATGCGCGCTGTTTTCCTGCTGCACATAGTAGGTATCAGCGTCAAAATCCACCGCCGCTTCCGCGAAGAAGCGGTCATATTCACTACGCATCAAGATGACATCCAGATCATCGTCCCAAGGAATAAAGCCATGGTGGCGAACAGCGCCCAACGCCGTTCCGGCAAAGAGCTGATAGCGAATACCGTGCTTGCGGCATACGGCGTCAAAGTCCTTGAGCATCTCCAGCAGGAGCGCTTGGTGCGCGGTCATGTCCTTTACAACCTCCATGCTAGAATCTCCTATGTTTGCGCATGCCGTGGAGTGCATATGTCAGAAACGCTTGCGCCGACCGTGGCAGCGAGAGCCTCTCGACATCACGGTAAATCTCCCAGCGATACTTGGCCGATTTGAACTTGTTACTTGAACGAGAGCCGTTCACAACACGATAGTCCACCAGAATTTCTCTACAGGCCACCGCGCGATAGCCGAATCTCATCAATTCCAGCCAGAGCGCATAATCCTCGTGATAGTGCTCCGCAGAAAAGTGATGTTCTCGTAAAATAAGCTGACGGAGCAGCACGGTAGAACAGCTCAGCACACTTTCCCTCAGCATGGCATCATACGATGTCGTTTCCGGAACGATATAGTCCGATAAATGCGCTCCGCTTTCATTAACCAGCGCGTAGGAGCAGTAGATGATATCCGCACCAGCACGCCCTGCAACAGCCAGCTGCTTTTCCAGCTTATCACTGTGCCATACATCGTCGCTGTCGAGCAATGCGATCCATTCGCCCTTTGCGATATCAAAACCACGGTTTCTCGTTTTCGCCACGCCCATGTTCTGCGGATTCCGCAGCAGACGTATACGAGTATCAAGGCTTGCAAAGTACTCCGCAATTTCGGCCGTGCAGTCGGAAGAGCAATCGTCAAGAATCAGCAGTTCCCAGTTTTTATAGGTCTGCGAAAGCACGGAAGAAACCGCTTCCTCAATATATTTTTCTGCATTGTACGCAGGCATGATGACCGAAACGAGCGGTGCCGTTCGTATTCCGTCAATTTTTCTTTCTCGTTCATACATACTTCTTCTCCAGCATCTGTCTGCACTTCTGCCAATCCTTATACCCGCGGCCAAGCATATGGATATCGCTTCCGAGGTACTTTACATATCCATTTTCAATCCATTCAAGATACCGTTTACGTTTCAGCGGCTTTGTCAGGCATTCTGCATTGAGCTGGAGCGGCACGCTCTCACAAATCAGTTTTTCAATATTCTCTGCAGGATACCGCTCTGCGTGAGCAAGGACAATTTGAATATCCGCCAGGTCACACAGAAGATACAGCGTGTCCCAGATCGACTCCGGCCACGCATAAAACGGCATTTCCAGCAAGAGCTCGTTTGTACCCTCACGGCACAGGCGGTTCAGGCCGTCCAGCCGTTCCATGCCATCGCAGATCAGCACCTCTGCGCCGAGCTGAATCAGCGGAGCGTTTTCAGGCAGCTCACGAAGCAGCAGCCCTGCAGTTTTCTTCCTACGGCGCAGGAAGGATTCGACGGACTCCTTGTGCGGGTAAAAATGCGGCGTTGCACAAATCGTTTTCACGCCAGCAGAAGCTGCCATCTCCACCTGTTTCAACGAGGTCGCAAGGCCGTCGCTCCCATGATCGCAGCCGGGAAGAATATGGGCATGGTAGTCAAGCGACAAGTCGAGCTTCATATTACCGCGCTTCATACGACTCAGAATAGGAATACTTATATCCGTATTTGCCCCCATATTTATATTTGTAAGCATACTTCACGGATTTCATATTCAGGCCGTTGAGCACCGTGCCGCATAGGTTTCCGCCCGCACGGCGTACCGCATCGATGGCCTCGTTCAGCTCATCCTCCGTCGTATCGCCGGACTTGACTACGAGTACCACACCGTCCACATAGGTCGAAACAATTTGCGCGTCAGCGACCGTATTGATCGGCGGCGTGTCGATAATAATGTAGTCATAAACCTTTGCACTTTCTTCCACGAAGTGCTTCATGCGCTCGGATGAAAGCAATTCGGAGGGGTTCGGCGGGATGGTGCCAGTGCAAACGATCCAAAGCGGCAGATCTTTCACCTTGTCCAGTTCGAGCTTCGATATTTTTGCAAGAAAATCGCACAATCCGGTAGGCTTCTCCACTCTCCAAAGGCGGCGCTGTGTCGGCTTGCGCATATCCGCATCGATCAAGAGCACCTTTTTGCCCAACATTGCATAGCTAATGGCAATGTTGGCTGCTGTCAGGCTCTTGCCCTCAGAGGGCTTTGCGCTAGTGACGGCGAAGCTCGTACATGGGCGCTCCTTATCCGCCGTCATGCAGAACATCAAACTGGTGCGCAACTTTACATAGGCTTCCTTTATCGCAAATGGAGATTCATTGGTCAGCAGACGTTTCCTGCTTGTACGAACAGCTTCAATCGCTACCTTTCGGCTTTCTTTCTTTTTCGCCATAGAGCACTGCACCTCCCTCCGCCAGCTTCCAGCAGCCAGCATTCTCATTTGTCGCATGGATATCCGGTATCTGACCAAGGACAGTCACACCGGCGGACTTTTCAATGTCCTCCGGCAGGTAGATGGTCGTATCGGCCATCGTTCGCAGAATAATAGCAACTGAAGCCAGTATCACGCCAACCACAAATCCAATCGCGCTGTCAAATACGGTTTTGGGCGCAGATTTTTCCGTTGCCACCTCCGGTCGGTCCACGACCTCGACGCCGCCCGCCTTGGTAATACGAACGATTTCAGTAGGCGCAACTTTTGCAAAGGAATTGGCGATCTTACAGGCAAGCTCCGGATTGGTCGAGGTCGCTGCCACCTCCAGCAACTGTGTATCCGACACAACGGAGACATTCACCATGCGGCTAAGTTCCTTTCTCGACAATGAGGTTTCTGCTCTCAAATCACTCAGGACGGAATCCAAAACAGAATTGCTCGCCAGGATCTTTGAATAGGTCGTAGCAAGGCTCTCCGCCGCCTGGAGGTCGCTGTTATTGATCGTTCCCTGTGAAGAATTGTCCGCACTGTTATATACATAAAAACTCACTCGAGATTCATAGGTCGGCGTAACAAAAATTGTTACTACTGCATAAACGCCCGCAGCAACGACGACCCCCGCAAGGAGCAGCCAATGAATCTTTGCCAACAGGATCTTTGTAATATCCCATAGTGACAGTTCTGTGCCCCCCACGGAAGCATACGGTTTCTTACTTTCGTTCATATTCTGGGATTGTCCTCCAAACGCATCTTTCTTTATCGGGCGCCCGCGCCGCGCAAAACGACGCGGATCGTTTTTCCAATACACGCCAAATCCATCCAAATCGATCGCTTTTCTATATACTCCATATCGTAGATGATCTTTTCTTCCGGCTTCAGAGAATATCCGCCATTCACCTGAGCATGTCCAGTCAGGCCAGGAACAACTATTAACCGGTTGGAGAAACCGGGAATGTATTTTTCAAATTCTCCGTAGAAATAAGCACGCTCCGGCCGCGGGCCGACGAAACTCATGTCGCCGCGCAGGATGTTATAGAACTGAGGAAGCTCGTCCAGCCGGGTGCGTCTGAGAATTTGGCCGAAGTGTGTGCATCTTGGATCCTGCTCATCTGCCCACTGCGGGCCGTTTTCCTCTGCGTCAAGACGCATTGACCTGAATTTATAGATCATAAACGGCTTCCCATGGAGGCCGAGCCGCTCCTGCTTAAAAATTGGGGAACCTGGCGAGTCCAAAGTGATGATCAATGCAATGATTATCATCGGGATTGCCAGAATCAGCAGGCCCAAGAAAGAACATACTATGTCAAAAGCACGCTTCGTTATCAGGTACAGCTTCTTTTGTTCCAATACAGGTTTTGCTATTTGAATGATCACATCGGCAGAGCGCTCCTCTGTCAAACAGCTGCTCGCTGTTGTTGTCACATATCTCACATCCCTACATTGATATCTGTATCTCTGCCCCCCATCGGTTCAGCACGAAGCCGTCCAGGGGCAAAGGCTCTACACAGATATTGAATTTGCAAATTGCTGTACAAAAATATCCATTCAAGGTGCGCAATTCAAGTAAGTACCGTCTCCGCCATAGCTGCACAAAAACGAACATCTTTTGTTAATGCAGATGTGTCAGCGGAGCTTTCGTGGAGTTTGCCACTCCACGTGTAACGCAAAACATAGTTATTCTTCCGTATTATAGCACATTGCATATTCAAATGCAATTGAATCGACAAAGAAATGGAAGAAAAAAGTGTGTTTTTGTCAACTTACGTTAATTTTTTGCGGAGAATTACGTTGACTTAAAGTTCAGCGCAGTCATCCCAGCAGTCTGGATGAAATTAAAATAAGATCCACACCCAACATAATCACTGCACAAGGAGGAATTACAAAATGGCAAAGGGTGAGAATATCTTCAGACGGCGGGACGGTCGCTGTGAGGCTCGGTATATCAAGGGTCGTGAGCTATCCGGAAAAATCAAGTATGGATACTGTTATGGGAAAACATATCGGGAAGCCAAAGAGAAAGCCGCAAAGCGCAAAGCAGCTTTGGCAAATGGAGTTCCCTTACTGACATCCAGAACGCAAAAACCGTTCTCCAGCTATTGCTTGGAATGGCTGCATACAAAGAAATGCACGGTGAAAGAATCGACATATATTAAATACAGCACCGCGGTCAATAAGCACATCATGCCAAAGCTGGGCGAGTGCTGCCCGTTGGGATTTACCACAGAGCTGATGGATGACTTTATCAAAGAGTTACAGTTTGAAGATGAGCTGGCGCCGAAGACGGTGCATGATATTCTAGTCGTGCTGCATGGCATTTTGAAGTTCGCTTCCTCGAAGTTTGCAGGCTCATTTCCCGCGGTGGAGATCAACTATCCGAAGATTGGCAAGAAGGAGATGCGCGTTTTGTCCAGAGAAGAGCAGGCGCGCCTCGTTGCCTATCTACATGAGGATCTGGATTCGTGCCGATTTGGTATCTTGCTGGCGCTATGTACAGGCATACGAATTGGTGAACTCTGTGCACTGCAGTGGGAAAGTGTTTCTACAAACGATAAAGCTATCCGAATTGCAAAGACCCTGCAAAGGCTGCATGATACCAGCGTATCGCAAGGTGCTCGAACAAGGATTGTGATTGGTCCGCCAAAAAGCGATACCTCCGTGCGAACGATCCCTATGACGGAATACGCAACCGGGCTTTGCAGGCGCATGAAACCGCAAAGTTCAGCTGCGTATGTTCTGACCGGAACGGAAGCGTTCATGGAGCCGCGGACATTGCAGTATCGATTGGAAAAGTACACGCAGGCATGCGGTCTGGAGGGCGTGCATTTTCATACGCTGCGCCACACATTTGCAACGCGAGCTGTTGAGGTCGGATTTGAAGTTAAATCATTGTCAGAAATATTAGGACATGCCTCTGTGACGATCACGTTGGACCGGTATGTGCACGCTTCGCTGGAACTGAAACGGGATAATATGCAGAAATTGAAGGTAGTGGGTCTATGATCTACGCAGTCAAAACTAGTGTAAGTGAATATCATAAAAACGGGAAAAGCCTTGCATAGCAAGGCTTTTTCTTCGCTTTTGTAGTGGAGTGGCAAACTCCACGAAAATATAACTTCGGCTCAGTCCGTAAAATGGAGTACATTAGAAGCCCATTTGCTTTCTTCACCAAAAATCATCAGCGCATTTCGTCCTAATGATATGTTTCGCCTGCGTTATCCACGCATTTCCATTATAAAGAAATTAATTCCATATTTCAAGACTGAAATGAATTATTCATCCAGAAAGAGGCAGCACGAATTCAACGAATATACGTGAATCTAACGATTACTGCTACACTTGTGACAAAAAAGCCTACATAAAATGAAAATCCCGCTGCGAAATTTCTCCGTAGCGGGATCAATTTATATTATATGCCAAGACGGCCAAAAGTCTTATTTCAAACAGTTTCAGGCACAGAAAAAGCCCACCGTAATTC
>ERZ791868.1513-NODE-1513-length-12009-cov-1.682198_pt1 | contig 12009 bp, 11 predicted proteins | sample MGYA00510281_ERZ791868 | MGnify/ENA primary metagenome ERZ791868 (study PRJEB30046, sample SAMN00792046) | human gut metagenome | study: EMG produced TPA metagenomics assembly of the A metagenome-wide association study of gut microbiota in type 2... | reverse complement strand
TGTCTTTGCGGCCTTTACCAGCTTGGGCGGTGCATGATGTACCATTTTCTTCAGTCCTTTCTCAAAAGTAATGATTTAAGGACATGAATGGAACCGCCAACATCCATGCCGAGAGATTAGTGCCCTTTGCGGACACGGATTCTCCAGGCCTTTAGCCCATGATTGCGTGCATAGTCACGATGACCGTTTTTACGAGTGACAAACGGCACAAAGATGAATTCGAAATCATCCTTATCAGCATAGTCACCTTTCGGAATCTGTAACTGCGTACACATAAATGTGTTCCTCCTTTCAAGCAAATTTGGTGAATGCATTCAGATTTATCCGATGCAAAAACCATAAAAGCTTGCAAAAAGTGAACGCAGCATATAAACTAATCTTGCTAGAGAGAGTCTATATAGCGGTTCGCTGTATTCACTTTTTCCAATCATCCGCTTGAGTTGCAGCTCAGGCGGATTTTTTATGTTTTCAGCTTTCGCTGCAAACAACTATTAAGTGAGTTCCACTGCTTTATTCAGGTCAAAAATCATCAGCCCAGACTCTGGAATTAACGTCCCATCCACACGATAAGTCGTATCCTTCAATTTCCAGCCCGTAATGTATTCCAACGTATTGAGTAGGTCCCGTGCGTTCCAACGAACAGAAAGAATCCCGCTTTGCTTCGGGCGATAATACGGTGCCGCATTTGGTGTATCCTGCGCACAGGGCACCAGGGCAATCTGCTTTTTGTCTGCGTTAATTAGTAACAATACATACTCTGGTGTTCCCAACTTTAATGTTACAGACTTGTTGAAGGTAACACCGTTAGGCGTAATAGAAACATAGGGGACACCCTCATCAAAGTTAAACGCAGTGAATCCTTCCAAATCAAACATCTCTTGCGCCTCCTTTGCTTTATTATATCACATATTTCGTTACATTGCAACCGCTTTTCTTGCGCCTCTCTTGCGTGAAGCAGAGTGTAATTGTGTTAAAGAAGCATCGTGCCGCAGTGCTTCTAAGCTCTCACCTATTTCTAACGCCAATATTGCTCAAGTGCTTTCTCTCTTCTCTCGCCTCTAGCTCGCTTTTAATCCGTGTAAGATAATCTCGTCATCATCCGAACTGCAATACTGCCTCAAGGACATAGGTCGACACATTTGCTCTATCCTTGATTTTCTTCGTCAGGCCTTTTCGGACAATTTTCCCATCAAGGCTTTGGCGCAGCTTGTCCTTGATTATTTCACGGGTACTGGCGCTCGTTTCAAAATCGTCCATCTCGTTGTCCTCCTTGGAAGTTATTTAGAAGAAGTTGAATTCGTCCACAGCAAAAGCAATGTCGATCTGGAACTCCTCCCGAATTGGGGCTTGCAGGCCGCTTTCGTCCTCGATCACCAGGTAATAAGTTTCCCGGTTGCTGTACTTCTGAGAGCGCAGGTTGAAGTTGCAGCGGAAGGTGCGCTCCTGTGCGTTTTCGCTGGTCTTGTCCGCTATAAGCTTGTTCACATCGCTGATCTTCTGGCCGTTGACATCGGTAAAGTACAGCAGATAGCTTGCCGCTTCCCGATTTCCGCCGACAGCATCCTTCTGGTAGAAATTCAGAGAGAAGATCATATTGCTGACCTTGCGGCCTGCTGACAGCAGACTGATGGTCACTGGCTTTGTATCAAACTTGTCCTTGTTGCGCTGATAGATCTTACTGGAGTTGCGCAGGAACTGGAATTCCAGAACAGGAACGACCATTTCCTGAAGGCTGATGCCACCATGCACAAAGTTCAATCCGCCGCCTTTTTTCTTGATACGGACATTTTCCCGGGGAGCAAACGCATCGTACTCTGTCTCACCGCCCATGAAGCGGACAGGCAGCAGATAATCCGGCTTCGCGCCTTTTTGCGTGATTAAATACCGGCGATCCACTTCCACATCGTGCTCCGTGGGAGTCGTCTTATCCACCTTATCATCCTCGCTCAAGGGGCTATAAGTATAGAGGAAGCCGTGGTCAGCAGTGACAATAACATTGGTTCCGCCAAACTCATTGACGATGATCCGAATCAGATTTTTGATTTCTGTAATGGCATCATCACAGGCCGGGAACACAGCGCTGTCTGAGGTATGACTGGCCTCATCTACTTTGTCATGGTAGATATAAACGACGTCCATGCCCTTCACAAGCGCCTGACGATCTGCACGCTTCAAACCAATGATATTATCGTATTTCAGCGCAACGCTGGCAGCGTGTGCTGCCTTGAGAACCTTGTCCCGGTTTCCGGCTTCGGTAGATTGGCCATCCGCCAGAATACCAAGGACTCCGTTGCTGCGCTGAACCACCTCCAGCTTCTTATGGGGGAGCAGCGCAGCCATGCCGAACTTCGTGACCGATGGAAAAATGGACTGGCAGCTTCCAAGGGACACCTTGCACTGCATTTCACGCTGAAGCTGGTCCGAGAGGGATGCTGCCACTTCATAGCGGAACGCATCGGAAATAATCACAAAAACCCGGTTCTCGCTGTGACTGACCTTGCTCCGATAGAAGTCCACTTGCTGCGGAACCTCCAGCACACGGCCATACTCCGCCATGTTGTCAGCGCAGGCATCCGACCAGTTCTGCCCCAGAGAGCCAAGGAACCAGTGAGAATACAGTCCTTCCACCTTGTCTGCAACATGCTTAAACAGGTCATCCAGAAGTGGGTTTGAGACCGTAAGACTACGCTGGAAGCAAAGATGGAACTGCCGATAGTAGGTGTCCATCCGGAAATAATCAGATGTGTATTCCGCCCAGATCTTATAGGGTTCCACAGTATGGAAACCGGCAGAGTGCTCCATAAAGAAGGCCTGCATGTTGGCAACCTGAAGAAGGCCGTCATAGTAGCTGGAAACACGGTCATACCAGACCATTGTCCGGCGCTTTTCGACAGCAGCCTTGATGGTATCCACCTGAATAATCTGGTCACTGATTTCCTTCATCAGAGCGGTCAGGATTGTCTCGTTAATGCAGGGGAAGCATTCCGTGTCCGACAGATCTTCAACCGACAGCTTTGCAATGCGCTGAGGCAGGCGGGCTTCCTCCTCCACATACCGGGCAACCTCATATAGCTGCATGTTGTCCTCGCTTTGCAGCCAGTCCGAAACGAAATCATAGCAGTAGGCCTGATGCGGCGTGGAAATGAAGGCATCCAGTCCGGCCAAGTAATCCAGATGCATCGTGCGGGTTGATGCAGTGAGCAGCATATGAATAGATAGCCTTCCCAGGCTGGAGTCGTCTCCCTCGCTGTAGCCGGTCGCCTGAGATACCATAACCCAGAATGGCTTTTCCGAACCATAGGTCAGGAAACTCTGATAGACCTCGTTGGTGTCCATATCCAGGCCGGCATGGATGACTGCCTTGATGATTTTATTGGGCTGAATATCATTGCAGCCGCTGAGCGCAGCCATGACCGCCAGATGCATTTGTGGCGCATTGTTGATGCTTCCGCTCAGTTTCTTAACAGCCTCCCTACGCTCCTTTGCCCGGAAGAACTTCCGATAGTGCTTCACCTGATTGCGGATAATGGGGGTGGCAGGCAGCCCTATCTCGTCCATCCAGATTGAAATAAGGTCAGCCCGGAACTCCTCGCTGTAGAGCTGCACATTGATCAGCCAGTTGTCATCATCCTTGGTAAAGGAGCGGGGATCGTAAACGAGGAAGTTTGTCGTAGGGCAATCCTCACAGATTTTCTTCTTTGCGGCAAAGGTGTTGCTGCCGGTTAGGATCAGCAGCTCCACACCGTCCAGAGAGATATCATCCAGCTGATCTTGAAATTCCCGATCTTCGTCGTACCAGAAGATGATTCGGCGCTTATAGAACTCCGGCAAGGGCGCAGCAAACCGTCTGGTCAGGTCTTGTTTTATTTTGTCGGTATCCATCCTCTGCCTTCCTTTCCTGTTTTCTTGTTCTGACATTTTCGTAGTGATATAAAAGCCAGTGTTTTATCGCTCATTGTATTCCTGCTTGAGTTCATCTGCGAGGTAAGCATCGCTCATGCAGTGCATATCCGACACACCATCCCGAATCAAGGGATAGACCTTGGAATGATAAAAGAAATCCAAAGCGCATCCAGTGAAAGTCCCTGCTCTTTTGCAAAACACGCAATGACACGGCTGTATTTTTTCTGGAGTAAAATCGGATTCGCTGTCATATTCTTTCGCTCCCTTCAAAATGCAGCAGAGACAGTGCCTTTCCTGTGCGGAAACAGATTTGCAGATTCGGCTTTTCATACCGCAGACGGTTGATTGCTTCTGCCTTATCAATCAATCCGTCAAAAAACAGTTCCACGGTATTGAACACCTTATCATTGGCAACACCGCCAACAACAAGGTCATAGTCGGTTGAATCATTCCCGCTGCGGCAGTTCAGAATGAAATCGAGCCATTCTTCAGAATAGGAATCGAATTTCAGAACTTTCAGTTCGGATTCCCGGTTCTCGTTATATTCATATCTGGAAATAATACCGTCTTTCCCACGGCGTTTGAACTTTCCGCACCACTTTGCAGCCTGCTCATGCAGCGGCGTAACATAGAAGCCACGCCCAAAGTCAACATTGGGGCGGGAATGAACCAAATCCGGCGTCCCAATCTCTAAGAAAGAACCATGATAGAGAATCATATTTCCACACCCCTTTCCTTCATCACATCAAGGAGGTCATCTACGATATACTCTTTGCTCTGTGTGTGCAGCACTTCATATTCCGGCACAATATAGCCATTCAGAATATCGCTCTTTTCCGTGAATGCCTGATAGACACGCTCCGCATCCACGCCCAGCTTTGCTGCAACATTCTCAATGCAGAATACAGCAAACTCAAGTTCACTGGAATTCTTGATTTTTTCATCCGGCATCATAAACAACCCCTCCTTTACTTTATTTTAGCCAGCACATCCTTGAAAATCTCATAATTGTGCTTCACGCCGTCATCCAAGTCGATCTGGATCATCTGGTCGGCCAGGTGGTGGATCTTTTCTTCGTACACCCGCAGCTCCTCGGCCTGATCCCGAAGCTTGGTCAGCTGCTTGGTGAGCTTCACCCGGCTACCGGTATCGGCATTTGCAATCCGGCTTTCCAGATCGGCAATGGCCGTCCGATAGCGTCCCTGCTGCTCATGCACATAGTCGGTACGGATACGGGCAATGGTGTCTTCTCTGTAGCGATGCATATAGATCAGCGCTTTGAAACCGTTTTTCTTACCGCTGTCAAACAGCCAGTAGATGGGGCGTTTCTGATAAAGCTTGCAATGATCAGCGTAGAAATCATTCAGGAAATAGTTCCGAATGACCTCCTTGGGCGCACCTTTACCGCCCAGGGCATCGGCGATGAATTTCAGGTTTTCGTCCAGCGTGTCCTCGCCGTAGACTGTTTTCACGAACTCCACAAACCGTCCGACAATATCATCGTCGAAATATTCATCATCACTGATGGGAATAATATTATCCCTGTCAACCGGAAATGTACAGTCCTCCCATTCGCCGTTTATATTGATCTGCGTGTAATTCTTGTTAAGAGCTATCCTAACACCGCCAACGGTAATTGTATCTCCGCTACCGTTTCCAAGACGATTTCTTCGATAAACATTGTCCCAGTTTCCACCAGCATATACCAGGCCGTCCGCATTCAAGGAATATCGCCCGAACATGCAGCCCACAGCATAGGAAATCAGGGAAACGATCTCGTCCCGCATGGTACGGACGTAATTGCTGCCTCTCATAGATTCCGGCACATCGTCTTTGCTGTCGTATACCCGATGGACAGTGATATCCTTGTCCGCAACCTCCGGCGTCAGCTCATCCTGCAAGCCGTAGATGTCGATAAAAATACGGTTGAGTTCTTCTTCATTCTTTTTCAGCTGCTGAAAGCGGGCTTCACATTCCGCTTTCCATGTGGCGTATTTATCGGAAATCAGTTGTGACATTGATTTTCGTCCTCCCAGTTGATAGCTTTTTCTAATTCTTCACACGACAGATGTGGCCCAACCTCAATAATGGTTTTCCACCGAAGTAACGTTTGCTTGCTTAGAATCATTCTGGCAGATACATGATGTTTGTCATCCACATCTTCCATTGCAATGTAAACTTGGGAGTCCGCAGAGTAAAATGCCAGCCGTCCATGCGCAAACGAATTCCTGATGTGTGACAGTAAGCTATCGTTTATGCCGGACTTTGTTTTTCTGTATGATACACGCTCACAAGTAATTTCGGTTGGGAAGTCGCTTAGATTGTTTTCTTGGATTGCTTGCTTTAGGGCTCCCCAGCTTTCCTCGCAACGGAATTCATTTTCGGTCATATTGCCATACTTTATTAGGCGTTGCTTTAATTTCTTGAAGTCATTGTTTTTACCTTTAATTCCCCATCCAAATGATCCAAGCGATTTTGCGCGCGCACTTATACCTTGAACTGGGACATGAAAAACATAAAAGATAATAATTTTGTACCAGTCTTCATCTAAACTATCAAATGGAGATGTCGTTTCTATCCATTTTGGTGTTCCTTCTGCAAAAATAAAATCTTTCTGATCCGGCTTAGGTATAGTATCCATATTTTCCAACCTCACACCAGCGGATTCCGCTGGAAATCCCATGAGATTTCGAAGGAGTTCCAATCTGACTTTGCTATTTCCACGCACGAATTTACGGTTGGTAGTGTCTTTTCTTTATATTCATTGCTAGTCACGACTGGGATTTCTGCAATATTGCCAACTTCAAAATTTAATGTGGGACTTAAAACTTCTATAATGGCTGCTGCAATCTTACTATTGAGAATTGCCATGGCATAAAGTATAATTCCATGATTCTGAGACATTGAATGTAAAAAGGGACTTGCATCACCAGGAATAATTCCTTTTGTTTGATAACGGACCGACATTTGTCCCGATGAAATTTTATTCCAGCTGATTAGTTCATCAAAGTATCTGTCTTCTGACGGGATAATAGCTTTCCCTGTACTCTTTATATCTCGCCCAGATTCTTCCCAATTTACAACATCAACAATATTACCATACCAGCGTCTAAAAGTCCCCCCACTATTAAATAGAAACCATTTATACGGAAGTTTTTTTGTGTCTTGGCAAGGTTTCAATGCCTCTTTATCCGTAGAAACCTCATACCATTTCCGAATAAACCTCTCGGAATTTCCTGTTTGGAGGCCACGTCGTGTATCTGCATATGCTGAAATGGGTTCCTGAGAAAACTGGCTTATCATTTTATCACTAATCCAGTAGCCAAGTCTTGATTTCGGAATTTTCGTGAAATTTGACTGGTCTGTCTCGTAGCGATTCTCACCAGCAAGGAACATATCCTCTTTCCCTTGCTGAGTAGTCGGTTCAATCAAGCGGCAGTATTCACCCTTGTAGTCTGCGACATGGCTCTTGCGAATCACAAAGGAAGTGGTCTGTACCACCTCGCCGCCGATCTCCTCGAAGGCTCGCGCACCAAGGTGCGCCATATTGACAATATCTACTGTTGAAAGCAGCTTTGCCCGCAGCTTTTCGTAGCTGCTTAGGAACATCCAGGCGTGCTGGGTAATCATGGCCTGGTAGCGGTTTGGTGAAAGCATTCTGCCGCACCGTTCTATGAACACGGCAAAAAGGTCACTTTTACTATCTGGATATTCCTTTTTGATGTACTCCTGTACCTTTGCAGAAGCATTGCTGACGCCCATGTATGGTGGGTTCGTCACCACCACATCGTACTTCTGCGCCAATGTCGCAGCAACCTCCAGCAGCCGCCACAGCTTTTCCTTTGTTTCCTCCAGATTTCCCGCATCAAAGTCCAACTGCCCGGAATAGTCCACTGTACCTACGAAACGATACAATAGGCCCCAATCGTAATCCGAAACAGTTATAATAGAGCCGTACTCCTTGGCATCCTGCATGGTATCCAGCAAATCGTTTATCTGTTCCACTGCCAGATTTCGCTCCATGTCGCTCATGCTCCAGCCAAAATATTTAAGCGCACCCCGGCTAATATCATTGCTTTCGCAGATGGCATAGACATTCGGCTGAAAAACGTGCAAATTACCATCTTCATCCCTGTATCGGAGAAATTGACGGTCATACTGCCGCGCCTTCATCATGACTGTAAAATAGGACAGCTGTGCCGCACGCTCATCAATGTCCAGCCCATAAAGGTTGTGAGCAACGATGCTTCTTGCTGCCTCTCTTGGTGTGTACCCATAGCTTTGATAAATCCGCATTAGGACATCAAACATATACACCAAAATATGGCCAGAACCACAGCAAGGGTCTATACATTTGATTTGCTCCGGAGCAAGTCCAGCCAACGCCTTTCTTTTCTCAGAAAGTTCCTTTTCAACCTCCGAGCTCTGTTTGGCTTCAAATACATAATACTTCCAATTGTGCAGTAAGTATTCATTTTGATCTCCGGGGCGTTCATCATATTCATCTATTGCATTGCCTGCGTTCCGTTCAATCCAGAGTCTTCCCAAAGAGTTTTCCACCATGTACCGCACGATCCAGTCCGGGGTAAACAGCTGGGTTGCAGCGGGGATATTCTCCTTTGTGATTTTGACATTCTTCTTCAGAGCTGCAAATACTTTATCTTTTTTCTCTGCATTATAGTATTGATACAACCAACCGATGATCTGCACCTGGTCCGTCCAATCTTCTTCCGGAATGGTCGTGACCATCTGCTCAATGACAGAGCCTTCCCGCAGGAGGTTGTCCGGCAGCAGCAGCTCCGTGTAGTCCTCAATCTTCTGGAACATTCCCGGTAGAATGGGGTTCAGCGCATTGCACTGGGTAATGAGCAGGTACTTATAAAGGGCTTCTTCCTCATTGGCGTTCTTTAGTGCATAGACCTTCTCCATGTCCAGACCGTCCAATTCCAGATCGATGGCCTCCGCAAGAATTTGGGGGTGGAACCCATTCTCCGCATCCGTAAACACCCGGACACGGCTGGGAAGATAGCCATTGACCTCCATAAACCGCAGGGCAATGAAGCGGTTGAACCAGGTGTAGGCCACCTCCTCCATTATCTCTTGATAGCCCTTGGCGTTGAGCTGCTGAATCAGAGCTTTCCGCTGCCCTATCACCACAGGAGGCAGCAGAACCCCGTCAATGCTGATGGCATCCGCCGGGGTGATCTCTGAATCCGTGATCCCATACTGCGCCGCTTTCTGGCGCACCCGGTCAATCATCTCCCGCCGCGCCCAAACGGCGTATTTTTTGATGGCATTCTTGTCCATAATCTACCCTCCCTTTACGCTCGTCAATTCAAAGAACCAATTTCTTCAAGTTTGATACATGATAGAATTGCCGGCGCAGACTTATAGCTCCCACCGTATCGCATTTTATCGTCAAAGCAGCAATGAGATACAGCCTCTTTAAGTTCGTTAACCGATGTTACGCCAAAAAGCTCAAACATTTTTGCGCAGTATTTTCTAGACTTCATTTTTGTCCACTCAATTGGACTCGACTTGCAATACACATAGCAAGTAGGAAACCAGTATTCGTTTCCCCACCAGTTCCTGCGCTGTGTTAAATCAAGTGCGTTTCGAATCTGATAAAGAAATAAATCCGCCTCAGCCATTGCCTCTCCAGAAAACACTGGCAATTTTTCTCTGCTATTGCACAGTAAGTCTCCTACAAGTGTAAATTTGGTCTTGCTTTCTGTCTGTGACTTATATTCATCCTCGATTGAGGCACTGTAGTACCTGAATTGACAATAATTCGATTCTTCAACTGAGGCACTATACACATCATTCGTCAAAAAATAAGTATTTGTTACGATTCCGTTGATTGCCTTATAATCCTGCGCATGCCTCAAATATGCAATCACACATATAAATAATTCCCAAATATGAAGCTTATATATATCATAATCCCTTTCGGCAACGGAATACCGTTCAACGTTTAGATTCTTTCCGCAAGTAAGCGTGTTGTGCATTTCTTCGAAAAAGCCACATATTGTTTCCGTGAATTGGTTATCCGTTTCATGGAGTACAGGAAGGAAGTCAAGGAAAACATCTCGTACCCCCTTCATTTCAACAAAAAGCCCATATACTTTCTCTGCGCTTGTTCCTTGTGTATAGAACATTTTGAGTGCGTTAATGTATTCATCCAAGAAACGTTTAACACATCCTGACTGTTTTCTTTCATTATCAGCTCCCTTAATCTGTCTGATAAGGTCAATCAGTGGAAAAAAATTTATTTTCTCCTCGTCTATCCACTCTGGTCGTTTTCCAAGTTTTGGTTTTCGATAAAGAGGCTTTTCATAAATGTTACGCACCAACTTATCATATTCCAATTCAAATGTCGATTCATTGGACAAATCAATATAGATACGGGTTCCAATGTAAGTTGGAACATATGGTTCCCCCTTTTCATCTCTCTCTGCAATAACAGGAATAAATTTCTCTTGTTTCACATTGTTATAAACTTTCTGCGAGATGATTACCGTTTCGTCCCCCACACCACCTGTTCTGTTATTTGCCTTGTCGGCATATGCCTTATCGCAAACAATAAGAACCTTTGTTATTTCCGAATCATTGACACTTCTCTCCATAAAAGCATACTTATCCTGTCCTTCTTTCAAGTCCCATTTATCCAGTACGACATCAATGCCATGTGATACAAGTCGCTCTGCAAGCGGAACTACAAGCTTTTCACTTGTCCAAGAATATGATATAAAAACCTTTGGAGTCTGATCTTCCTGCATAAAACTGCCTTTCTCTCTAAATAGTATCACTTCAATTGAATCCCATCGCAGCCCTTCAACAGTTGCTTCAGTTGCCGCCGCATCTGCTCTACATAGGCATCGATCTCCGCTTCGCTCTCCAAGCTCTTTGCTGGGAACACGATGGCCCGCTGGTAGGCCTTGATGATCCTTTTGGGCTTCGGCAGTTCGGGCTTATCCACGTTTGCGGGGGGCGTTGCAGGCTTTGGTGGCTTGGATAGGGCCTCCAAATGTCCGCAGGTCTGGTCCTTGTATTGGAGCATCCGCGGCACCAGGCCATCCAGCAGCACCAGTGTTTCACATGCCTTGATCTCGCTGCGCTTCTGGCTGAAATAGGCATCCGCCTTGTCCACTGCTCCTCTGGCATCCATGCAGCTCATAAACCTGCTTGCTGCCTGCCGCCTGATGAATTGCAGCCATGCACTGGTCTACAATATCCATCAGCTCCTCCCGCTTTGCAGCCAGCAGGCGGTCGTGTCCAGCCTTGACCGTTGCCATCAGGCTGTTGAGCTCCGGGATCTTTCTGTAGCTGAAGCCGCCCTGGAGCAAGGTGATCAGCCGGATCTTATTCAGGGCATCGTTGGCCTCCCTCTCCTGGGCCAGATAGTCCAAGTCGTTGCGCAGCTCCTCTTCCATTTTGGCAGCCGCATCAAATATCTGCACCTGATTTTTAAAGAAGACTTCCACATTCTGCAGGGACTCCTTGCTGTCAAACAGGGCATCCTCCCGCTTCAAAACCCGGTCGATCAGGGCAATGTTGTCCTTCTTTTGGGAGAGGATATCTGCCATCAGCTGCATCCCCTGAGAAACCTTTTCCTGATCCGGGTATTTTCGATTGGGTATCAGGTAGCGCCTGTACAGCTCTTTATAATGTTCACATTGTGCAGAAAACTTTTCAATGATAAAAGCAACCAGGCCGTCTTCATCCTCCGGAATATCCATCACATCGAAATACTCACGAAGAAGGTTCTTAGCCGCCTTCATTTTGACTGCCGTGACCACCTGCCGCTTGGAAATGCTGGTTCTGCCGATCTCGCTCTTCTTCCGCAGCAGATCCGGGAGCCTGGGGTCCGTAGGCTGGATGGTTGCACCGCCATACTTGATGGTCACCTTCTGCTGGTTAATGAGCAAGGCTACCACTGCGGCAATGTCAATTTCACGCCAGCCATAGGGAATCGCCTGATAGCGGCTCTGTACATCGAACATAGAAGTGGGCAGCTTCATCCTGTCCTGAACGATCAGATATTCCTCTACCTTTGCGGCGGCATTCCGGTTGGGTTCGTTCCCCGCAATGAAATTGCCATTCAGG
>ERZ791868.1502-NODE-1502-length-12112-cov-2.660197_pt1 | contig 12112 bp, 22 predicted proteins | sample MGYA00510281_ERZ791868 | MGnify/ENA primary metagenome ERZ791868 (study PRJEB30046, sample SAMN00792046) | human gut metagenome | study: EMG produced TPA metagenomics assembly of the A metagenome-wide association study of gut microbiota in type 2... | reverse complement strand
TAAAAGCAATAATTCTTGCATCCCATTTATTGTTCCTCTTTCCATTTCTTCTCACTGAATTCATCCGGTTCCATATATGTGTTTCCATCACACTCAACAACTCCACGTCCGTATCTGTAAGCACATGACCTACAGAGCGGTCGGAATGCAAAAAGTCCTTTATCTTTTCCTTTGGATATTCGGAATGTTGCTGTATATGGCATAATCTTAATTCCCGGAACATGAGATTTCATATCTCTACCACAACACCAGCATTTATACTCACGTCCATTCAATTCATGGATTTCTTTACTGTAATCTTTTAAAATCCCACCATACCGAAAAGGCTTATCTCTCAGTGTATTCTTTCCTTTCATGTGATTTCTCCTTTTCTTCATCAATCCTCGTAATTCATTACAATTGTAATTACTTTTACAAGCACTTTCTGAATCTGGTCATAAATGTGGTGGTCATCACTGCCGAAGTGAGCATCCAGCCTTGCATCTTCTTTTCCTCTGTCATAGCAATCTTTCATAAACTCAAAGCAGTAAATATCATCTTCCTCAATGATTTCTCCGTTTTCTCTCCACTCATAAATAATACGTCCTTCAACCATTTCATTTACGGCATCTTCAGAATCTTTGCCATTATTCAGACACCATACACAACAATCAATATATCCAAGCTTGTCGCAATACCTATATTCTTTTGCGGTTTCCTCTGTATAATCTCTGAAAGATTCTTTTATCTGCTCTTCAAAATCTTCTGGAAGATTAAAAATATCTATTTCAATTCCTCTTGGTAGTTTAACTACATACTTTCTCATAATTCGTTCCTTTCTCTCAATTGCTTCATCGCCAGTTTAAATGCCAGCATGTACAAATCTAAGATGCCTGTATTTACTCTTCCAAAATCTCTTACGCACTCATTTGCTTCATAAATATATTCTGACAATTCGTTATATCCTCTGCCTTGAATTCCACACTCTTCTGAAAAGTCTGTCAGGACATTACTAACCCAAAGCTCAATGTCAACACCACCATCTTTCATTTCTTCCAGATATTCCTCTTCTTCTAGATATTCCATGATGTCTTTTATCGCCTGTTCTCCATCGTAATAGTACATTGCTCTATTCATGCAGTCGATTTTCTCTGAAAAATATCCCGTATTGTCTGTAAAATGTTCCTCGAACAGTTCAAACACCATGTTTTTGTAATTGTAAGCAATCAGCTCCCCTAGATCTCCGGATATATGTAATCTATAATGGTCTTCCTCAAAAAGAAATCTGATGCGGTATTCATTACTATCTGGTCTTTTAAAATCCAGAATCTTGATGTTTCCATAATCTGTGAATGTTGCTACATGGTTCTGGAAGTTCTTCTTTTCTCTCTCCAAATCAATCATAATTCGTTTCTTTCTCTCTATCTAATTTCCGATATAAACCTGTCTACCAATTCACCATTTACGTATTTATTGGTTATTTCAACTCTTATCGAATCCCCCTCTTGACTATCTGCAAAACTCGGGCCGTTCATTCCACCGCTCGCATAATCGTCTTCTTCATAGGTCATGCCATCATATTCAACTTCTATTTCCCACTCCCATCGCGGGGCAAATAGCGAACCATTTCCGCATATCTATGTAAGTGATGGTTGCGTCCACATCTTCGTAGGTATATGTGATTTCTTCTTGTGGCTCACGATTCTTGTCTGAAACATCTTTGGAGCAACCAACTAAGGAAATGCAAATTAGAATTAAGCATAATATTTTCTTCAATTTTTCACCTCTTCTCCTTAAAAAAGCGTAAAAAAATACCAACCACCGAATATTGATGGTTGGTAGATGAAATTATGCTTCTTTATACCGTTTCAAATCTGATTCGCCTAGCTTTTCAAAAACAACTCCGCAATCAAGACATATATACCTTTGCGTACCAAACGACATTGTATATGCAGATTCTGTACAGGTTACATTCCCTTGCTTACTTGTTTTTTCTGGAATTTGTTTTGTTATAACTGTGCTTCCACTAATTCTTTCGGTATTTTCGCTTTTACAAAATGGACATTTCATTGGCATTTCCTCCCGTATATTTTATATGGAAATTATATCATTCCAACCATCAATATTCAATTGTCAAGGTACTTTCATGATTTTTCTCCACGTTTACAAATATCTAAAGCACAATGCATACATCTTTTGCTCCCAGTCGCACCGAGATAAAAGCTCGTCAAAATCCTTTTCCGGCATGAACTTTATCCCGTAATGCAATCTGGATATGAATTTATATAATTCTTCAAACATTGCTACTCCTTGCATTTCTCCATAATTGCTTTCACGTGCTTTGATGCTTCCAAAACATCTTCGTCACTTATACTTCGTATACGGTCATTTCTTCGCAGTTCTCCAAGTCTGTATATTCCATCTTGGAGTGTCTCAAAAGCTTCTGCTAATTCGTTCTCAAGCTTTGCGTTTTCATCCAGCTCATAGAATTTTTCGTATTTATCATGTTCTCCGAATTGAATAGAAACAATTTTTGTTCTCTTTGGAGTAACCTTTACAATTTCTACTGGATAAATACGTCTGTGCCGGAATGATGAACGCCATCCACATTGAACCTCTCTCGCCACTCCTACGACATCTCCAACTTTCAGTGAATCTCGGTCTATCTCTTTTAATTCGATTTTCATTACGGCATCACCTCCGGGAAATCACTTAAACTCATTTGTGCTGTATACTCATCCAACCTTTTCTTGGAAAGTTCATAGTAGTGCTTATCCAATTCAAATCCGACATACTGCAGTCCGGCATCATGCGCTGCTATCAAGCTACTCGCACTTCCTACATGCGTGTCTAATAGTTTCATTCCTCTTTCTGTATATCTGCCAAATAGCCATCTGTACAACATCACCGGCTTTTGAGTAGGATGTATCCGCTTTTCATTCTTTTTCTTATTGCCTTGCTGTATATCCCCTTCCTCTATACTTTTGCCTTGAAACATTCCGTTCCACATATACCGAAATAGCCTCACGCTGTCATGGAAACTGCAGAATGCGATTTCGCAATCTGAAAAATCTGTATTGCCATTGCATTTATCCCATACAATCCTACCCGGAGGGAAATGATAGTCAAAATAGTTACATCCCCAAACGATCTGATTCTTGGAGACCCTAAACAATTCATCAAAATACGCTTTATCTGGAATTGTCCATTCTGCAGATTTCTGATACACTCTTTGAACTCCAATCGGGCTTATGCGTCTCCCGTAAAATCCTCTTTTCTCCGGTCCGCTAAAATATGGTGGATCTACAACAGCGATGTCGAAATATTTATCTGGAAATTCTTTCATGCCATCCATGCAATCCATATTGTAATATCCAAAATCTATCATTCCACGCCTCCAATAAAATCTTCTATACTCATCTGTACTTCATCATCAACCGTAAGCATTTCTTTTTTCGCCCTGTTGTAAAAATTCCGGTCAATCTCAAATCCAAATGCACTTCTTCCAAGATTTCCTGCGGCTCTTAATGTACTTCCTGAACCACAGCATGGATCAATTACCACATCTCCCGGATCCGTAAATATCTGGATAAGCTGTTCCAATACTTTCACTGGCTTCTGTGCCGGATGGATTTTCGGTATTTCTTTCCCGTCTTTCTCCCACTTAAACCAGTTGAACACCATATGCCCTGTTCCTCGAATTGTTTTTCCATTTTCATCAAACTGAGAGCCGTTGCGGAATTTCGGTAACTTATCTCTGTATAGCACCAACGCATATTCCGTAGCACCTACAACTCTCATATTGGCTTTTAACACCTGCGGACTATAGTTCTTTACGAATACCAACGGTATGTAATTATTGAATCCGTGTTTCTTTGCTGCATTGATCAATGTGCTCAACTGCTCAAACGAACAGAATACAATCATGCATGGTGCGTCTGAACTTCTCCCACGTTTACCAGCTTTCTTTGGCTCTTTTTTAAGCATTTTTGAACAGAAATGAAAGTATTCGTACAGGTTGAAATTAAAATCCGAATTGAACGCTGCCTTTCCGGCAAGTTTACTTTCTCCGTTTTTGTTATCTCCGCCTTTGTACCACATTGGATTGCTGCCGTAAAAGTTATTGCCGACATTATACGGTACATCAGCAATAATCAGCTGTGCTGGTGGAATCGCATATTTCTTATAGTTCTGCATGGAATCTCGATAGATTTCACATTTTATTTTCTTTCTTCTCTGCATCATCTTCTCAAAAGGAGCCGATATATCTTTGCCCGGCCGGAGCTCCGTCTCCTTTCTGTATTCTTTTCTAAAATTCTCTTATATTACATGTTCCAATCTTGTCTACTTCCGGAGTTTCCGCTAATTCCGTTGCTGTAAGCTGTGGTCTTGCCATTCACTCCGTAAGCATATCCGAGTCCCTTATCTCCGCTGATTCCCTGCCAGTGCATTGATGTTTCATACAGTTCCTTGAAATCGTCCGTATCATAATCTTCTTTCGGATTTTCTTCCACGTACCTTTTCGCACTAGCCTTAGTTCCATACCCACACTTAGATACAAGTTTTATAAATTCTTCTGCTTTCACTTTTTCTGTATCTCCATGAGCTTCTTCACCAGTGCTGTCTCATTGGTCTCACAATCATGCAGATGATGATAACCTGGCTTCAACAGATATGATTTTGTGTAGGTGCCTTCCGGGTTCTCGTCCGTATATCTTTCTTTCCAAGTTACATACTGCTTATACTCACAGATAACGATTGCACTTCCATCTGGCAGGTTGTATCTGTAATACACTTCGTCAGCTTGTGTCACATTGAACCATACCGGCCATCTTCTGTAATCTTTCAAAAATTCTTTTCTCTGGTCATTATTTTTCAGTTTTGGTAATTCTGGCTGCACAGCTTCTTCAACTTCTCTTGCGATATCTTCATCCATATCTCTAGCAGCACCTACTCTAACGATAAAACATGGTTGATGCACTTCCTCGTCCTTCATAAGCAATACTGCTTCCGGCATATACACTTTTATGTCTTCTGGATTCGCAACTATAATACTTACGTCCGAATCCTCGTTAAATTCACCTAAATATTCTTTTAATTCCTTATTTACCATTTTCTTATCGGAGCAAAGAGCTCTTTTACGCTGGCCAGCAAATCTCCTGCTCTTTCCTGATTGTTTTTTAATCCAACTCTGTGTTTTCATCCACAAAAGCAACTAATCCAAACGGAGACATATCTTCCAGTATGTTCCCCATTTCTTCACATTGTGCTTTGTTTTCGCATTTATCACAGTCAATTTCTATTGAATTGCAATATTCGGCTAACTCTCTGATTTTCATGTCATTTCACCTCATTCGCAAGCTGAAATCCAATTCTCGCCACGTTCCGCAAATTATCCACAATCAATGCTTTATTCGGACTTCTATGAATCAGATAATATTCTTCGTCAGCCTCAATAAGTTTTGCATACTCATACTCTGCTTTTGCTACCTGTAAGCACTGAATCATGTAATCTATCTTTTCTCTTACATCCATCTGTACCTGTACACCTCCGGCTCTCTAGTCTTTTTCAGCCACATAAGCCCAACAAAATATCCGTAACTCATGCCATGTCTTTTTGCTTCTGCTGCCACCTCGCTGATTGAACATTTTGCTTTCGGAATTTGCTTAACTTCCTGCTTTTTCTTGTTTCTTTGCAATCGAGCTATCGTGGCACAATTCTTATCGCAGTACACTTTCCGTTTCCACGGCTTGAATTGTTTTCCGCAGACTGGACAGATTTTCATTTTCTCTGCACCCATTGGATTACTCCTTTACAACCCATCGTCTTTCACTGATTGCATAATATTTACCTTCATGCTCCGAACACCATTTCTTAAGAACTTCCGCTATCGTCCTATCTTCTGGAACACCTTTTAATGGCTCCTCATGTTTCAAGATATGAGTGTCAACTTCTATAATCTGCACGCACCAAATGAATTCTGTCTCAATTGGCTTTTTCTCACTGTCTTTCTTGTACTGTTTGAGAATTTCAACAAATCGTTCAGGGTATTTTTTTCCTAATTCATTGCATTTAATACCCATACCGTTATTCGCAGAACCTAGTTTACAATCACTGCAATTCTTTTTCGCACACATTTCAGCTTGAAGTCTAATTGCCTCTTCCGCTGTCAATTCATCCAGAAGCTCACACACAGAATCAAAACCGATTCTCCATATTTTTCCATCGTCACACTCTACATTGAAACCTTTTTTCAACTCATTCAGTCCGTTGCTGTTTTCTTTATTAGTCACAATACCGATTCTACCTTCAGCACCAAAACAACCAATTGTTCCTTTAATAATTTTGATTTTATCTCCAACTTTATACTTCATGATTTTTCTCCTTTCCAATTGTCGCAACATCTATCCCATTCACTTCAATAATTCCATCCACCGCAATCACCACACATGATCTTCCGTCAATTATTTTTGTCTCAACCAAATCTGCTCTATCAGAATCAACTTTGATGTTTACATTCGGCGTTCTAATATCGAATGTCTTCATCTCCGTAATATTTGTCGCAACTAACACTCCTTGCTCGCCAATGCACTTGTTATAATGTTCGTCAAAATCTGACAATTCGTTACCTGCACATTCTTCCAGCATTCTTCTAACATCCAACTTGTCAAGCTCAAATGGTTCTGACTCATCTTTGTGCTCTTCCACCAGTTCATTCAACTTGTCATGTAAGAATCTCATGTTGTCGTAATTCAGTTTCTCATTCAAGACATCCTGCACAAGACACTGAAAAGATTCTTTCTGCTCGTCTGCTGATTTTGGAATTTCAGCTCCAAGTACCTCGTCAATTAATTCCTGCTGCAAATCCGCTGATTTCTTCGTGTAGTACAATGCACTGTGAATATCTGTACTTCGATCTGTAAATGCTGGGAACAGGAATCCTTTATCCGGTTTGTCCACAATCCAGTCTCGGATGCGGTCCTCAATCTGGTCATGCTCTACATTGTATGTAAGTCCTGCTTTTGACAGTTGCACAGGACATATGCTGCACAACAGAAACTCATATACTTTCTCGGATGCATCCTCTATTTCTGCCCCATCCGTTCCTTTTCCCGGGATATCGTACATTGCATGAATTAAGACGATATAATAATTTTCTGCATAATCGTACGACTCAATAATCTTGTCGTAGAATTCATCCAACAACTCAATATCTGTCAATCTGCTCTTTCGCAGTCGCATCAAGAATTCTTGTTTTCCACCAGGGCTTTCTTGCTCTGTAAGAAATTCCATGTTCAACAGATTCTTTCCTAGACTTCCAGACAATGTTTTCTTGAATATATCGAAATACTTAAATGCTACCTCTTCCGGGAGCGACAAAAACGCATCTTTTGATGTCATTCGCTTTTCTTTCTCATGGTCTACATAACATCCGCTAATACGTGTGATTGCACAGTTTGCAGGTGTAAATTGTTTCCTGATCTCCAATACCTCTTTCTTGTTCATTGCTCTTTCTCCTTACATAATCGCTCTATTTCGTTTAAGACAGCGAAACCAATCTCTTTCGCAAATACTGTTTTTTCATTTCCAGTGTAAATTTCATCAATCACAGTTGCGTATTCTTCAAGCACTTTTTCTGAAAAATCTCCGTTTTTCAAAAATTGGTTAAATGCTGTCCAGTTCCTTACTATTACGTCATAATACTTTTTTCTTTCTTCTTCCGTCATAACAAACCCCTAATCAAAAGGAATCGAGAATTGGCCAGCATCACTAAATCCATCTCCGTTATTATCCCATCCGTATATCTTGTTTTCCGTGAAGCTATTTTTCAATCTCTTGCTCTCAACCTCGTAATACAACGGGATGAAATAATCTTGTATTCCACCATCCCTATCCTTTGCTATTTCAATAACATTTGATGCCGTATATATTTCTGCATCATCTCTCCACCCAAACATTTGTTTACTCAATCGGATAAAATCATTATTGACTCTGTGAATGATAAACGCATTATCCACAGCATTTCCAATATCCGCAGTCCCCGAAATATCATCCAGTCTCAAAAATCCCATTGCTTTTCTCGGATGCGCTACAAACATGATATGCACATCATGCTTCTGCGCCATCTCATGCAGTGTCCATGTAAATGCCGTCTGCGCTTCAAATTTGTTCTCAGAAAGACTTCTAATGTCAAAAGCCATTAAGTTATCGAGTATGACTAAATCTGGCTTATTTGACTCAAATAGGCATTCTAACTGGTCTTTAATTGCTAGGAAGTCATTTCCGTATTCGTTGTTGTACAGAGAAAAGTTATTTGACAACCATTCAGCTATCTTTTCTTGGTTCTGCCTTGACACATTGTAGTAACCATCGAACTGTGTCGGTTCTGCATGAGCTTTTCCCGCAGCTTGCAAATTCATCCACCGCATAAAGTTCTTTGGTGCAAGTTCACCCGAATATACGGCAACTTTATTTCCAGACTCTACGCAATCCAAACAAATCTCTGAAATAATGGACGACTTTCCGGAAGCTCTAAGTCCTGAGATTACCGATGTGTAACCAGTTTTCAATCCTCTCATTCGATTATCAATGTCGGCTATGCCTGTCTTGACGAATCTCTCTGGTGGCGTTGGCAAAGATAGAATATCTTTCGCTGTCAGAAATACTGGCTTGCCTTCCTTTTCCTCTATTTTCTTTCGTTCCGGTCGACTCTTCGGTTTTGAATAAATCTTGCGTTCATACTCCTGCTGCCTTTTTTCATAAGCATCTGGTTCATACAGCAACCGAACATCCTTCCATGTCTTATCAGCACATGAATTGTGGAAACAATGGAAACCGATCGCGCCGCTTGAAGTTCTGAATATGCAAGCATCTTTCCCTTTGTGATTACTGTCGAACGGACAAACATCTAAGATGTACTTTATACCGCCCGAGTAAGAAGTTTTCCGGTACCGCAATCCGAATTTGCTCAACCATTCGTCTAAATCGAATTGAGTTGGTTGATAACCGTTATATCTCTGTGGCTTTTCTTCCCTGGGAAACATATCAGCCAATTTCTTCAAATACGCAACATCATTTACTTTGACATTCTTTGCATCGCCTATGATATGACTCATTCTATGTGGCCTAGCTTCTGTATTCGCCCCTTTTTGAGCTTGCGTGCCGTACAGTTTACAAACTCTTGATGGATTGAAATTTTTTAAATCAATCTGAATCTCGTCATTCGAGAAATACATATCAAGAACTTGCAAACACTTCTTCACTAACTCTCGTCTGCCATCATCATTTTTTAATTCGATTTTGTACAGCAAATGAACGCCATTGCCACTAAATCCAAATACCGGGTCGTTAAAACCAATGTCTCTCATGAACAAATAGACTTTGTTTCCAACTTCTTTCGCAAGCTCTATCTGTTTTTCTGTTGAAGATGTGCCGGTTGGCCTATGAGGGTCGACATCAACAAACATATACTCATAGCCCTCAACATCATTATCACTTGTGGTAGCTTTCGGATTCTTCAAAAACCTTTTCTTCTGGTTTCTGTCGTAGCAAGCATCATTCAACGCATTTAATGTCATATACATGTTGCAGTTTGCATACTCACGGATATCTCTATCGAATGCTTTGATTAAATCGTCAGCACTCTTGAAATATCCGCTATACATTTGTTTGCTGTTATAAATGACACGAACTTCAAACAACTGCCCGTCCGGCTTGAGAATCGCAATAGCTTTTCTTATTTCGCTTTCATTTATCATTGTTACTGCCACTTTCTTCCGGAAGAACTTGTTTCCGTTTCGTTCGCTTCTTCCTGGTTGTTGTACTTGCCTTCTAGCACTTTAGGAAAGTTATTCGGTCTTACGAACCATTCAAAGTCAAACCATTCAGCTCGCTTACTTGTCTTCCCTTGCAAGAAGTCGCTATTTTTTACATTCTCAATAGCTTCAAGTACACTTTCGACTCCATATTCTTTAATTCTCTTAGACAACATCTGATATCTTTGAGATGAATTGGTTAATCGAGATACCTTCTTAATGCCAAATTTCTCCAAACCATTCCAAGCATCAACGCAACGTTGGACTTCCGTCCGACAATTAGATTCTTTAGAATCTAATAATATATATTCTTTTTCTCTATCTATATCTTTATCTTCTTCTATATCTAGGGGGCTAACATTAGCTTCACTGTTAGTCTTACAGTTAGTTTTACAATCCGATTTATCTGCAAGCTTCTTCTGTTTCGCCCTGTAATCGCGCATATACTCACGCTGATATTCCTGCTTCTTTTCCAGGCGATCAAGCGCTTGATGCTTTCCCCAATTCGGTATAGTAAGTACGCCATCAACTCTCTCAATCATTCCAAAATGCTCAAAAGTATCTAATGCCATTTTTACAGTTGATTCTTTTCTACGAAAGATTGTTGCGAGCATTTCGTCCGTGTATGCAATTGAGTCATTCATTAGGAATACGCCGGAATTATTGGTTTTCCCAGCCAAACAAAGTAACTTGAACCAAATTACAATAATTGAATCCGATTCCGGAAGGCTTTCAATGAGCAATATCTTTTCGTCATCAAAAATATCTGTTGTAATTTTTATCCATTTCACATCTGCCATCTAGCTCACCTCCCGCTGAAGTAACTCCAGTACCTTTGCTCCCTGATCTCGATTATGGCAAAATACAAATTCAACACCATACTTTTCCTGCATGGTTGCACAAGCCTTAGCGAGCGTTATCCCTTTAGTAGCTGTAGGATATTTTTGAATCTTCTTGTAAATCGGATTTCCACTGCTTTTATAATATCCAACGATTTCATCCGAACGCTTCATTTCAAATAATCTCGGATTTCTCCATTTATGCAAATCCTCTAACCGAGTTATCGTCGGATTGTAGATATCTTCCGTTCCCTTTATCAGTCCACCAACATTCTGTACCAGTACATACAACTTAATTCCATTGTTCTGAGCCAAAATGCATTCATCCCGAAATCTCGCATGTTGTTTTCCGCAAATGTCACCGACAAGCTCTTGAATGTCCTTCTTTGTATCAACAGTTACATCATACGTTCCTAGAAAATCCATCTTCTTTACCGGGATTCCACGCTCTTTTTTACGCTCAATTACATTCATGACTTTTTCGTTAGCAATTATGTAATCACCACATGGAAGAGGCATCGTTAACACTTCAATCCCTTGCCCATGCCAATAATTTTCTTTAGCTGTATGCTTCCCCTTTTGCTGTCCTTTATCGCTAATCAATATCATCGGCCTGCCCTCCTCGCATGTTATAATGTCGTTCACTTAGCACGTATTCTTCCGCCTTTTCTTGTTCTTTCAAAAGGCTCTTAAGCCGGTCGATGAACTGCTTGTTTTGCTTGTCTGCGCAAAATTTAGCTATCTTATCAACCAGTTCTACTCTATCTTTCATTGCTCGTCTATCATTACGTTGCTTATGAATTTTTGTTGCCAGTTTGCAACGTTCTTCGTAATTGTGAGCAAATTCGATTCCGTGCAAATAATCTTGAGACATCCTATCGTATCTATGAACTTGCGGAACACATTCTTTGTATTCGTTGTCACAACATTTCAAAAAATTCAGAAATTCACGGATACTTTCGGATGGCATCTTTTCTACCGTCACTTTGCCCTCTCCCCTTTCATTCTTTTCTTGCACCAATGAGGGCTGTTCGAAACCTTTTGTTCTATCAGTCTCATTTCTTCTATGCATAACCTTCTAAAGCCCTCACCCTTATCTTTCTTCACGCGGATGCAAGAGCCACATTCATCACAATGTGGAAGATTCTCTCGCACCCTCGCTCTATAACTTCTTTGCTTTTGCCTAAATAACTCTGGTTTAGCTTTCCAGCATCTTCTCTTGAGCATTGCTTTTATATCTTTTTCATTCATCTCGCAATCGTCCAATTGACAATTCATGCAGTCTGGATAATTACATTCCATTTTTTAAACTCCTAATTGAACGGCAATGATTCGTCAATGCCATCTGGAATATTCATAAATTCATCATTACTACTCGGCATCGGTCCGTCTGAATTTTGTTGATTCTGCTGGCTTGCAGCTTTGCTTTCAGCAAATTCCTGTTCTTCTACGATTACCTCAGTAGTGTAGACTCTTAC
>ERZ791868.1501-NODE-1501-length-12115-cov-2.519818_pt1 | contig 12115 bp, 7 predicted proteins | sample MGYA00510281_ERZ791868 | MGnify/ENA primary metagenome ERZ791868 (study PRJEB30046, sample SAMN00792046) | human gut metagenome | study: EMG produced TPA metagenomics assembly of the A metagenome-wide association study of gut microbiota in type 2... | reverse complement strand
AATGCCTGTGATAATGGGATTCTTCGGATTTTTTTCGACTGGATTATATATACAACCAGGTAACAAAGCATTCCCAAAATAAACATTGTCGGATAAATCCAAGGAGCTATATAATACGTCAACCATCCTGAATAATCTTTCATCATAAGATAATAGATTACTTTTATCGCTTTATCACTGAGTGGTATCGCGATTATCAAAGAAATCGCCACAACAACGCCCGTTGCAAGGCTGTATAAATTTCCGGCTTCTCTGTCGGAATACCCAAGAATCTTAAGCATTGAAATCGACGCTGCATTTTTCTCGATAATCGTTTTTGCAAGCAAATAAATTACGATGATATAAATCATCAAAGCAAATCCATTCATCATATAAAAAGTCTGTCCCATAGAGTCTTCGAGCTGATCTGCCATAACTGTCAGATCATGTTCTGTAATCGTAGATGCAATCATTGTATCGTCGATATCTTCTATTTTTTTATCTGTAAAATATCCGCTAAAATAATCCGGATCTTTGTCAAATATATCGCAAAATGTGGATTTTGATAAAAATATACACAGCGTAGCAGGATAATGATAACTTCCGCTCACCTTAAATGTATATTTATTATCTCCGTATTCTTCATGGAGATTGATCTCATCTCCGATCTGGATACCATATTTCTCCATATATCCGTCCGACAGCACGACTTCTCCATCTTTCAGATTCAAATTCTTCAAATATTTTGAATGATCTTCAATCCCATAAACCGTAATCTCTTCACCACTACTGTTTTTCAACTCTGACACTGCATATTTTTCAGTGCCTGATGTCTCCGTTTCCAAAGGCATTTTTAAAATATACTGATAATTCGCAATTTTTGAATCGAGTACTTCTGCTTTAAAATGCGTTAGCAGTGGTGATAACATCATTCCAAACAACATCAATACACTTGCGAAGAAAATACCCGCAAATAATGTCAGATACGCCGCTTTATTTTGCAGAATCACGCGGATGCGGAATCTGGTAATAAATTTCCAGTCTGGAAGGCCGATTGCTCTTCTTTTCTTATTTCTCTTAAGCTCGTGTCTTAAAAATTGTAATGGCGGCAAAGTCATCATGGACATGATTACAAGGAAATTTACAACCAGAAGTAACACAAATGGTATGACTGTCGTTTCTATAAAAGCATCTGCATTCCAGATTGTCGTGTATGTCGGAAGCGAATAACTATGGTAATACATCCCTGCCACAACATATTTCATCCATGTATACCCGAGTACATTTCCTACAACAGATGCGACCAGCATAACAACCACCGGCAGCGTCATATAATGCCGCACCAATCCGCCTCTCGTATAACCGGACGCCAATAAGGTTCCGACTACGGAAGATTCCTGCTCAATCGTACTTCTCGCCGTAATCGCAAATATAAATGCCAGAATAACGATTACGATATAAAGCAGCCACTGTACCATTACCTGGTCTCCGCCCATATCGTCTCCTGTGAAGGTGATTGCCTGATTGTCCTGACGGGCAACAAAATCTGTCATGACAGCTTTTTTCTTTATGATATCCTTGATATCATTTGCCTTATCCTCCTGCTCTTTGTCAGATAAAGCTACGTCATCATTTACCCACGCATAACATTTCTTAAGACCAGCATCTCCAAATTTATCAAACGCATGTTCCGTTACAAGCGCAACTGTAAATTTATTCGCATCAAACATCATATCAGTATTATTTTTAAATAATGCACTGTAATCTGATAATGCGACCACCCCTGTAACCTTGTATTTTTTGCCTTCGATTTTCATGGTATCGCCGATGGCAATCTCATTATTTTCTGCATACAAGCGGTCAATCACGATTTCATCATCCGCTTTGGGATATTCTCCTTCCATCAAGTCCGCTTTATTTACATCATCACGCATCTTATACAGACGGATTGTATGTTCTTTTGCGATTTCTTTATCTTTATAGAACATCGGATAAATCGTAATATCTTCTTTTTCTTCCAATTCCTCTTTTAATTCATCTGAAATGGAATCGGTTAATACAAAATGTCCATTCTCGACATTATATTTTTCAAAGCTGTTATCATAGGCTGATTTGCAGCTTCCGTCTGCCACAAGAAAACCGGAACAAAATCCTATGATGATCGTAAAGAACAAAAAGAGGGCCAGATATTTTCCCCATTCCGTCCTCAACTCACGCAGATATCGTTTTGATAATGGATTTTTCATACGAGCACCCCCTTACCATTCCAACTCTGCCACAGCTTGTTTCTTGTCATTGTAAATGCATTTGCGGATCTGTCCGTCACGCAATTTGATGACCTGATCTGCCATTCCCTGAATCGCATCATTGTGTGTCACAAGAATAACCGTATTTCCGAATTTTTGATTCACATCTTCAATCAATTGTAAAATTTCTTTAGAGGTCTGATAATCCAATGCTCCTGTTGGCTCATCGCAGAGCAAAATATCCGGATTCTTAATCAAAGCCCGTCCAATTGCGGTTCTCTGCTGCTGTCCTCCTGAAAGCTGATTTGGAATTTTGTCTTTATGTTCCCATAGCCCCAGTGTTTTCAGCAAACCATCTAGCTCCAGCGGATTTTTGGATAAATATGCGCCAACCTCAATATTTTCCTTTACGGTCAGATTCGGAATCAGATTGTACGCCTGAAATACATAACCTAAATGTTTTCGACGATACTGGGCCAACTGCTTTTCATTCATGCTCTCCATCTGTTCATCGCCGATTCGAATCGAGCCGCTATCGATATTTTCAATGCCACCGATGATATTTAACAGAGTGGATTTCCCTGACCCTGACGGGCCAAGTAAAACACAGATATCCCCTTTCTTAATCCCACACGAAATACCTTTGAGTACTTCTGTTTTGTTTTCTCCGCTTCCAAATGATTTTTTTACTTGATTCAGTTCCAGATACATAGATGTTCCTCTCTTTCCTATTTATCCAGCAAATCTTTCATACTTTGCAAACTGATCAATAAGGTCGATGTGTTATGCAATAATGCAGATGTTGTAGGCGGGAAGATTCCCATTACTCCACCTGCTATCAGGCAAGTATTGATTCCGACAATGGAACGGTAATTATTATGGATTCGCTCCATTAGTCTGTCGCTTAGATTTTTCAGAACAACAATTTCTTCCAGATTATCTGCGCCAATCGTAACATCTGCAATTTCTCTCGCGATCTCTGCTCCGTCACTGATTGCAATTCCAATATCGGAAGCTGATAGTGCCGGCGAATCATTAATTCCATCACCAATCATAATGACTTTTCTTCCATCAGCCTTTTCTTTCTCTATAAAGCTTGCCTTATCCTCCGGCAACACCTCTGAGAAATACTCATCCACACCTACTTTTGAAGCAATCACTTTCGCTGTGCGGTCACTGTCACCTGTCATCATAACGACCTTGATTCCCTTACTCTTAAGTTCGGCAATCACTCTTTGTGCCTCTTCACGAAGTGGGTCTTCGACACAGACAACTGCGGCCAGTTTACGGTTAATTGCCATATATAAGTGTGAGCATTCTCCTGGGAGCTGTTCATAGAGCTTCTCTTTTCCTTCCGGAATGGTACATTTTTCATCTTCAAACACAAAATGTGAGCTTCCGATGATAACGGATTTCCCTTCAATTGTCGACGAAATGCCATGAGCAACAACATATTCTACTTTGGAATGTAGCTCTTCATGTACCAGATTTTTCTCTTTTGCCGCTGTTACAACTGCTTTCGCCATGGAATGTGGGAAATGTTCCTCCAGACATGCTGCAATTCTTAGAAGTTCATCACTGCCCATATCATTAAATGATACGACATCTACTACTGTAGGCTGTGCTTTTGTCAATGTTCCTGTTTTATCAAATACAATCGTATCTGCTTCTGACATTGCCTCAAGATATTTTCCACCTTTTACAGTAATATTGTAGGTACTTGCTTCTTTAATCGCTGACAATACGGAAATCGGCATTGCAAGTTTCAATGCACACGAAAAATCTACCATCAATACAGATAATGCCTTTGTTACATTTTTTGTACACAAATACGTAATTCCTGTTCCAAGAAGTGTATATGGGACAAGCTTGTCTGCAAGATGCTCCGCTTTTCCTTCCAGAGAGGATTTCAGCTTTTCTGACTCTTCAATCATAGAAACAATCTGGTCAAATTTGCTGTTTCCATTGCTTTGTTTTACTCGGATCGTAAGTTCTCCTTCTTCCAATACGGTTCCTGCAAAGACACTTGCATCCGTCGTCTTCGCAACCGGAACGGATTCTCCTGTCATGGAAGCCTGATTTACCATTCCTTCTCCGGAAACGATTGTTCCATCAAAAGGAATTACATTTCCCATATGTACTCTTACCAAATCTCCTGCTTTGATATCCGAAGTTGAGACAAGCACTTCCTGTTCTTCAGTTACAAGCCATACTTTACTGATATGTAAAGACATGCTGCGTGCAAGATCGTCGACTGATTTTTTATGTGTCCACTCTTCTAATATCTCGCCAATTCCAAGCAAGAACATAATGGAGCCTGCGGTGCCAAAATCTTGTCTGAAAATAGAAACTCCGATAGATGTTGCATCTAACACCGGAACTTCAATTTTTCCTTTTGCAAGTGTACAGATTCCATGCCATATATATTTCACCGATTTTGCAGTTGTAAGCACTGCACGAACCGGAATCGGAAGAAATAGTTTGTTTCCATAATGAAGCACTACCGAAGTAACCAATTTCTCCCAGTATTCACTGTTCAATTCTCGTCCTGAATTTTTCAGATAGGTTTCCGGAAGTGTCACCTCTCCATAGTGAAATGCTTTCAGGCTTTCAATTACGCTTTCTCTGTCTCCTTTATAGCAAATTGTTACACATTGCGTACGTTCCTGCACTTTCACAGATGTAATCTGTATATTTTGTTCCATATAGTACTGTATTTTGTCTGCCTGTTCAAAGGTCATTCGACTCTGAATAAACTGCACACGTAATCTTCCTTGTATATCATGTTTAATTTTAAACTTCATGTAAATCCTTCTTTCCGAAAACACCTGCAGATAAAACTGCAGGTGTTTTGGTTCTTTGTTTGCTTTATAGATTGTATTTATCTCAGTCGAGAAGACTGAGATAAATGCTCCGCGAGGATGCGCAGTGATTCTGTAAAGAATGTGTCAGCTTATGCTGACCAGAATCACGCGCCAAGTCTCGCGGCTGCTCGACTTGATTATGCTTCTTCAATTTCAGTTTCTTTAAAGCTTTCTCCAACAACTGTTTCTTCGGTATCTGCTTCTTCAACATCTGCCTCTTCAACATCTGTCACAACTTCTTCTGCTGTTGCACGTTCTTCATTGATCTGCTGTGCTTCTGCATAAATATCTTCTGCATTTTCCTGAATTGTTGTGGCTGTTTTCATCACACAAGACTTTGCTCTAAGAATCGCTGCTGTACAGTTTGTGTAAAGCTTTTTCGCATCCTTACTTGCAAGTATCTTGATACCTGCTGTTCCGAATAACACACCTGCTGCAAAAATTCCTGTTGATTTACCATTTACTTTCTTTAAACATTTCAAATAATTTGACATGATAAAATTCCTCCTCTGTTTTTTATGGACAAATTATATATCCATTATTTTTCTTGTTTCAAGCCAATTCTGTCTTATTGAGAAATTTTATCCAATAAGCCGCTTGCAAATGAGATTCGCTATCATTTATAATAATAAATTCATTTTTTGCGCTTATGCAAGTGCCGCTCCCAACTCCTTGCAAGCTGTAATTGCATCCTCATCAGGTGCATCATTGCATACAACACTGTCGCAGGCAAGTTCTATTCCTGCCTCCCTGCAATCGTCTTCCCAGTTTCTCATCCATTCTCCATCGCCCCATCCATAAGAACCGAACAGTGCAACCTTCTTTCCTGCCAGTGCCAATTTGCACTCGTCAAACAGTGGCTGGAATTCATCTTCCTCCAAAACTTCTGCACCCATTGCCGGGCATCCAAAGGCAATTGCATCGTAACCCTCTACATCTCCTGCCTGAAATGCATCTGCTGAATAGATAGAAGCGTCTGCTCCATTTTCTTTCATTCCTTCCAGAACTGCATTTGCCATTTCCTCTGTATTTCCTGTTCCACTCCAAAATACGACTGCTGTTTTACTCATTTCTTATTTCCTCCATTTTCATTTATATCAAGTGATTTTTTAAGCCACTGTGAGCTTCTGTATGCTTCTTCCATTTCTCCAAAGCCGGTTATATACATCTGTACATTTTTTATATTTGCAAAATGTTCTTTCTGCTTCTTCTTTATTGCAATAAACCTTCCAGCATCCAATGCAATGACAATTCTTTCCTTTATTAACAATAAAGCCGATCACATCATCCAATGGATATCCTAGGAATAATCCGATTTCATGTGGGAATGTTCCGTTTTCTTCTAAACGTTCAATCAAATGAGAAATAGCATGATGTGGATCCGTATCCTGATATCCATATTTTCGAAGCAAATTCATCACTCCTGGTTTTTCCAGATCTTGTTGCAACTTTTTCATGCGGCAGACATAAATCAACGCCCTGTTTTCTTGTTTTTGTAATATAAACAGACTTAATCCTTTTTCTTTCATCTCTCTTTCCCAATACATGATACTCATTTCAAGCGATTGTATACATGTATATTTGCATGTGAATAAATTTGCGGTTTTAAGAGATGCCAGTGTAGGGGCACAATGCATGATCAAGCACTGCTCCAGCTCTTCTGCAGTGTTTCCCATATTACGTTTCTTCATATCTGCAATCCTTTCACTTCATTATTTATGCACAGCAAGATTTCAAAATTTCTGTCAATGCATTCTGGCTGCTTGTATGCGAACGCACAACATCTGTTTTGGAACTGTCAATTTCATCCAAAGCTGTCTTTACCATCTTATGTGATACTGTGTTTGTAAATAATACAAGAAGATCTGGACATCCAATCTGTTTATCAAAATCCGCCTTCATGTGTGTAAATACTTTTACCTTGCATTTGTAGGATTTACATATTTTCTTATACTGGGCTACCATTCTGTCATGCCCTCCGACAATTACTATACTCATTTTTCCTCCTGTTTCTGATTGTTAAAATCTTGCATTCTCTATTTTTGTGTTACTATTAAGCATCGTATGTTAGTTTCCTCTAACCACATAGTTAGTATATTCTAACTTTCTGCTCTTGTCAATTCCGTTCAATGATAACTTTTCTCATTTACTTTCTTCTGTATTTGAAATTTTTCATATACTATACAACCTTACAACAACTGTCTTTAAAAATTAATGACCATTCGTCATTTTTACTTATGGAAATCATTTTTACTTTCTGATATACTGGTTTTAAATTGAGATATTATACATACTCGTAATTAAAGGAGGATTTTTATTTAGGATGAAGACAACACTTCAAATATTCAAACGTGACTGCAAGCGTTTGCTTCGCAATCCTGTTGCCATGCTTGTTGTGATCGGCGTCTGTATTCTGCCATCGCTTTACGCCTGGTTCAACATTGCTGCTAACATGGATCCATACAGCAATACGAAAGGGATTAAAGTAGCAATTGCAAGCAACGATACCGGAGCTTGCTCAGATAAGATTTCCCTCAATGCAGGTTCTTCGCTTATTGAACAATTAGAAAAAAACAATTCTCTTGGATGGACTTTCGTAGATGAAGATGCTGCTATTGAAGGGGTAAAGTCCGGAAAATATTACGCTGCTATTGTGATTCCTGAAGATTTCAGCGAGTCTCTTCTAAGTATCATCAGTGGTAAGCCTCAGAACCCGGTTTTAGATTATTATGTAAATGAGAAGAAAAATGCGATTGCTCCAAAGATCACAGACACCGGAGCCGGTACGATTCAGCAGGAAATCAACGATACTTTTTCCAATGTTGCCGCTGAAACGATTTCGAATTTGATTATTAAGTCTGTCTCAAAAGTGTCCGGTAATATGAGTGATATGAATACTGAGACACTGCGCTCTATTTCTGATATTCAAAAGAATCTGGATGACTATCAGACTACTTTGAAGAATTTTCAGGAAACTGTAAAGAGCAGCTCTTCGATTATCGCAGACACGCAATCCGCTTTGGATTCTGTCAATACAGCTGCTTTATCCGGTGCAAAAACACTTTCCAGTGCGTCTGATATATTGAATACCAGCCGCAGTGCAATTGGTACATTTTCTTCGACATTCTCTCAGAGCCTGTCTGATGGAGACCAATTGTTAAGCAATATTTACAGTTCTGCTTCTGACAAGCTTGGAACAATTGAAAATGATATGCAGACGATTAACGGGAATATAAGTAACAGTATTGCTTCTGTCCAGAATCTGGTTGATTTAAATAATGAAGTAATTAACGATTTAAAAGTGATGACCTCTCATATTTCAAATGAAGAGCTTGTCGCAGCTTTAAATAGTAAGATTGCTGATTTGGAAAGTCAAAATGCTAAATTGCAGGAACTTGTCAATTCTTTAAAAGCCGGAAATGACAATATAGCAACCTCTTTAAATGGTGCTTCTACTGCACGTACACAATTAAGCACACTTGTATCGCAGAGTAAACAGTCCTTGAGGGATTACCAGAACTCTATGAATCAGACATTGTTGCCGACTTTAAATCAGTCACTGGATACATTTTCTACATTAAGTGGAAATCTTTCCGCCACAATGAATGGAATTTCTCCTTCTATTACTCAGTTGAAATCCATCCTTGGACAGCTCGACAGCAGCTTAAAAGACAGTGCTTCTGTTCTTGACTCGACCGGCACTGCACTTCAGACAGTAAATGATAAGCTTTCCAGCCTCACAACGGATTTAAAAGCCTTGCAAAGCTCCAGTGCATATCAGCAGTTTCTTTCTCTAAAAGGAATTGATGCAGATGGTATTTCAACTTTTATGTCATCACCGGTAACTGTTGATACAGAAGTACTCTACGATGTAAAGAATTATGGTTCTGCCATGACGCCATTTTACACAAATCTGGCTCTTTGGGTAGGTGGACTGATTCTGGTTTCTATTTTCAAACAAGAGGTAGATTTTGATGAAAAAATTCCAAATGCAACTGCAACTCAGTGTTATTTTGGCCGTTTTCTTCTATTTCTGATCATCGGACTTATTCAGAGTGTCATCGTATGTGCCGGTGATATCTGGCTTATTAAAGCCCAATGCAATGAACCTGCCGCTTTTATTTTTGCCGGAATGGTATGCTCCGTTGTTTATGTCAGTCTGATTTATGCAATGGCACTTGCATTTAAACACATTGGTAAGGCATTGTGCGTGCTTCTGGTTATTTTGCAGATTCCAGGATCATCTGGTACTTATCCAATTGAGATGATGCCAGCTTTCTTCCAGAATCTTCATCCACTCCTTCCATTTTCGTATGGAATCAGTGCAATGCGTGAAGCTATTGCTGGAATGTATGCTCACAACTATCGTAGAAATTTATTGATCATGCTTGTATTTCTTGGAATCGCATTTCTCATCGGTCTTGGACTTCGTCCTCTGCTGATGAACCTAAATTACCTGTTTGACCGCAGACTTGCTGTTACAGATTTGATGTTGTGTGAGACTTCCAGTACAGAACGAAACACTCAGCAAGTATCTATGATTTATAAAGCAATGCTCTACAATGAAGTTACACGCAAGGAATTGACCGATAAGGCGGAAAAATTTGAACGCACTTATTCGAGACGAATCCGTCGTGGATTCAATTGCATTTTTATACTTGCTTTTGTTTTTCTGATTCTGATGTTCAGTTTGGAATCTAAGCTTGTATTTTTAATTTTGTGGATTGTTTCCGTAGTTGTATTGGCATTTTACTTGATTATTATGGAATACATCCACGACAAAACACAGAAGCAATTAGAACTTGCCAAGTTATCTGAAGATGAATTATTAAAACTTTTGAAGAAAGGAAATGAACGTTCATGAGAAATATCCTGGAAATTTTTAAACGTGACATCGTGCGGATTAAAACAAATGTAATCGCATTGCTGGTCATCCTCGGAATCACGATTGTTCCGCCACTTTATGCATGGTTTAATATTGCTGCAAGCTGGGACCCTTATGGCAATACAAGTAGCTTAAAGGTTGCTGTTGCAAGCGTGGACGAGGGATATGAAGGGGATTTGATTCCTCTGAATATCAACATTGGTGACAATGTTCTTTCTGCTCTTCGTGAAAATACGCAATTAGACTGGGTGTTTACTACAAAGGATAAAGCAACGAAGGGTGTAAAATCCGGAAAATACTATGCCGCTGTTATCATTCCTGAAAATTTCAGTAAAGATATGATGAGCATTTTCTCAAGTGATATCGAAAACCCAAAAATCACTTACTATTATAATGCGAAGGAAAATGCGATTGCACCGAAGATTACCGACAAGGGAGCGAGTGCAATCCAAAAACAGGTTAATTCTGTATTTATAGAAACGATATCCGAAACTGCACTTGTAGCACTTCAGTCTGTATCTGATATGGCAGATGAAAGTGGCGCTGATGTAATTCTTAATAACCTTTTAAATAACCTGAGCGCTATTTCAAATGATTTGACTGCTGCATCCGGTACAATCCAGTCCTTTTCAAACCTGACCGGTTCTGCCAAGAATATGCTGGACACAACCTCAGAATTTTTAACTGAGTCAAAAACGCATTCGGACAGCAGCTTAGCTTCTTTGAAAAATACGAAAAATTCATTTTCCGACGTAAAAACATCTATCAGTGGCGCAACCGATGGAATTAACGCAGCAATTTCCGGAAGCCAGAGCTTTTACACGCAGCTCTCTTCCATTATTGACGATGCGTTTGCATCACAGTCGGGAAGTGCAGAAACGCTTGCTAATACGTTAAATGGCCTGGGGGATAAGATTACTCCGATCATCAATGGGGATCAGACACTTATCCAGGCATTCTCTGATTTGAAAAATACGCTTCCTGATGAACTACCGAGTGGTATTGCAGACGAACTGGATTCTATTATCCGTCGTTTGAACAGTGCTGTTGCAACTCAGCAAAATTTGCAGAACAAGTTATACCAGTCTGCACAGGATATACAGAATTCGCCGGCTAACATTGCCGCCGCAAAGGCTGAGCTGGATCAACTGATCCAAACAAGCAGCAACAGCCTTGTTTCCATAAAAAATGACTACGAAAATAATGTGGAAAATAGTTTGAATACTCTGTTTTACTCTCTTGGAACGACAAGCTCAACCATTTCTACTTTATTTACACAATTGGATACAACAGCGGACAATATCCATAAGCTGTCAGGTTCTGCCTCTTCTGATCTTGCAAAGATTCAGACTACATTGTCAGACACCTCTGCACTGATCGACAAGACATCGAAAAGGATGAACACAACAATTGACCAGTTGAAGAAAATCAAAAGCAGCGGGGATTACAAACAACTACAGCAGATTTTATCTGGAAACAGTGAAACAATTGCCAGCTTTTTATCTTCTCCTGTTACATTAAAAACACATGAAATTTATCCTGTGGCAAATTATGGTTCAGCAATGGCACCATTCTATTCTGTCCTCTCCCTCTGGGTAGGAGGCATTGTACTGGTTGCCATCTTAAAAGTAACCGTTTCGGCTTCTTCGACCGCCGGACTTAAAAACCTAAAACCATATCAGGTTTATCTTGGCCGCTATCCGATTTTCCTGATTGTAGGACTTTTACAAGCCACCTTAATCTGCATGGGGGATTTGTGTTATTTACAGATTCAATGTGAGCATCCATTTTTATTTTTACTTGCAGGATGGTTTAGCAGTATCGTATATGTAAATATCATTTACACGCTGACCGTCTCCTTCGGAGACATCGGCAAAGCAATCTGCGTGATTTTACTCGTAGTACAGGTTGCAGGTTCCGGTGGAACCTTCCCGATTGAGACTGCTCCTCCATTCTTTAGGGCTGTATATCCATTGCTGCCATTTGTACACAGTATGACTGCTATGCGCGAATGCGTCGCCGGAATATATGGTTCAACTTATTGGATACAAATGGGAATTTTAGGAATTTTCCTGATTATTTCTTTGTTCTTTGGATTGGTATTGAGAAATCCGATCATCAAGTTAAATGATGCTTTTATG
>ERZ791868.1492-NODE-1492-length-12237-cov-17.730340_pt1 | contig 12237 bp, 12 predicted proteins | sample MGYA00510281_ERZ791868 | MGnify/ENA primary metagenome ERZ791868 (study PRJEB30046, sample SAMN00792046) | human gut metagenome | study: EMG produced TPA metagenomics assembly of the A metagenome-wide association study of gut microbiota in type 2... | reverse complement strand
AAACCTTCTTTCATCTTGGTTCATTCTCATATCACCCTATATCATTGTACATTTCGGGTCTGGTTATGAGAATGTAATGAGATTTTACACAAGGTAGTATTTCATTTCATCAATATGCAGCCTCCAACTTGTATTGTTCGAGATAAAGAACTATAATGTACTCTGTGGAGGTGCGAAATGGACTATATGACATTGAAAGAGGCCGCCGAGAAGTGGGGCGTGACACCTCGTAGGGTAAATTATTATTGTGCTGGTGGGCGTATCCCCGGTGCTGTGAAAATGGCCGGTGTTTGGCTGCTCCCTAAAACTGCGGAGAAGCCGCTTGATGGCCGGACAAAACAAGGAAAGGAACTAAAAAATGCAAAAGATACTTTATGTTGAAGATGATTTGAGCCTGATTGATGGATTGCAATATACTTTGGAAGCAAGTGGATATATGGTGGACAATGCCAAAACTGTAAAGGAGGCTTTGGCCCTATTCCGAAAGAACACCTATGATTTACTTTTGCTGGATGTTACGCTCCCAGATGGCACAGGCTTCGATGTTTGTAAAGAGGTACGGAACAGCTCAACCGTTCCCATTATATTTTTGACAGCTTCGGATCAGGAAATCAGCATTGTTCGAGGACTTGATATGGGTGCCGACGATTATATCACCAAACCGTTCAAGCTGAATGAACTTCTATCCAGAATTAAGGCAATCCTGCGCCGTTCCTTGCAGTTTTCCAAAGCAGATACCCTTTTGGAAGCTAATGGCGTTCGTGTGGATACGGCAGAGCGGCTCGTCTGGAAAAATGAAAAACCGCTTGATCTCCCATTGGTGGAATACAAATTGCTGTGTCTGTTCATGCAAAATCCCAATCACCTTATGCCGCGCGAAATGATTCTGGATCGGATGTGGGATGGCAACGGTAATTTTGTGGACGATAATACTCTATCTGTGTATATCCGGCGGCTGAGAAACAAAATTGAGGACACACCCAATCAGCCTAAATACTTGCTGACGGAACGAGGTATCGGCTATAAATGGGTCGTTGAGTGAGGACAAGATATGGGCAAATTAGGGAAAGAAACAAAGAATCTACTGTTGGCAATCACCGTCATCTGCCTTATTTCATTTCTACTTGCCGCAGGACTTTCGTTTTTACTTGCAAAGGACTTCCAACATGAGATGTTGCTCCATGACTATGGTGTTTCCGGCTACCAGCTGAACCATGAGGATAAATTGCAGATTTCAGCTTTTACTGCTCACCCCAACGAAAGCGATATAGAACGAGGCAAAGAAGCGCTGGCCTCTATTGGATACAGTGAAGCAACATCTATGCAGCTATTGCCCACTGTTCGGGAATATCGCAATCAGACGATGCTGTATCTATTTTTGCTGCTGTTGTTTCTGTTCGGTATGGTATATCTGGTTCTGCTGTTTTATCTGCGACGCCAGCATAGAGCTATTGATGATGCAGGAAGTAAGATTCGAGAATTTTTGGATGGCAATTCTATGTCCAGAATTGAATGTTCCCAAACCGGTGATTGGTATAGCCTTTTCCATGATGTCAATGAAATGGCGACTATTCTCTCCGCCCATGCAGAGAGCCAGAAGCAGACAAAGGAGTTCTTACAGGACATCATTTCGGATGTATCACATCAGATTAAAACGCCGCTATCTGCTTTGAAAATGTACCATGAAATCATAAGCAGTCATAAAGGAGAAGCCGAAACGGTGGCGAACTTTTCGGAAAAATCTCAACGAGAGATTAAGCGAATGGAGAACGTCATTTATACACTGCTCAAACTGGCGCGCCTGGATGCGGGAATTATACAGATGGAAAAAGCAGAAGAAAATGTTTCAGCTCTCATGCAAGATGTTTTGGAACGATTTGAAACATGGGCAGAACAGGATCACAAAGAGATCACCCTTTCGGGTAAGGATGATATTTCTCTTAACTGCGATGCACTATGGATGTCGGAGGCGATTGGAAATATCGTCAAAAATGCTTTGGAACACACACAACCGGGCGGTCACATTTCGGTGCAATGGACACAATCACCCCTGTTGACTCAGATCGTCATTACAGACGATGGCAAAGGTATCCACCAAGAGGACTTATACAACATTTTCAAACGCTTTTACCGCAGCCGCTTTTCGTCAGATGTGCATGGGATAGGATTGGGCTTACCGCTGGCTAAATCTATTGTGGAGGCACATGGGGGAACTATTTCTGTAACCAGCACACTCGATGTTGGAACTACCTTCACATTGAACTTTTTCAGCCTTACAAATGAGTAAGATGCAGGTCACTTGGAAGTAAGCCGAAGGGGGTATGATGTGACCATAAGGAGGTACTGCGTATGAATATTCTTGAAATACAGGACTTGTGCAAAACCTATGGAAAAGGTGAAGCAGCGGTTCAAGCGTTGCGTCATGCAACATTTTCAGTTCGCAAAGGTGAATTTATTGCCATTATTGGTGAATCCGGCTCCGGCAAAAGTACGTTGCTGAATGTTGTGGGTGCTCTGGACAAAGCCACTTCCGGCAAGGTCTGGATCGACGGTCAGGATATTTTCTCAATGCCGGAGAAAAAACTGACCGTGTTCCGGCGGCAACACATCGGTTTTATCTTTCAGTCATTTAATCTGATCCCGGAACTGAATGTAGAACAGAACATCACTTTTCCGTTGCTGCTTGACTACAAGCAGCCAGACCAGAGGTTTGTCAACGAGCTACTGAATGTTTTGGGACTGACCGAACGCCGTCATCATCTTCCCAGTCAGCTCTCCGGTGGCCAGCAACAGCGTGTCGCTATCGGCAGGGCTTTGGTTACACGACCTGCACTGATTTTGGCGGACGAGCCGACCGGCAATCTGGACAGTAAAAATAGTCAGGAAGTCTTGGCTCTCCTGCAAACCATGTCGGCCAAGTACCAGCAAACCATTTTGATGATTACCCACAACAAAAATCATGCAAGTGCGGCAGACCGCATTTTCAATATGTCTGATGGTGTGCTGAAGGAGTTGGGGGCGAGCCGGAAATGAAACACTACCTCGACTTGGTTTCTATCTCCAACAAGGTTCACCGCAGGCAAAGCCGCATGACACGCATTTGCATTGTGCTGGCGGTTTTCCTGGTTGCAGTCATGTTTGGACTGGCCGATATGTATTTGAAAAGCATGACGGATGAAACCCGGCATCAAACTGGAGATTGGCATTGTAAAATCACAGCTATTGACGAAAAAACATCCGAATATATTGCTGCCCGCCCTGAAATAGACTTGTCTGGCTGGCAAGGCAACATTCCCGCAGAAATCGGCTGCACAGTGGCAGATCAGCCCGTTTCTGTTGCAGGGATGGACGAGACAATATTTTCTGAAATTTATTTGGGTTCTGTCCTATCAGGTGAGTTCCCTGAGATAGCTGGACAGGTAGCTGTTTCATCTACATTAGCACAAACAGCAGGAATTTCGGTGGGAGATACTCTTACTTTGAACTCTCCTGATGGGAGTACAATGCAACTGACGATTACGGGAATTATGGATGATGATGCCGCCAATATGATCTCGGGAAGTGCCAGTGCAATCCTTTTGACACCTGAAGGGCTGTCAAGCATTCAAACTGCGGATCTAAGCGGCAACTGGCAGTATGTCGTTCGGTTCTCGCTGCTCACTAATGTTGGTTCCAGCATTGCTGATATTCAGCAGCAAAACGGCATATCTGATGCACAAATCACCCAAAATGAAGAACTGCTCAGTATGCTCGGGCAGCTGCCGGGTTCCAATATGTCGCAGATATACACAATGGCATTTCTGCTTTCTTTGGTGGTAATGGGAACTTGTGTTATGATGATTTCCAGTAGTTTGAATAGTAATGTCAGCCAGCGCATGGAGTTTTTCGGTTTACTGCGCTGTTTGGGAGCCACTCGTCGCCAAGTATTGCGCTTTGTGCGCCGTGAGGCTTTACAGTGGTGCATTACCGCCATACCCATTGGTATCGGGTTAAGTATCGTGGTGGTTTGGGGACTGTGTGCAGTCATGCGGCAGCTCAGCACTGTATGGTTTGGTTATATGCCTATCTTTGGCATTAGCTGGCTAAGCATTGGTGTGAGCATTGTATTGGGACTTATTACCGTTCTATTGGCGGCTCGGACCCCCGCAAAAATGGCAGCAAAGGTTTCCCCATTGGAGGCTGTCACAGGCAATACACAGCAGGAATCCTCGTTCCGCCATGCGGCAAACACTCGGCGGTGGCATGTAGAGGTAGCACTTGGTATCCATCATGCCAAGGCCAAACGGCGCAGCTATATTCTGATGACAGGTGCATTTGCAATCTGCATCACCTTGTTTTTAGGGTTCTGTACGCTGGGTCCCTTTATGGAAAACGCATTTATGCCGAAAGAATGGTCGCCCGAGCTTTCTATTGTCAGTGACACAAATACTTGTTCCATTCCGGCGGATCGAAGGGATGCCGTAGTGCAAAATTCCGCTGTTAGTCGAGTGTTTAGCAGAATGTTTGCTTATGATGTTCCTGCCCAAATTAGCGGCGCAATCCATAACAGCAATCTAATCTCCTATGAAGAAAATCAGTTCCGCTGGGCGAAAGATCAACTAATTGCAGGTTCTATAGATACTGTAACGAACACGCCGGGACAGGTCTTGTTTGTGGCAAACACAGGAACAGAAGTGCAGGTGGGAGATACCATTACACTGACAATAAACGGGAAGGATCAAACAGTTACGGTAGGGGGTGTTTTGTCTGACAGCCTATTGGCTCGTGCAGAGAGAACGGAAACACTGATCTGCTCCGAGGAAACTTTTTCGCAGCTGACGGGTGAGACTGGGTATACTATCCTGGATGTCCAGTTCCGCTTTGGTTCTGATGAAGAAGATGTTGCCGAGGTTGAAGCATTGTTCGGTGAAGGGGTCACTTTCAATGATGTCTTAATCAAAGCACAGCAGCAACGTGGTCTTTACTATGCCTGTGCAACATTGGTATATGGTTTCCTGTCAATCATTGTAGCCATTACGATTTTCCATATTATGAATACCATCAGCATGGGAGTTTCTGCCCGAACTCGTCAATATGGAGTAATGCGTGCCATTGGTATGAGTAATCAACAGCTTACGCGCATGATTTCTGCGGAAGCTGCCTCGTATGCTGTAAGCGGTGTCGTAGTGGGATGTATTTTCGGGTTGCTATTTCATTGGTTCCTGTATTCCAGTCTTATCACTCGCACGTTCGGAAAGCCTTGGGGTGTTCCGTGGCTGGAATTGTGTTTGATTGTAGGCGTGATTCTCGCAACCACGGCGCTGGCTGTACTAGGCCCAGCAAGAAGATTACACGCTATGTCGATTGTGGAAAATACCAGTTCACAGTAAAACAAACGGAAAACTTAACACCATCATAAATCAAAAGGCTGTCCCGCTAAAATTGCTAGGACAGCCTTTTGATTTGCCTTACACATGAGTAAGCTGGAAGTCATTTAGAAGTAAGATTGATCCTCTAAAATAAGAACCAACAAAAGTGTTTCTGCCGCACGACGGCAAAAGAAAAAAGCCGTCGTACAGCAGACACATTTCCATGCGTCTATGAAGCGGCGGCTTTGAGAAAAATCAGAGCCGCCGTTTCTTTTCGCCTATCCTAAACCAACGACGACCTAACACCTTGTAAATCCACGGCGGCATATAGGAGGATTGCCGCCGTGTCTATTTTTGCCTTTTTTCACAGTACCCATGACCTACATCAGTTAAAAAAAGCATAGCCCCGCCTCCGGGTTATTCCGGTTATGTATGCGAAATTTGTTGGAACCTTAACTATTATGTCATTTCATGCGTCCGTGTGGCTTCATGCCGCCCGGGCGCTTTTGCGTTCTTATGGGGCTGCTTCGGGTCATGTTGGCCCGAAGTCATTCCCCGGTGCCGCTCCCCGCCGCCTTCGTTTCGGTCACTCGTCAACCAACAACCGAAACGGAGGTCAATATGGCTATTATCAATTTGCGGGACTATTACCCATTCTATACATCGGATTGCTTCATGGAAGTATCGGAAGAAGTTGCAGAAATGTTCAAAGAGTTTGATCGTAAAGAGGCTGCCTACCGGCTGCGTACATACCGCCACAAAGCCTACTATTCCCTTGATCGGGATGACGGGCTGGAGCATGAAGCTGTCTTTGTTGCCTTATCTCCCCATGAATTGTATGAGCGGAAAGTGACCATGCAGGAGCTTCACGCAGCGATTTCCAGTTTGCCGGACAAACAGGCAAAACGGATTTATGCTCATTTCATTCTCGGCATGACCAAACAGGACATTGCCCGGGCAGAGGGCGTCCATGAAAAAGTGGTTCGTGTCGCAATCGAGCGAGGTCTGCGGCACTTAGAAAAAATTTTGAAAAATTCTTTGTAAGGCGTACCGATTTAGGCCGGAAAATGAAATGGCTTATGAGAGGCAAAACACTTCGGGTCACAATGGCCCGAGGTTCAGACAAGCCTCATGCAGATTGAAAATTGAATAAAAAGACACCCGGATACGAAGGGAAACGCGCTGTGTGACAGACCCGCCATGACCTCGGATTTCAGAGAATACAGTCTTTGTAAAACTGAGCGAGCGAACAGGTCCATGCCATAGGTGGGGCAAGGCTGGCTCCACCGGAACAGGCGCAGAACCCGGATACTTGCGTTTAGTCACAGTCCGAGCGTTGAAGCGGCCTTGCAAGCCGTGAGCCGTCGCAGGCAATGAGAACGCCTTGCCATCAGAATGGGGAGAGTTGAAATACTATGGGGCATGAAGCCTATGCCCGTCCGGTGTGTCTGAAATGAAGTGAAAACCTATGGGGAGCCCCCGGCAATGCTGTCTGATGATAGGCCAACCGATCCGGCGTGGCTCCCCATCTTTTCAAAAAAGGAGCACTTTATGGGAAATGCGTTTGGAATGATCCCCGGCTTGGAACCGGACGAATGGAGCAATGACGCCTGCCGTGGTTATGTCATTATGGCAATGGAGAACTGCGGATTTTCAAAGAAGGATATACGGCGTGTTGTGGGGCAGCTTTATGAAGTATTCGACCTCAACAGCGTGGAGGATGCCAAAGAAAAGTACCTTTCCAGTCCTTATTGACCTCGGACCACATTGACCCGAAGTGGAGAAAGCTCAAAGGGCGGCACCTGCTGGGTGCCGTCTTTTGACATTTCCCCACGGGACAAGTGGGAAAGGCAGGCATATACACGCACTTTCGCAAAGGAGGTTTTCAATGACGCAAGCTGTCACTTATGAACGAGAAACAAAGTCTGTCGCATTTCAAGGGAAGATCATTGTGCTGGAAAGCCTCACGCCGGTACTTCCCCCGAAGGAGAAAGCACAGCGCAAAAAAGAAATTGAGCGTTGTCTTTATGAGGTGTTCCGCAAATATGGAGACAGATTTCCCTAATCATTCGCAACATTGTTGTCCGGGGCTGCTGATGGTATAATATAGTTGTAAGGTTGGTAGCTCCATTCCAACAAGGAAAGGAGCCCAATATGGAATTTATCAGAGAAGATTGTATTTACGCAAGACAGTCAGTAGACCGCAAGGACAGTATCAGCATTGAAAGTCAGATCGACTTTTGCAAGTATGAATTGAAAGGTGGGAGCTGCCGGGTATTCAAGGACAAAGGCTATTCCGGTAAAAATACGGACAGGCCGGAGTTTCAAAAGCTGCTGGGCGAGATCCGCAAGGGAAAGGTCAGGCGGGTCATCGTGTATAAACTGGACCGTATAAGCCGCTCTATTCTGGACTTTGCAACGATGATGGAGCTGTTTCAAGAGTATGATGTGGAGTTTGTATCATCCACAGAAAAGTTTGATACTTCGACCCCGATGGGCCGGGCCATGCTGAATATCTGCATTGTATTCGCCCAGCTTGAACGTGAGACAATTCAGAAGCGTGTCACAGACGCCTACTATTCACGGTGCCTGAAAGGCTTTCACATGAGCGGACAGGCACCATACGGTTATCAGTTAGAGCCTACTGTGGTAGAGGGTATCCGCACAAAGAAAATGGTTGCCGACCCCGTAGCCGCCGACCATGTTCGGCTGATGTTTGAAATGTACGCTGAACCGGAAACCTCCTTCGGAGATATTACCCGATACTTCGAGGAACATGACATAAAAATTTATGGCAAATCCATGTTCCGTACATTTCTTTCCCAGCTTTTAAGAAACCCCGTTTACGCACAGGCCGATTTGGAGCTGTACGAATTTTTCAAGAGTCAGGGTGCAGCGATTGTCAATGACGCTTCTGACTTTGCCGGAACAAACGGCTGCTATCTCTATCAGGGGCGGGATGTGAAAGAGGACAAGGACAGGTACTTAAAAGACCAGATACTTGTTATCGCTCCCCATGAAGCACTCATTTCCTCTGACACATGGCTGAAATGCCGGAAAAAACTTATGGCAAATACCACCTTCCAGCAGGGACGGAAACCGAAAAATACTTGGCTGGCCGGAAAAATCAAATGCGGGCATTGTGGGTATGCTCTGAAAGCCACCCATGTACCAAACAGCACCGGCTATTTCCGCTGTACCAAACGGACGGAAAACAAAGGCTGTCCGGGCTGCGGGAAAATCCGCAAAGAAGAATTTGAGCAATTCATTTTCTCGGCCATGCAGGAGAAGTTCAAAGACTTTCAGATACTCCACGGCAGGGAGGAAAAAGTCAATCCGAAGCTGACCGCCTATCAAGTGGAGCTGGCACAGGTGGAGGCAGAAATTGAAAAGCTGCTGGATACGCTGACCGGAGCCAATGCGACCTTGCTTGCCTACGCCAACAAAAAAATTGAAGAACTGGACACCCGACGCCAGACCATTTCAAAGGCAATCGCCGAATTGAGCGTTGAAACCATATCTCCCCAGCAGATAAAGAAGTTATCCTATTATCTCGACAACTGGGACAGCATAGATTTTGACGACAAAAGAAAAGCCGCCGATGGTTTGATCTCTACGATCAAGGCCACCAGCGACCGTGTTCAGATAGAGTGGAAAATCTGACATTTCCGCTCTATCGCCCCTCATTTCTATTTTATCTCGTTTGTACCCCTTGTACACCGATGTTTGCTTTACCATTTTGCCGCATGATGTATTGCCTTGCGATGCTTTGACCTGCCTTTTGCCTTTCGGTTTTGCGTTGGCAATCTCGCTTCTTGCCTTTTGCCTTTGCATCTTTTGCTCTTTTGTCTGGGGACAGGTGTTTGCCATAAGTTGCCTTGTGGCCGTCTCATTCACTGAGTTTCCATCTCCTTTTCTCTGCTATGCCATGCTGATTCGCTGTAGAGCCATGTCTCCCGCTGGATTCGACGAAAGGGCAGGCTTGCTTTTCTACCTTATATTTGCCGGAATCGTATGCTTCATCGGTATGTTCCTGTTTTTACAACTTGACTTGTTTCCCGGACTTCAAAGGAGGCCGCAATGAAAGTTGAAATCAACCATCTTACCAAGGTGATTCAGGGCAATGTTGTTCTGGATGATATCAATGCCTGTTTTTCCTGTGCTTCCGGCGAAAACGGGGGACGGATTTACGGGATTCAAGGAATCAATGGAAGTGGCAAAACCATGCTTATGCGCGTGATCTGTGGCCTTGTGCTTCCCACAATGGGCACCGTGTCAATCGATGGAGAAATCATTGGTAAGGGTATCTCATTCCCGCGAAGCATTGGCCTTTTGCTGGAGAACCCAATCTTTATCGATGAATTCACTGGCGCAAAAAATCTTTCTCTTCTCTGTGATATCAAACGACTTGTTTCGCAAGCGCAGATTGGCGATACGTTGCGTCGTGTCGGACTGAACCCATCCGACAAAAGGCCCTTCCGCAAATATTCTCTCGGCATGAAGCAGCGCCTTGGAATCGCAGCCTCTATCGTTGAATCACCTGATCTGATTCTGTTGGACGAGCCATTTAATGCGTTGGATGAGTCGGGAATAAAAGAAATACGTGACCTTTTGCGTGAACTGCGCCAAAAGGGAAAGCTGATTGTGCTGACCTGCCATGATCGCCAGCAAATGGAATCGCTTGCGGATGAAATCATAGCGATGCGTGAGGGCCGGATTGTGAATGTGGACAAGAATTGCCACGAGGAGGTTTGAAGTGAAAAACAAACGACTTCATCATCGTGCGATTCTGCTTTTGCTCCTTTTGCTGGTTCTCTCTTTCGCAATCGGCCTGAGAATCACACGCTTAAATGGTTCTTATTTGGCAACCGAGGATTGTTATGGGTATCCGCAAAAGCCTATCGAGTGGAATGGCCTGAAAATAGAATTGATCGGTGCTGAAATTGTTGACGGGGAAGCATTTTTACAGGAATATAACATCGATCGGGAATCAATTTTTTCGGATTCCCTGTCAGAAAAGTACGCACTGTTTCATATATCTGTGACGAAGGTGTCGGATTCCCCATTGTTGACATACTATCGTTTTGATTATTGCGGAGCGGAAAAAGATGGCTGGCGAAATTTGGTTTCCCCGGAAATTTTCGAATCGCTGAACCCTCTGGCAAAAAAGCCGTCGCAGCTATCCGTAGGTGAAACCGAAGAACTCGCAATGGCGATTGGACTCCATAAGGATGCTTTTCGCAATACGGAATGGAGTAACCTTTCCACTTCCGATATAAGCCTCGTCATGTCTGTTTATCCACAAAAAGTGATTCTGCAATCTTCATGAGAGTGAAAATACACAGGAAAAGCAGCTTTGCCCCCAGTTCTGAAGCGCTGTATGGGGTATCGTACAGGCCTAAACTTAGGGGGCAATGGGTGCCGGTGCTCCGGCTACTCGCCGCTGCGGCGCTTGCGTGGGTGCTGATCAACGCCTTGGTCGAAGCCTACGGAGTGGGCGGGTGCAAATCTTGATGCGTTGAATCTTTGCAGAGGTCTGCAAATTAGAACTGCCGCTGCCTGGCTTCAAATCGAGTGTTAGCCGTCGCCGCGTTTGTTGATGTATGCCATAGTTAAGCCTCCTCAATGCGGGCAAGCCATGCGTCAAAGCTGGCCTTGCTGACTCGGATCGAAGTGCCTATATGCAGCACACGGAAATCCGTTGTTGTGTTGCACAGTGTATAAGCTGCCCGCAGGCTGATGGACAGCATTTGGGCAATATCCTCGACCCGATAGACAAGCGCGCTTTGTTGCGTTGACTTGCCAATTTGTGTCGGTCCTATGGCATTGGTTTGAGAACCTGTCTCTATTGCTATCCCAGCCAGAACCGTTAGTATATTTGAATGGAACGACCCAGTGCTGGCTCAAGCTAACGGGTAAGCAGTGACAAATCGGAGGAATACCCTGGTCGATATAGCGCTTAATATGGGTATCTTATTAAATAAACCCAAAATCATGTTGCAGACTACTGTGCGAACACTAACTCCAAGGGGTTCATTCTCACGCCGTTTTGCATCACCTCAAAATGCAGGTGGTTGCCGGTGCTGTCGCCGGTGCTGCCTACATAACCTATAACCTGCCCTGCCGTTACCGCTTCCCCTGCGGTGACGGCAGTTTGCGTCATGTGGGCGTACCGCGTGGACAGGCCCGCGCCGTTATCCAGCAGAACCTGATTGCCGTAGCTGTCGTTCCAGCCGCTGACCAGCACCGTGCCGCTGTGGGCGGCGAGGATAGGCGTACCCTCCGGCGCGGGAATATCTGTGCCGCGATGCCCGGCATTGCCGAAGGCGTCCATTTCCCCGAAGTGGCAGGATATATAAGTGTGTCCCGGCAACGGCCAGCACAACGCGCCGTCGGCAGCGGCAATCCCACCGCACAGGGCAAGCAGGCTGGGGCGCATTTCCTCGGATAGCAGCTGGTGCAAAATGTCCCGCTGGTCTTGCGTAAAGTGGTACAAATCTGCCAGCGCGTCCACCGATTTGCTGCTGACCGCGATGTGCAAAATGTACTCCGTGACCGGCTCCGGGTCGGGTTCGTCCTCGGTCGGTTCCGGCGTGGCGGTCACTTCCTCCACCTCTGCGCGGATTTCGTGCATCGTCCAAAAGGTGTCCTGAATCAACCGCTTCTTACCCTCGTCTATGACGACCACATCGCCGTCGTTGTTCAGGTTGTTCTGCACGGCAAAGACGGCCAGCACTTCGGGCCAGTAGCTTGCCCATGTATGACCGTCCTCGTAGTCGTAGGTGATGGTGGTTTCGCTGCACTCCGGGTGGGCGGATACGATGTCATTGATGACCGCGCCGAAGTCGGCGTTGGTGTCGGCTACGATTTCGGCAATAGGGATGCTGTT
>ERZ791868.1482-NODE-1482-length-12322-cov-3.036765_pt1 | contig 12322 bp, 11 predicted proteins | sample MGYA00510281_ERZ791868 | MGnify/ENA primary metagenome ERZ791868 (study PRJEB30046, sample SAMN00792046) | human gut metagenome | study: EMG produced TPA metagenomics assembly of the A metagenome-wide association study of gut microbiota in type 2... | reverse complement strand
GAGCTGATCGCACAGTACGGTATCCAGCCGTTCTACCGCCGCAGCTTCCTCAAAAAGCAGGGCTATTGGCCGGAGAACGGCAAGTGAACCGCGCCGAGACCGGCCGCAGGGGCGAAGCTGCTGCGGCCCGCTGGTACATCAAACAGGGCGGCAGACTGCTGGCGCATAACTTCCGCACCCGGATGGGCGAGCTGGATGTTGTGGTGCAGGAACCGGACGGCACCATCGTCATCTGCGAGGTCAAGACCCGCAGCACCGATGCCGTTTCCCGCCCGGCCGAAGCAGTGAACACTGCCAAGCAGAAGCGGCTGATCCTTGCCGCACAGTATTATCTGCAGCTGAACGGCCTGAGCGATGCACCGGTGCGTTTTGACGTGGCAGAGGTGTTTCCTCTTGACAGCGGGCGCTGGATGGTACATATTATAAGGGGCGCTTTCCTTGCATAAAGTAAGCGCTCCGGTGGGAAATGTACGGGCAGGGAATACTCCCTGCCGCAGCAGCAGGAACGCAATTCTGGCGTTCTACGGCGAAAAAGGAGCGAAAACTATGCAGTTTTTCAGTACCAGAGACCACAGCCGCAGAGTGACTTCTTCGGAAGCGATCGCACAGGGCCTGTCCAATGAGGGCGGCCTGTTTGTGCCGGAAAGCTTCCCGCAGGTGGATGTAAAGGCACTGTGCGAGCTGGATTATCCGGCCATGGCGGATGCCGTCATCAAGGAATACCTGACCGATTATTCACAGGATTTTCTGGCCGAAGCCACCTGCAGCACTTATGGTGACGCGTTCGGCGGCAAGGCCGGGTATCTTGCGCCGGTGGAAGGGGAAACTTATGCGCTGGAGCTGTGGCACGGCCCGACCTGCGCCTTCAAGGATTACGCCCTGCAGCTGATGCCGAAACTGCTGGTGGAAGCCAAAAAGAATCTGGGCCGCACCGAAAAGACCCTGATCCTTGTGGCCACCAGCGGCGATACCGGCAAGGCGGCTCTGGACGGCTACCATGATATCCCCGGTGTGGAGATCGCGGTGTTTTACCCCACGGGCGGTACCAGCGAGATCCAGCGCCTGCAGATGGCCACGCAGGAAGGCAGCAACGTGGCAGTGTACGCGGTGCGCGGCAACTTTGACGATGCCCAGACCGGCGTGAAGAAGGTCTTTGGCGACACGGCCATCGCGGCGGAGCTGGCAAAGCGGGATATCCGTCTGTCCAGCGCCAACTCCATCAACTGGGGCCGGCTTGTGCCGCAGATCGTCTACTACTTTGCCGCCTACGCCCAGCTGCTCAAGGCGGGCAAGATCGCATTCGGCGATGAGGCGGACTTCTGCGTGCCTACCGGAAACTTCGGCGATATTCTGGCAGGCTACTATGCAAAGCGCATGGGTCTGCCCGTGGGCAAGCTGGTCTGCGCCTCCAACGAGAACAACGTCCTGACCGACTTTCTCACCACTGGCACTTACACTGCAAAGCGGGAGTTTTTCAAGACCACTTCGCCCAGCATGGACATTCTGGTGTCCTCCAATCTGGAGCGCCTGCTGTACCATGTCACCGGCAGCGACACCGAGGTGGCAGGCCTGATGAAGAGCCTTGCCGAGAACGGCAGCTACACGGTTCGCCCCGAGACGCTGGCCGCCATTCAGGAAACCTTCTCCTGCGGCTGGAGCAGCGAGGCTGAGGTGGCAGAGGAGATCCGCGCCCGCTACGAAAAGGACAACTATCTGTGCGACACCCATACGGCTGTGGCGTTCCACGTGGCAGCGCAGAAAAAGCGTGCCGGCGTGCCCATGGTGGTGCTGTCCACGGCATCGCCGTTCAAGTTCCCGCGCAGCGTGCTGGAGGCTCTGGGCAAGGACGCACCGGAAAATGATTTCGAAGCAATGCAGCAGCTGGAGGCCGCTACCGGCCACACCGCACCGGTAAGCCTTGCCGGTCTGCGCCGGAAGCCGGAGCGCTTCAACACCGTGATCGACCCCGCGCAGATCGCCGAGGTGGCGCTGGGCTATCAGGAATAATGCATCCTGCTGCATTTTAGAACAGGAGTAAAAACATGGCACTTTTTGTGCTTGGCGACCCCCATCTCTCTCTGGGCGCTTCCAAGCCGATGGATATCTTCCCGGGCTGGAACGACTATGTGGAGCGTCTGGAAAAAAACTGGCGCAAACTCATCACGCCGGAGGATACCATCGTTCTGGCTGGCGATATCAGCTGGGCTATGCGCCTGACTGATACCCGCAGGGACTTCGCATTCCTGCAGTCTCTGCCGGGGCAGAAGATCATCATGAAGGGCAATCACGACTACTGGTGGTCCACTGCCAATAAGATGAACGCCTATCTCAAGGCCGAAGGCTTCGACACCCTGCACATCCTGCACAACAACTCCTACAGCGTGGAGGGGTATGCCATCTGCGGCACCCGCGGCTGGCTGTTCGATGTGGGAGAAGCCCACGACGAAAAGGTGATGAACCGCGAGATCGGCCGGCTGCGCATGAGTCTGGACGCTGCCGAGCCGGGGCTGGAAAAGCTGGTGTTCCTGCATTCCCCGCCGGTCTACACCGGCACCAGCGCCCCGGAGATCGTGGCCACTCTCAAAGAGTACGGCATTAAAACCTGCTACTACGGCCACCTGCACGGCAACGCCATCCGCTATGCGGTGCAGGGGGATGTGGATGGCATCCGGTATAAACTCGTCAGCGCCGACGGGCTGCGGTTCTGCCCGTACCGCATCAATTGAGCGCATTTGAACAGGCAAAACCGATAAAAATTAACAATTTGGGCTGGCAATTGTGTCGAGAGCGTGCTATAATAAGTTTTGACGCGATTGTTGCACCCAATAGAGCGCGCGCGTCCCCGCATATTGCAAAAGCAAGTTCATCCAGGACGCAGTGCGCGGTTGCAAGGGCAAAAACTTCCTGCCCGGGCAATAGAATTTTTGAGTGGAGGAAAAACAAATGAATTTCATCAAGTGTGAAAAGCTCGAGAAGAGCATGGCAGAGCTGCAGTTCTCCATCGATGCAGAGGCTTTCAAGAAGGCCACTGCCGATGTTTTCAAGAAGGAAGGCAAGAAGTACGCTGTTCCCGGCTTCCGCAAGGGCAAGGCTCCCCGCAAGCTGATCGAGCAGATGTACGGTGCCGACGTCTTCACCTACGACGCCATCAACGAGCTGTTCCCCGATGCTTTCGAAGCTGCTGTCAAGGAAGCGAATGTCGAGCCGGTCGGCCGTCCTGAGGTCACTGTCGATTCTGCAGACGAGACCAACGGCGTGACCCTGACTGTCAAGGTCGCTGTCAAGCCTGAAGTCAAGGTCGGCAACTACAACGGTCTGACCGTGGAAAAGACTGTCCATACTGTCACCGACGAGGCTGTGGACGCTGAGTTGAAGCGTGTGCAGGAGCGCAACGCCCGTGAGCTGACCCGCGAGGGCGCTGCTGAGAACGGCGATATCGTTGATATCGACTTCGAGGGCTTTGTGGACGGCGTCGCATTCGAGGGCGGCAAGGCTGAGCACTACAGCCTGACCCTGGGCAGCGGCAGCTTCATCCCCGGCTTCGAGGATCAGATCGTGGGCCACTCCGCCGGCGAAGAGTTCGACGTGAACGTCACCTTCCCCACCGAGTATCAGGCTGCCGAGCTGGCCGGCAAGGCAGCTGTCTTCAAGATCAAGCTGCATGAGGTCAAGTATAAGGAACTGCCCGCTCTGGATGACGAGCTGGCTAAGGACGTTTCCGAGTACGACACTCTGGACGAGTTCAAGGTTTCCATCCGCAAGAATAACCAGGAGCAGCTGGACAAGCAGGATGACCTGGCTGTCGAGAACGCTCTGGTCGATCAGGTCATCGAGAGCATGGAGGGTGAGATCCCCCAGGCTATGTATGACACCCGCATGGACGAGATGGTCAATGACTTCGCATTCCGCGTGGAGCAGCAGGGTCTGCGCCTCGAGGACTACCTGAAGTATATGGGCCAGACCGTGGAGCAGTTCCGTGCTTCCTTCATGCCGCAGGCTGAGAAGCAGGTCAAGATCCGTCTGGCTCTGGAGGCTGTCGCCGCTGCTGAGAACATCGAAGCTTCCGAGGAGGAAGTTTCCGCTGAGATCAAGCGCATTGCCGACCAGTACAAGATGGAAGAGGATAAGGTCCGTGAGCTGGTCAACGCTGACGACCTGAAGAAGGATCTGGCCATCAACAAGGCAATCGACTTCATCAAGAGCCACGCAAACATCGTGGAGAAGCCTGCCGAAGCCGAGAAGGCCGCTGACGCTGAGTAATTGGCGCGCCGGTCTTTGTAAAGCGGACGGCACGCTGCACGCTTTATAGCAAAGGTTGTTAAAATTGACCGATACGGCAGAACCGGCAGGGAAACCGTATCGGTCAATTTTGCAAATACTATATTCCATTTCAGGAGGCGAACTTTATGAGTTTTGTTCCTTACGTTGTCGAGCAGTCGGCGCACGGGGAGCGTTCCTACGATATTTTCTCCCGTCTGCTGAACGACCGTATCATCGTTCTGAGCGAGGATGTCAACGACACCTCCGCCAGCCTTGTGGTGGCACAGCTGCTGTATCTGGAAGGGCAGGACCCGGACAAGGACATCAGCCTGTATATCAACAGCCCCGGCGGCTCCATCAGCGCCGGCATGGCCATCCATGACACCATGCAGTATATCAAGTGCGACGTTTCCACCATCTGCATGGGCATGGCTGCTTCCATGGGCGCGTTCCTACTGGCCAGCGGCACCAAGGGCAAGCGCTTTGCACTGCCCAACTCCGAGATCCTGATCCATCAGCCGCTCATCGGCGGCCAGGGCGGCGGCCTTTCCGGCCAGACCACCGACATCAAGATCCACGCCGAGCACATGGTGCACATCCGTGAAAAGATGAACCGCATGCTCAGCGAGTACACCGGTCAGCCGCTGGATCAGATCCAGCTGGACACCGAGCGCGATCATTATATGACCCCGCAGGAAGCCAAGGCTTACGGCCTGATCGATGAGGTCATTGCCCATCGCTGAGCCGCCCGCTGAAACAATCTATCCAGGATAAGGAAAAACAGTTATGGCAAATAACAACTCCGGCAGAGATAAAAACGAAAAGGATCTGGTCTGCAGCTTCTGCGGAAAGCATCAGGACGAAGTAGAGCGGATGATCATTGGCCCCGGTGTCAATATCTGCAGCGAATGCATCGGCCTGTGCTACGACCTGCTTTCCGATAAGCCGGATCAGCCCAAAGCCCGTCCGGGCCGAGCGGGCGCGAACCGCGCACACATCCAGCCTGCTGCGCCGGATCTGGACATCAACATCCTGACCCCGGCCGAGATCAAGGACGGGCTGGATCAGTACGTCATCGGTCAGGACGAAGCCAAGCGTGTGCTGGCAGTTTCGGTGTATAACCACTACAAGCGGATCCTGAGCGGTCAGGGCGGCGATGTGGAGCTGCAGAAGTCCAACGTCCTGCTGCTGGGTCCTTCCGGCGTGGGCAAGACCCTGCTGGCGCAGACTTTGGCAAAGATGCTGGGCGTGCCCTTCGCCATTGCAGATGCAACCACCCTCACCGAGGCCGGCTATGTGGGCGAGGACGTGGAGAACATCCTGCTCAAGCTGCTGCAGGCAGCGGATTTCGACGTGCAGAAGGCACAGGTCGGCATTATCTATATCGATGAGATCGATAAGATCACCCGCAAGAGCGAGAACCCCTCCATCACCCGCGATGTGGGCGGCGAGGGTGTGCAGCAGGCTCTGCTGAAGATCCTCGAGGGTACGGTCAGCAACGTGCCGCCGCAGGGCGGCCGCAAGCACCCGCAACAGGAGTTCATCCAGATCGACACCACCAACATCCTGTTCATCTGCGGCGGTGCCTTCGATGGTCTGGACAAGTATATCCTCCGCCGCACCGACAAGTCTGCTCTGGGCTTCGGCAGCGCGCTGAAGGACAACTCCGTGGAGGCTGAAAAGGCCCTGCTGCGCAAGGTGGAGCCGCACGATCTGGTCAAGTTCGGCCTGATCCCCGAGCTGATCGGCCGTTTGCCGGTCATCACCGTGCTGGATGATCTGGATGAAGATGCACTGGTGCGGGTGCTCAAGGAGCCGCGCAACAGTCTGGTCAAGCAGTACAAGGAAATGCTGGGCATGGACAACGTGGAGCTGAGCTTTACGGACGAAGCCCTGCACGCCATTGCCCGCAAGACCATTGAGCGCAAGACCGGCGCGCGCGGTCTGCGCAGCGTGATGGAAAGCATCCTGATGCCCATCATGTATGAGGTGCCCAGCGATGCCACCATCATCCGCGTGACAGTGGACGAGAACACGGTGGAAGGCGGCGAACCCCATCTGGAGTACGGCGCTGTGCGCAAACGGTATAAGAATCAGATGTCCCTGACCTGACGCTCCGGCGTCCGGCAGGGGACAGAAAGCCCTGTTTTGAAAGCTTTTTGCTTTTGACAGGGCTTTTTGCTTTATTATTCTTGTTTCCGGGAGCAAAATGTACTATAATATTAAGGTCTGGAATCTGTGCAGAGCATGCTCCCTGGCAGGAAGGCTCCCAATGGCACAGTCCGGACGCTATGGGTAACAGGAAGTACGATAAAGGAGTGTGTTTTCAATGGCAAATTATCTTGCAATGAATCGTGAAGAACTCACTGCCGAAAAGGCAGCACTTGAAGCAGAGTACAAAAAGTTTCAGGCCAAGGGTCTGAAGCTGAATATGGCCCGCGGCAAACCCGGCCCTCACCAGATGGATCTGGCAATGGACCTGCTGAAGATGACCGACTACACCACCGATGCCGGTACCGACGCCCGCAACTACGGCGAGTTGGAAGGCCTGCATGAGGCCCGCGTGCTGTTCGCCGACGTGTTCGGCGTGCAGCCCGGCGAGGTGTTCGTGGGCGGCAACTCCAGCCTGCAGTTGATGTACAACCTCATCAACATCGGCTATGTGTTCGGTTTCCCCGAGTCGCCCTGCCCCTGGTCTCAGGTGGAAAAGCGCAAGTTCCTCTGCCCGGTGCCCGGTTATGACCGCCACTTTGCCATCACCGAGGAGTTCGGTTTTGAGCTGGTCAGCGTGCCCATGACTCCGGACGGCCCGGATATGGATATGGTGGAGAAGCTGGTGGCCGAGGATGATACCATTAAGGGCATCTGGTGCGTGCCGCAGTACTCCAACCCCGACGGCTACACCTACAGCGACGAGACCATCGAGCGCTTCGCCAAGATGAAGACCGCCGCCCCCGACTTCAAGATCTTCTGGGATGAGGCATATATTGTCCATCACCTGACCGATGAGATCATCGAGACCCCGGTGCTGCTGAACGAGAGCAAGAAGTACGGCAACGAAGACCGTGTGTTCATGTTCACCTCCACCAGCAAGATCACCTTCCCGGGTGCCGGTGTTTCGGCCATCGCCTGCAGCGAGACCAGCATGAAGTATATGTGCAAGCGCTTCTCGGTGATGATCATCAGCTACGACAAGATGAACCAGCTGCGCCACGTCCGCTTCCTGAAGAACAAGGAAGGCGTTCTGGCTCACATGGCAAAGCATCGCCGCCGTCTGGTGCCCTGCTTTGACGCCGTCAAGACTGCATTCAAGAACAACCTGATTCCGTGCGGTGACATCGCCCACTGGACCAACCCCAAGGGCGGCTATTTCATCAGCCTGTACGTCATGCCCGGCTGCGCGAAGCGGGTGGCGAACTTGTGCAAGGAAGCCGGCCTGACCCTGACCGGTGCCGGCTCGGCTTATCCCTACCATAAGGATCCGCAGGACTCCCACCTGCGCATTGCGCCCACCTATCCCAGCCTCGATGAAGTGGAGACCGCTTCCGAGCTGCTGTGCGTCTGCGTGCGCCTGGCTGTGGTGGAAAAGCTGCTGGCAGATAAGGCCGAGTAACCGTTCCGGAACGGAACAAATGTTTTATCTCCTCTGTGCGGCCGAACGGCCGTCAGGGGAGTTTTATCGCAGAAGGGTCGGCATGACGGCCACCCTGCGGAAGAGCTGCCGACAAGAGCGGCGCAACATGAAATAAAGGCAGCATCTGCTGAGCTGCTACTTTTGGAGGTCCCCTGAATTTTATGAAGACAAAAGGCAAAGCATGGCATCTGGTCGTTACGGTGCTGCTGATCGTGGTATTTGTGTTCACCGCGTTCTTCGGCGTGTCCGCAAAGTACGGCGATACGACCAAAACCTACATCAAAGGCGCGAAGGATATCCGCTTCGGCGTGGACATTAAGGGTGGCGTGAACGTCACCTTTGTTCCGTCCGATGGCTACGACGCCACCGAGGAGCAGCTGGATGCTGCCCGGCTCGTCATCGAGAACCGCCTTGTGGCCCTCAATGTCACCGACTACGAGCTGTATGTGGATACGGACTCCGACAGCCTGATCCTGGAGTTTCCGTGGCAGTCCGGCGAGACAGATTTCGACCCGGAAGCTGCGATCCAGGAGATCGGCACCACGGCTTACCTGACCTTCCGCGAGGGCAGCAGCGCCGACGGCGATCTGATCCTTGACGGTTCCATGGTCGAGAGCGCCGCAGCGCAGTACGGCCCTGTCAGCAGCGGCGGCGCATCGGAATATTACGTTGCGCTGAAATTTACCGATGACGGCGCCAAGGCATTCGGCGATGCCACCACGAAGCTGGCGTCCAGCAACGGCACCATCAGCATCTGGCTGGACAATGAAAACGTCAGCACCGCAACGGTCAACACCGCCATTACCGATGGCTCTGCCATCATCACCAGCTCCGCGTCCAACCCCTTTACACAGGAGCAGGTCGTCAAGATGGCCCGCCAGATCAACTCCGGCGCGCTGCCTTTTGCACTGACCGTGGACGGCTATTCCACTGTCAGCCCCAGTCTGGGCGAGAACAGCCTGAGCGCTATGGTCATGGCCGGTCTGATCGCCTTTGCCCTGATCGTGGTCTTTATGACGGCGCTGTACCGTCTGCCCGGTTTCCTGGCCTGCATCGCACTGGCCGGTCAGGTGGCGGCAACGCTGGCCTTCGTTTCTGGCTATTTCCCGGTGTTTGAAAGCTTCACCCTGACCCTGCCCGGCATCGCCGGTATCATTCTGGCCATCGGCATGGGCGTGGACGCCAACGTCATTACCGCCGAGCGCATCAAGGAAGAACTGAAAAACGGCAAGTCGCTGGACGGCGCTCTGAAGAGCGGCTTTGCCCGCGGCCTGACCCCCATCATTGACGGCAACGTGACCATCGTCATCGTGGCCATCGTGCTGATGGGCGCATTCGGCCCCTCGGACGGCTTCTTTGCCAAGGCGCTGCACTTTGTGTTCTTCGCCTTCGGCCCGTCCACTGCCGGTACGATCTATGCCTTCGGCTACACGCTGCTCACCGGCGTGCTGCTGAACTTTGTGTTCGGCGTGTTCGCCACCCGCGTCATGATCCGCGGCGCGGCTTCCATCAAGGCTCTGCGCAACCCGTGGCTCTACGGCGCTGAGAAGCCCGGCAGGGAAACGGCGGAGAAGAAGCCCGTCGATTTCGTGGGTCTGCGTAAGCGCTTCCTGACCTTCTCGTCCTGCCTGATGGCGGCCATCGTGCTGTGCGCGGTGGTGCTTGGTGTCCATCTGGATACCGAGTTCACCGGCGGCGCCATGATCACGCTGGGTTATGAGAACACCTTCACCCTGTCCGATGTGCAGAAGACCGCTTCCGAGGCACTGGATAATAACGGTCTGACCCTGCAGACCGGCGAAAATGTCGCCACCGGCGGCCAGACTCTGAAGATCTCCATGCCCGGCACCGAGACTGTGACCACCGATCAGGTGCAGACCCTGCTGGATTCTCTGAACGAGAAATATCCGGACAATCATTTCGAGCAGCTGTCTCTGAGCAACGTCAGCGCAGCCATGGGCACCAAGTTCCTGCAGAAGAGTCTGGTGGCTGTGGTGTTCGCACTGGTGCTGATCCTGCTGTACATTGCGCTGCGCTTCAAGAATATCGGCGGCCTGACCGGCGGTATGATGGCGGTTCTGGCTTTGGTCAACGACCTGATGGTGGTGTTCGGCACCTTTGTGCTGCTGCGCACCGCGCTGGACGGCAACTTCATCGCTGCCATGCTGACCATTCTGGGCTACTCCATCAACGATACCGTTGTCGTTTACGACCGCATCCGTGAGAACCGCAGCCTCATGGGCAAAAAAGCATCCTTTGAGGAGCTGGTCAACCACTCGGTCAACCAGTCTGCCCGCCGCACCCTTATTACCACCATCACCACTGTGATGGCTCTGGGCGTGATGTGCATCGTGGCAAAGCTCTATGGCCTGGACAGCATCTTCACCTTTGCCTTCCCGCTGATGATGGGTATGATCAGCGGTGTGTACACCTCGCTGTGCGTGTCCACCTCGGCATGGGTGATGTGGAGCGAGCGCAAGCCCAAAGCAAAGAAGAACTGACGCAAAACAAAAGAGAGGCACTGGCTCCCGGCAAAGGGCCAATGCCTTTCATTTTCCGGCTGAGCCGGTAAGATTTCAGGAGGAACCGATCATGAAGTGTCCCTACTGCGGTGCAGAGGAATCGAAGGTCATTGATTCCCGCCCCACCGAAGACAACGAGCGTATCCGCCGACGCCGCGAATGCCTGAGCTGCCATATGCGCTTTACGACCTATGAGGTGGTGGAGACTGTTCCGCTCGTGGTCATCAAGAAGGACAGCTCCCGGGAGCCGTTTGACCGCCAGAAACTTCTCAACGCCATGGTGCGGGCCTGTGCCAAACGGCCTGTGAGCTACGAAACGCTGGAACGTGCGGTCAGCAGCATCGAACAGACCCTGCTCAGCTCCTATGACCGCGAGATCCCCAGTGTGCGCATCGGCGAGCTGACCATGCAGGAACTGAAAAAGATCGACGAGGTGGCCTATGTCCGCTTCGCGTCGGTCTACCGCCAGTTCGCGGACGTGGAAAGCTTCTTCAATGAGCTGAAAAAACTCATGGGCGACCGCAGCGAACCGAACCCGTAACAAGAGCAGACAACACCGGTTCTCCTTCCCGCAAGGGCAGGGGAATCGGTGTTTTTTCATACCACACGCCGCGCCAGCCATTCCAGCGTTTCCACCTGCACCTGCGCGCGGCGCAGCTCACTGAGAGCTTCTTCCGGTGCGTTCATTTCCAGATGTCCGTCTGCGGAGCGAAGAGCGGCTTCCAGCTCAGTGAAATCTGCGGTTCTGAGCAGATGGCTCATTTTCTCCCGCATGGTGTCGCACAGGTCGGCTCCATCGGCAAGCGCCTGCCGCGCTGACGGGATATTGCTGCTGCGGATGGAAGTTACCGCTGTGTCCAGATCCTCAGAAACAGCGTCGGCAAATTTCTGCACCTGAAAGCTGCTGTAAAACGAGACGCAGAGCAGCACAGCAACGATGGCGATGCAGGCATAAATGCGTTTCATGATGCATCCTTTCCGCCGCCCGGACGGCGGCTTTCTTTTTTCAGCAGAAAATAATCCTCGGTTTCGTTGCCGATGAGCAGTAAAATTTCTTCCGGCAGGAGGGTGTTTGCCTGCGCAGTACGCTCCAGCCATGCACGGTCCTTGCCGCACCAGCGCAGGTTGTCCTCCAATACCTGCCCGTCCAGCACAAAGGGAATGGTGGCGTTGACCTGCTGTACCTTGCACTGCAGATCCGTCAGGCGCACCGGCTCTTTCTCCGGCCGGAGTGCGGCCGAGAGGGTACCGTTTGTCTCAATGACGGCATAGGAGACGTCCCGAGGGTCAAAGATGCTCTTGCCGCGCAGTGCTTCCATCAGGTCGGCAGTGGTCAGACGCAGCATCCGCAGGGCATTCTGGTCGATCTGCCCATCCAGAATGACCGTCTTTGGCCGCCCGGAGAGAAAATTGAAGAATCGCTGACTGCGGAAGCTCAGCACAGAACCCAGCAGTTCCAGTGCGGCAATCAGGAACAGCGGGATCAGACTGGATGTGATGGGTACCTCTTCCGACTCGATAGAAATAGAGGCCAGATTGGAAATGAGGATGGTGGAAACCAGTTCTTCGGGCTGCAGCTCGCCCAGCTGGCGTTTGCCCATCAGCCGCATGGCAAACAGCACGCACAGATAGATGATGACGGTGCGGCAGATCAGAAGCTTCATAAAACACCCCTCCTGCGGATGGTAGGAATGAACTCCGGCCGGGCCGGGTATACTGCACTGCAAAGGAGAGAGAGCCATGCAGCAGTTGTCACGGGAATTGGAAACAAATCTGAAAACACTCGACGGAATGTTTGGTACATCTGCCGATTATTATGCCAAAAAGATTATGATTTATCATTGCAAAGGGTGCATCGTCCTGTTTGATGGGATGGCAAGTCTGGATTCACTCTGGGCGCTTGTGC
>ERZ791868.1471-NODE-1471-length-12426-cov-5.028211_pt1 | contig 12426 bp, 10 predicted proteins | sample MGYA00510281_ERZ791868 | MGnify/ENA primary metagenome ERZ791868 (study PRJEB30046, sample SAMN00792046) | human gut metagenome | study: EMG produced TPA metagenomics assembly of the A metagenome-wide association study of gut microbiota in type 2... | reverse complement strand
CCGCAGATACCGCGACTGCCCGCCGTTGATGCGGGCGCGGTTGGCGCCGCGTGCCGCAATCGTGGCCTCAAGGGTGGTGGTCTGTGTCTGCCGGACCGGTTTCATGTCCGAGATATCCACGGCATCAGCGCTGGCATTGACGCCATCATCAGCGGGCTCCGGATCCGTCACGGATTCGATATTGGCCCGGATCGTCGCTGCATGTTCGCCGCGCTGCACCAGCGGAACCGAGCTGGATGTGCGATGGCTCAGACCCGTGGACAGCACTTCTATCGCTTCGACGATGTTGGTTTTCCCAAGCCCGTTCGCCCCCTGCAGGATGTTGATGCCCGGCGTGAGGTCGAGCACGCAATGGTTCCATGACCGGTAATGGTCAAGCGCAAGACGCGAAATGTACAAGATGGGCTCCTGTCATGTCATCGCCGGCACCGTGTGTTTCGGCGGTGCCGGCGATTCGATTCGGATTCCAGTGTTCAGCCGTCGGGCTCAGCTGTTGAAACGCATCGGGACGAGCAGATAGCGGTAATCCATCGATTCGTCGCTGTCCGCCTCCTGCTGGCCGTTGAATTCGACGGGCTTGACGGCCGTGGTCATCTTCATGCGCACGAACGGCTCAGTGATGGCGCTCAGGCCTTCGATCAGGTAGGACGGGTTGAACGCGACGGTGATGTCTTCGCCGTCCATGTCGATGTCCAGCATTTCCTGCGCCTGGGCTTCGTCCACGGCGCCGGCGGACAAGGTGACCTCCTGGCCGGAGAACACCATGCGGATCGGGGCGTTGCGTTCGGCGACCAGCGCGACGCGCTTGATGGCGGCGATCAGCAGCTGCTTGTCGATGACGGCCTGAATCGGGTATTCGTCGGCGAACAGGCGGTCGACCGCAGGGAATTCGCCGTCGATCAGCTGGGATGTCGAGACGCGTCCGGCGTTCTCGAAACCGAGCAGCGTGGGGTTGTCGGCGTCGAAATCGATGACGACGTTCTGGTGATCGTCAAGTGCGCGGGCGACGTCGCGCAGCAGGGATCCGCGCACCAGTGTGGTCGTAGAGGTGTCGATGTTCTGCGGCGTCCAGGTGAACGTGGCACGGGACAGGCGGAAACGGTCGGTCGAGGTCATGGTGACTTTGTCGCCGTCGAACTGCATGCGCACGCCGGTCAGCACCGGGCGGTTCTCCTCGCGGGAGACCGCGACGCTGGCCTGGGTTACGGCCTGGATGAACGTGGGTGCGTCGACCTGGCCGAGCTTTGCCGGTACGACCGGCAGATCCGGGTATTCGGCATCGGGCATGAGCTGCATGGTGAACGTGGACTTGCCCGAGTTGATGGTCATGGTGGAGCCGTCGGTCGACAGGTAGGTCTTTTCGGCAGGCAGTGACTTGGTGATGTCGGCGAGGAGTTTGCCGAGTACCAGTGCGGTTCCGGGTTCGTCGATACCGGCTTCGATGTGGTGACGTGCGGAAATCTCGTAATTGAACGCGGACAGTTGAAGGGTGCCGTCGATGGCTTCGAGCTGGATACCTGCAAGGATGGGGCTCGCCGGTCGGGCGTCGATGACGCGGGTCGTCCAGGCTACGGCGTCGGCGAGAGCCGCGGAATCGATTTCTACTTTCATGGGTTCCCTCATTTCACGATGTGCTTGGCAACATTCTAGCGGGTCATGTTCGGATTGTTGTTTTTCTCATGCGCGAAGTGAGTTATCATCACGACGGTTATCGAAAGAGAAATAAGATAGTCGTAGTAATAAGCCCTGTGGATAATGTGGATAACTGCGCGAATCCTTGTGTTTATATGGGCTGAGTAACCCACAGATTATGTGGATAACTTTCCGGACAAAATGTGCATAAGTACCGAGTTATCCACATTTTCGGCGAATTGTTTTGATTGTCCACATTTCCTGTGGATTAATCCACTGTTCATCCACAAAAAATGTGCAGTAGTCCACAAGTTATCCGCAGGCTCTACCCACATTTGTGAATAAGCATGTGGATAACTTTTCCTTCAAGCAGCAGATCATTCGGCGTGTTGCGCCCGTTTTATTGTACAGAATAAATATGTATGTCTATATTATTTGAGTCTGATAGGTCCTGTCGACGGTGACGAATCAGGCCTTCATCCAGCAGAATCACGCACAGCGACGAAAAAAGGCGTTTTTTGGTGTCTCAGCGCGATCGTGCCAGACGGGACCATTGCACAGCCGAGAGAAAACGACTGTCGTCACTCATTGCCGCGTTGCTTGAGGCGCGCGGTCAGCTCGGTCACGTAGTTGTAAATTTCAGGCTTTTCCTGCATATCATCGCTGACGCGGGTATACGCGTGCATGACCGTGGTGTGATCTCGGCCGCCGAACACTTCGCCGATATCGACTAGGCTCATGCTGGTCATCTCACGGGCAAGATACATGGCGACCTGACGGGCCAGCGCGATGTTTTTCGTTCGCGCACGCCCGACGATGTCGTCGAATGTCAGATGGAAATACTTCGCCGTCTGCCCGATGATGTCGGTCGGCTTGATTTCCACGTCGGTGGTGAAGAAGTCCTGCAGCGTCTGCTCGGCAAGCGCGCGGGTCACCGGCTGACTGCTCAGCGATGCCACCGCGCTCACGCGAATCAGGGCGCCTTCCAGCTCGCGGATGTTCTCGGTGAAGCGCTCCGCGATCAGATTCAGCACGTCATTCGGTGTCGAAGTGCCGTTCATCGAAGCCATCATGCGCAAAATAGCGATGCGGGTCTCAAGATCAGGCGGCTTGACATCGACGGTGAGTCCGGAGTCGAAACGCGAGATGAGTCGTGCCTCGAAGCCCTTGAGGTTCTTGGGCGCGACATCGGACGCGATGACGATACGCTTGTTGGCCTGATGCAGCGCGTTGAACGTGTGGAAGAACTGTTCGAGGGTCGCTTCCTTGCCGCCGAGGAACTGGATGTCGTCGATGAGCAACACGTCGACCTCGCGGTATCGGCGGTTGAATTCTGCGATGCGGTTCTGGCTCTGGGCCGGGGTCTGCAGTGCCTCGATGAATTCGTTGGTGAATTCCTCGCTGTTGACGTATCGGACCTTGAGCGTGGGATCCTTGACCAATGCATAGTTGCCGATGGCGTTGAGCAGGTGGGTCTTGCCCAGTCCCGATCCGCCGTAGATACACAACGGGTTGAATTCCTGCCCGGTTCCCTCGGCGACCGCAAGCGCGACAGTGCGTGCGAAACGGTTGGAATCACCGGGAACGAACGTGTCGAACGTCGAGTTCTTGTTCAGATGGGTTTCCGGATCGCGCATCACCTTCTGCTGCCGTACCGGAAAACTCGGCTCGCCGGGTATTCGAGGAGCCGTGGCGCCTGGTTGCTGATTCGCCTCCGTCATTTCCGCGGAAATCGAATCGATGGAGGAGATTGACTGCATGCTGTTGGGCATGTAGGATTCCTGAGCCAGATCGGCGACGGTCGGCGACGGATTCGCCGGGAACGGTTCGCTCGGTTTCGCCGCAGTATCGGGATGCCGGGATGCCGGCGGCTGCGGTTCCGGTTGGGACACCTGAGGAGCCACGATTTTGAACGCCGGGAACATGTCGTTTCCGGATATGATTTTCAAAGCGTTGAGCAGCGGCGCATTGAGTTCATTCTGCAACGCTTGCTGCGTGGCCATGTTGCTTACGCACAATACGATGGTCGTGCCATATACCGCTTCCGGTACGACTCCTTCAAGCCAGCTCTTGTCGCGCGGCGACAGCGTGGGATTCTGCTTGAGCAGACGCAGCGTGTCCGACCATATCCGCGTGGCTTGCCCGGCTGGACCGAGAAGGTCATCCGACATTGTGACCTCCTTCAGGTATGTGTGCCGGTGCGCACCGCAGCGGATGCGCTACGGTAGCTACAATAAGTACAACAACAACAGGATATATGTACTCCACTTTAGCCAAGTTATCCACAGCTTAGCGTGTTGTGTCGCCTCAATTGTGAATAACATTCATGTAATTTGTGGATAACTTTTCTACATGTTTTGGCGTGTTTCCAATGTTTTCCGCTGCTCTGCAAGGGGCACGACACACTGATAAATCGTGAAGAAATTGTTTTCATTTTGATTTTTGGGCATGGCTCAGAGTACCGTTATAGAGCTTGACTCATGAGAGCCGTGCATCAGCATGGCAAAAACCGGGAGCATAACTATGAAGAGGACATTCCAGCCCAACAACCGCCGTCGCTCGATGAAGCATGGTTTCCGCGTGCGCATGCGCACCCGTTCCGGCCGCGCGATGATCAACCGCCGCCGTAACAAGGGACGTAAGTCTCTGTCCGCCTGATTGCGGTAGGTGACGAAGGCGAGTGAAGCGGCTGAAAAGCCATCGTGACTTCATCGCAGTGCTGAAGCGTCGCTTCAAGGTGACGGATTCGGATATCGTCGTGCACTTTGTGGTGCATGACGATACCCGTGATGTTCAGGCATCTGCGGATATCATGAGACGTATGGGACTTGCCGTCAGCAAGGCTGTTGGTAACGCTGTAACGCGTAATCGTGTGAAGCGTCGATTTCGTGTGCTCGCAAGACGATATGAAGATATGCTTCCGATGCAGTGCGATATCGTCGTGAGAGCCAAACCCAGCGCATCGCGTGTCGATTTCGCTGACCTTGACCGACAGTTTTCCCATTGCTTCGCCAAAGTCACGACTACGCATGAACGCAGGGTGAGTCGCTGATGTCAGCCATCGGATCGGCGCTTATCGGCATGATCAAGTGGTACCAGAGGGCCATTTCGGCGAAAACGCCGCCATGCTGCAAGTACTATCCGAGTTGCTCACATTACGCGATCACTGCGGTTCGGCGCTTCGGCGCGGTAAGAGGAATCGTGCTGTTTATTTGGCGTTTTCTTCGCTGCAACCCTTGGAGTCGTGGCGGCATCGATGATGTTCCGCAACATTTTTCACTGTGCTACAGATTTCGCTGGTCGAAGGCATATGAGAAGCCTCGACTCACACCAATGGCCGATGATTAAGGAGATGGCCTGATGAACACTTCCGGAGAATTTCTTCTTGACAGAGGCATTTGGGGCTGGCTGTATAAGCTGCTGACCCCACTTGAGTGGCTCATGACCCAGGTCATGGTCCTGTTCCATAAGTTCCTCACCCTGCTGGGCATGGCACCGATTGGCATCTCTTGGGTGCTGGCGATCGTGTTCCTTGTGCTTGTGGTGCACGCCTGTATTTTGCCGATTTATCTCAAGCAGATGAAGTCGATGCGCAAGATGCAGGCCTTGCAGCCCAAGATGCAGCATATTCAGAACAAGTACAAGGGCAAAAAGGATCAGGCCAGCAAAGAGGCCATGAGCCGTGAGATGATGAAGCTCTACCAGGACAATGACGCCAACCCCATGGGGTCGTGTTGGACCGCCGTCATTCAGGGTCCTGTGTTCATGTGCATGTTCTACATGCTTTCCGCCATTCCGTATATCGCGACCGGCAAGAGGAGAGCGCTTGGCGCATTCGATCAGGCGACTGCCGAGCAGTTCGCGCAAACCCGCGTCTTCGGTGTCAGCGTCACCGATACCTTCGGTACGGCCAACAATTCCGGAAAGGTCGTCATCGGCTTCTTCATCCTGTTGATGTGCGCATGCATGTGGTACATGCAGTTCAACAACATGCGCAAGAACCTCCCCAAGGCTTCGATGCAGGGATCCACGTACAAGATGCAGCAGGCCATGACCTGGGGCTTCCCGATCATGTACATCTTCTCCGGCATCATGTTCCCGTTCGCCGTGCTGGTGTACTGGCTGACCAACAACGCATGCAACCTTGCCCGTTCCTTGTTCCAGGTGTACAAGTTCCCGACCCCGGGTTCCCGTGCAGCTGAGGAAAAGGAGATTCGAGATCATCGTCAGGAGAATGCTCGTCGCGCCAAGGCCGGACAGCTTTCGATTGAGGAAGAGGAACTGGAGAAGGCGCGCCAGGAAGCCGCTGTTCGTCTGGAGCGGGGATACCAGCGCAAGCAGCCCCAGCGGAAGAATCGCAAGAAAAAGTGACACGATTGGAAACCTCTATTTGACCGTGAGGTTTCCTTTTTTTACACTATGGAAGTAATACTCGCTTAAAGGAGTGGTGATATGGCGCAGGAGGAGACCACGACGATCGATCAGCTCAATGAAGAAGCTGACATCGCCGCCGACTACTTGGAAGGCTTATTGGACATCGCCGATTACGAAGGCGATATCGAGATGGGTGTTCGCAACGGTCGTCCGATGGTGCAGATCATCGCTGATGACGATACGGATATCAAGCATCTTATTGGTTGCAATGGTGAAGTGGTCGATGCTTTGCAGCAGCTTACCCGGCTTGCTGTTCAGCAGAAGACCGGCGAACGCTCGCATCTGATTGTTGATGTTGACGGGTTCCTGAAGCGCAAGCGTCAGCGTCTTCGTGACATTGCACTTGATGCCATTGATGAAGTGCATGACACTGGTGAGCCCGTTGATTTGAAACCGATGAATTCGTTCGAGCGCAAGGTCATTCATGATGTGGTTCGCGAGGAGGGGCTGAAGTCTCGTTCTCACGGTGAAGAGCCGCGTCGCTATGTCACCATCTACATGAAGAGCAGCGCCGATGAATCCGACGTCGATGAAGGTAGCGAAGAGTGAGCGATATTGTTTCACGTGAAACATCTGGTGATGAGCTGGATGATTCCGCAATAGTTCGTGAGGCATTGGGCGAAGCATACGACAAACTCGAAGTGTTTCACGTGAAACTATCCCGCGAGGGTGAGCTGCGTGGATTGATAGGCCCACGCGACATATCCATCATCTGGGAACGTCATATCCTCAACTCCGCCGCATGCGTCCCGTTCATTCGGGAAGTCACCGATCGAAGCAAGGCAAAGACCATTGCCGATGTTGGCAGTGGCGGCGGTTTCCCTGGAATCGTTGCGGCAGCATGCATGCCGGATTGTGCGTTTACACTCATTGAGCCCATGGAACGTCGTGTCGAATGGTTGCAAGAGTGCGTGGATGATATGGACCTGCAGAATGTTACGATTATTCGCGCACGTTCCGACGAAGTCATCGATCGTATCAAGCACCACGAAGGTGAATTGAAACCATTCTCTGTAGTGACCTGTCGAGCAGTGGCGCCAATGACCAAGCTTGCCGGTTGGACGTTGCCTCTGCTTCGCCCTCAAGGTCGACTGGTCGCATTGAAAGGCCGTTCGGCGCAGGCTGAGATTGAAAAGGCGAAGCATCAAATTTCCCATGCCGGGGGAGTGCGTGCTCGTGTCGTTGAAGCTCCAGTAGCTCCCGGTCTCGAATCCACGCACGTTGTTCTCGTAGACAAGCGCTAATTATCGTGTGGCTCCCATGTGTGGGGGTCACACGATAATCCCATGCTCCCGCTGACGGGAATCGTAATTCTGCTTCCGCTGTCGGAGGTTGGATTGCGGGGCGAGACGGACGATATCCATTCCCTTTGAGCGCATAAACAATACTGTTATATCTCATCGACATCGCTGACTGTCCGAAGATTGTTTCACGTGAAACAATGGATGTCAAACATGAAAGCGATGGTTTCGCAAGAATGGAGTTATCCACAATTTCAAACAGTGCACAAAGTTATCCACATTATATGCGACATGTAATCCACATTAAGAAAATGGCGGAAATAAACGGTTTATCTAGTGTTGATCGAAGTGTTCACACACTAATGCACTATACTTATCCACAGTTATCCACATTGCTGTGCACAACTTGAGATGTCCATACGACTAGGAAAAATTATATGTTGTTCGTTTTTTAGGAGGGACTATGACATCCAATGATTCACAGGAATCCTCTGCGATTCCTGCCATGGAATCTGCTTCTGAAACGGTCAGAAGGATTTTCGAGAATGATGGTTCCTCTTTGGGCGCCGAGATTGCAGATGAGGCGTCACGCTATGAACGCCTGAATGCCGCATTGTTCCCCCTGCCATCGAGAACTCGATGCCTGGCCGTCGCCAACCAGAAAGGCGGCGTCGGCAAGACGACAACAACGGTGAATATTGCCGCAGCTCTCGCCTCTCACGGAGCTCACGTGCTGGTCATCGATATGGATCCCCAGGGGAACGCCTCTACGGCATGCGGTGTTCCTCACGGCACCAGCGATCCTTCGGTATATGACGTTCTTGAAGGACGAATGACAATCGGAGAGGTACTGAAAACCTGTCCTGATATCCCAGGGCTCGATGTGGTTCCCGCTTCCATTGAACTTTCGGGTGCGGAACTGGAAGTGGCGGATCTGCCGAATCGCAACAATCTGCTGAAGGAAGCCGTCGAATCATTCCTGCAGGATCCGAACAATCATTATGACTATGTTCTGGTCGATTGCCCGCCGAGTCTTGGCCTGTTGGTCATCAACTCCATGTGCGCGGTGTCTGAGATGTTGATTCCGATCCAAGCTGAATACTATGCCTTGGAGGGGCTTGGTCAACTTATCAATACCATAGGATTGGTGCAGGAGCACTATAACCCTAATTTGACTGTGTCGACTATGCTGGTCACTATGTTTGATAAACGAACATTGCTCAGCAGGGAAGTGTTCTCAGAGGTGAAGAGTCACTATCCGAGTATCGTTCTGGATACGACGATTCCCCGTACGGTAAAAATATCCGAGGCTCCAAGTTTCGGAAAGACAGTCATCAGCTATGACCCGCGTGGAATGGGAGCGAGTGCCTATGGCGAAGCGGCCTTGGAAATCGCCCGTCGATCGCCTTCGGTGCTGGCTGCAATTGACGCGAAGAGGGGAGAGTAACCCATGACCTCAAAATCACGTTTGGGTAAAGGATTGGGTGCGCTGTTCCCCGCACTTCCCGGTGAGTCGAAAACAGCTCATGCGGAACAGCAGCAATTGGGTGTTGATGTCGAATCCAAGGAGACGACAGCCAACAAGAAAGCCCCTCAAGAGAAAGCTGCGGCTGCACCAGAGAAGGTCGAATCCCATAAGAGCGGTACTGAACAACACAGTGAGTCTACCGCTCCGGTTCGTCTTGGCGAAATCAAGCGTAAGACCATTCCGGCCATGAAGGATTCCATTCCTGCCGTACACAAGTCCACAACGGTGGAGAAGCCCAAGAGCGGCAAGCGCGTTGCCATGCCCGGTATCAGTGATATGGCACACCCCAGTGACATGTTTTTCGGAGCAACAGCACAGGGGACGAACGATTCCAAGAAAACGCAGCCGGCTCAGCGTTCCGAGAGCACAAAGGCATCCGGCAAGGAGAAGGATAATAAGGAAACTCCAGAATTGAAGCCTGTCGAGGGTGGCTATCTGCTGGATATTCCTGTCAGCTCCATCGTTCCGAATGCGCAGCAGCCGCGCAGCGTCTTTGATGAGGAAGAGCTGAATGAGTTGGCCGCGTCCATCAAGGAAGTCGGCGTATTGCAGCCGATCGTGGTTCGCAAGCGTCAGGCTGGGGAGTCCAGCAAGAGTGATGTTTCACGTGAAACATCGCAGAGATACGAACTCATTATGGGCGAGCGTCGCTGGCGTGCATCACAACTTGCACAACTGAAGACGATTCCGGCGATTGTCAAAACCACATCAGATGACGAGATGCTGCGTGATGCGCTGCTGGAGAACCTTCATCGCGTCGCACTGAATCCTCTGGAAGAGGCGGCGGCATATCAGCAGATGATTGATGACTTCGGCCTGACTCAGGCTGAATTATCCAAGTCGATCTCGAAATCGCGACCGCAAATCGCGAACACATTGCGTCTGCTGAATCTTCCTGCGTCCGTGCAGAAGAAAGTTGCCGCAGGCGTACTGTCCGCAGGGCATGCGCGAGCTCTTCTTGGTTTGAATGACGAAAGTGAAATCGACAAGCTGGCCACTCGAATCATAGGGGAGGGGCTTTCGGTTCGCAGCACCGAGGAAATCGTGGCGCTGAAGAACGCAGAAAGCAACGTGCCCAAGAAGGTAAGGCCGACGAAGAACAATCCTTGGGCCGGTTCCCCGATTGTCAACAACCTTGAAAATCATTTTGACACCAAAGTGTCCATCAAGGGTACGCAAAAGCACGGTCGAATCGAAATCGTGTTTTCCTCCCCTGAGGATATGGAACGCATCCTCAGCATGCTGATTCCCACGGCAGTCGAGGGCGCGGCGGCAAAATGGGTGTGAGGTTGCGAGCCACACAACGGTGTGAGCCGCCATCATCACACAACGGGAAACAACGGTCATGCCGTTCATGAGCCGTATGATCTGTCTGCCGGAGAGGTATTCATTGCCTCTCCGGCAGAACGCGTATAAGGCAACTGTCGTGGCATTTGCAGTCAGAGGACTAATGCAATGAACCGCCCGTATGACTGTCCTATTGCATGCACCTGAAAATTCATTGCCGAAAACTCTGTTGAGCGATATGAGTTGAAATCGGTCCAGTACAATGAGCTAGATTTGAGCGGATTGTCGTTCTGATGCGATTCTCCGGCGCTGGTAAGCGTCCGCAGCGCTATTTCGGTCAGTTTGTCGTTTCGTTTGTGATTAATGACAGTGCAAGCAATATTTGTGTAGCTCAACCCGCCGGTGAAGCAATATCATCGTCTGTGATGAGGTTTGATTTCGCCGACAGGTCGAGCTGTGCTGTTGGATCAGTGCAGTGAGGCCAGGTAGGATTGTGCGTCCAGCGCGGCGCGGCATCCCATGCCTGCAGCACTGATGGCCTGACGGTACACCCGGTCAACGCAGTCACCGGCGGCGAACACTCCAGGCATGGAAGTATGCGTTCCGGCACCGGAGACCAGAATGTACCCGTCGCCATCCATATCCACGGAACCCTTCGCAAAACGCGTGGCCGGTTCATGGCCGATCGCCACGAAGATGCCCTCGGCGGGCAACGTGCCCGTCTCGCCTGTCACGGTGTCGCGAATGTCCACAAAGCCGGCGGAATCATCTGCGGTTTCAGCCTTTGCCGACAGGGAAATGCCGGTCGAAGAGGGAGCATTCAATGCCGATCCGGAGACATTCAGCATCGGAGTCGTCTTCAACGAGAGAAGATTTCCGGTGTTCTGCGCTGCGGGTGCCGCAGCGGTTACCGCATCAGCGCCTGTCTGCGCGCCGGCGGCGTTTTTCTGCCCGCGAATGGCTGTCGCCACCGTATTCATTTTCACGGTGATCTTGGGATTGTTCAGCACGCGCTCGACCATGATCTTGGAGGCGCGGAACTGGTCGCGGCGGTGCAACACGGTCACCGAAGAGCCGAAACGAGTCAGGAACAGTGCCTCTTCGAGCGCGCTGTCTCCTCCGCCCACCACGATGATGGGCTTGTCCTTGAAGAAGAAACCATCGCAGGTGGCGCAATACGATACGCCGTGACCGGAATACTCGGCCTCGCCGGGAATGCCGAGCTTGCGGTACTGCGAACCGGTGGTGATGATGACGGCATCGGCGTGATATTGGCTTCCATTGCTGCACGTGACGATCTTGGGGGAGGAGCTGAAATCGACGCTCGTGACATCGAGATATTCGATGGATGCGCCGAAAGACTCCGCCTGATCGCGCATACGATCCATCAGTTCCGGTCCGAGAATGCCGTCAGGGAAACCGGGGTAATTCTCCACGGTGGTGGTGTTGACCAGCTGGCCACCCGGCGTGAGCTCACCCGCAAGAATGGTTGGGCGATACCCGGCGCGTGCGAGGTAGATTGCGGCCGTATATCCGGCAGGGCCGGAACCGATGATGATGGTTGAAAGTTCAGTCATGTCCCTTACGATAGCGAGTTGACCTGACCTCGTCCAGCGGTGGGTGAACAACGACATGGATTCGCCTCGAATGCCGATTGGTCGCTTTCAGATTGCGAAACAGGCATGCCGCGTTCATGGAAACCGGAGGAGCTAATATGAGCACGATACGGGCCCACAGCGTAAGTCCACAGCGTGAGTCACCGCGTACGATGAAACACCCCTCCTACCCGTGAGTAGAAGGGGTGCCTATGAGAACTTCTGCGTCGCCTACAGAACGCGGATGTACACGATGTCGGATTGTGCCGCAGAGTTCTTTGACGTGGAGTTCTGTGTGGTCGAGTTGCCGAACGGGACGTTATCGATGTCGGTCTTGTCCGGCCAATCCTGATTGTCGGATCCGCCACCGTGGTTGTCTCCGTTCAGGATGAACCATGCGGCGACCAATCCCACCACCAGCAGAACCAGCGCGACGACGATGGCGATGACCTTGATCTTGAGCTGCCCCCAGAGTGGCTGGTCAGGCAGGTCCTCCTCGATATTGCGTCCGACATTCGCCGCGTTGACATCGTGCACCTGCTGGGGCGCGAAGCTCGGCGGCATGATCTGGGCCATAGGCGGCAGCTGATCTACCGAAGTACCATCAGTGCCTAGCAGCGGAACGGTGACCGTGGGGTCAAAGGCGTCGGATTGGGCACGCTGCGCCGGTGTCTTCACACCCGGCACATTCGCACCCGGAGCCGCCGCA
>ERZ791868.1462-NODE-1462-length-12463-cov-4.509107_pt1 | contig 12463 bp, 7 predicted proteins | sample MGYA00510281_ERZ791868 | MGnify/ENA primary metagenome ERZ791868 (study PRJEB30046, sample SAMN00792046) | human gut metagenome | study: EMG produced TPA metagenomics assembly of the A metagenome-wide association study of gut microbiota in type 2... | reverse complement strand
CGGCATCGTCTGTACCGAGCTTAGGACGAGCGGCGGCGCTCACACTGCAGACAGCTTTGGGATCGGCACATGCGGCGGTAATGGCGGCAGCGTCACCATCAACGGCGGCACGATCATCGCCGAGGCCTCCAGCAGCGCGATCAGTAGCGGCCGGGGCGGCAGCATCACCATCAACGGCGGCAATGTGACCGCTCACGGCGGTATCAATCGCTATGAAAACCAGCCGCTATACGCGATTCCCGGAAACGGGATCGGCCCGCTTGAGGGCGGCAGCATCACCATCAACGGCGGTACTGTCAAGGCATCTTCCGAGGGAGATGGCTTTGGCATCGGCGGAGCCGGAGTTCACCACACGGCGGAAATGCACATTACCATCAATGACGGAAATATAGAAACCACGGCAAATCGCAATAACGCCGCCATTGGCGACAAAAGCAAACAAAAGAGCAGCGTCACCATCACCGGCGGCGTCATCCATGCGGTCGGAAAAGGCAGCGCGGCAGGCATCGGCAGCACCGGCGACATCCGCATCACCGGCGGTGAGCTCGCCGTTTCCGCCGAGGGCGGCGGCGCAGCCATCGGCAGCATTGGGGGAGTGGATTGCAAAAGCATCACCATCAACGGAAATGCGATCAAATCCATTTCCAGTAAGGACGGCGCCTGCATCGGCGGAGCTGCCGGCGGAAGCGTTGGAAGCATCACCATTTCGGACGCAGAGCTTCCGCTTCTCAGCAGCAATAAAATTCTGATCGGCTGGGACGCAGACTCGCCGGGTGGAAAGCTCGCCATACGAAACTGCCGCGTTGCATCCACGGACACACTCTCCGTTCTCACCGATGGGATCCGCGTGGGCAGCAATAGCGAGCTCGTCATTGAAAACAGCGAGATCAGGCTGCCGCATTTTAGAAGCATTCGCGTCGGAGGCAATGGGAGCATCGCCGTCCGGGATTCCGATCTGCACACCTACGGTATTTTCATGGACGAAAACGCGCAATCACCGAATGACGCAAAGACGCTGAAAAAGCTGGAGATCACGGGCAGCACCGTGTTGACGGGCGATATCATCGGCGCTCGTGGAGGATATTCTTCCGTTGAAGAGGTCGTGATCCACGACAGCAGCATCCGTCTGAACGATGCGTACACCTATAATTACTGCACGATTGGCGGCGGCACCAATGGTTCCTTTGGCAGCATCGACATTCAGAACAGCCAAATCCATATTCCGTCTTCAGGCGGAAACACGGCCATCGGCAACGGTTGGCAAGTCTATTACAATCGTGAGAGCCGTATCCGCATTGCGAACAGTGAGGTGTCCGTTCGTTGTGCTTCGCTCGGACCCGCCATCGGCGCAGCGTGGGACTCCGGCAGCGGTCGAATAAATATCCTCATTGAAAACAGCACCGTGACCGCAAAGGGCGGCAATTTGAGAACTGACGGAAACTATGTTCCCGGCATCGGGAAAAATGCGCTCGGCAGGGCTCCGGAGATTGGGATCCAGATCCTGAACAGCACGGTGGACTCCTTCCGGCTTACGGAAAAGGGGGGCACAGACTATGTCTATGACGACCTGCACACAAAGGAGCTGCCCGGTATTCCGGCGGAAAACATCTCCATCTGCGGCAGCACCGTCAACGGAACACGCATTGCCCATAGCTTTGACGAATACGGAAAATGTACGCTCTGCGGCAAGTATGATCTTGGATACTGCTATGAGCATGGGCTTTTGACGATGGAGGGGCTGACGGACTGCGTCTCAGACGGCAGCGAAAAGAAGCTGACGGGACTTTCCCATCAGACGGGCGAGAACGAAACGAAGCAGCTTGCGGAGAACACGGACTACACCGCCAGCTATTCCAACAACGTCCATCCCTACACCCTCAAACCGGACGACGCGGGCTTTGACAGCGAAAAGGCCCCCAAGGTGACGCTGTACGGCACGGGGAACTACTGCGGCAAGGCGGAGCATTACTTCACCATCAGCGAAAACGCTACCGCCGCGCCCAGCATCACCACGGACACCCTGCCAAACGGCAAGGTGGGCGAGGCTTACAGCCAGACCCTGACCGCCAACGGCACTACGCCCATCAAATGGAGCATTAGCGGCGGCGCTCTGCCCGATGGCCTGAGCCTGAACAAGGACACCGGCGAGATCAGCGGCACGCCCACCACAGCGGGAAGCTCCACCTTCACCGTCAAGGCTACCAACAGCGCGGGCAGCAATACGAAGGAGTTGTCCATTACGATAGCCAAAGCTGCGCCCACCGAGTTTACCATCACCGTGAAAACGGATGGAAACGGCACGGTTTCCGCCTCTCATGCAAAAGCTGTTGCCGGCACGGAAATCACCCTGACCGCTACGCCCGACAAGGGCTACCACTTTAAGGAGTGGCAGGTCATCAGCGGCGGCGTGACCATCAAGGACGACAAGTTCCTCATGCCGAACGACAACGTGGAGGTCAAGGCTATCTTCGAGAAGGACGCACCTCCTGCGCCTACCGATCCCGCCAAGCCCAGCATCAGTGTCACCGGAACCTACACCTACAATGGCTCCGAGCATATCGCGACCGTGAACGGTTATGATCCCGCCACAATGGACATCTCCGGCAACACCGCCACGGACGCGGGCGATTACACCGTTCGCGTCACATCCAAGACCGGCAAATGGGCGGACGGCAGCACCGATGCCGTGACCGCGGCGTGGAGCATCGGCAAAGCCACGCAGGAAGCGCCTAACGGCTTGATCGGTGTCGCGCCCACCACCGAGGGCAGCAGCGACGGAAAAATCACTGGCGTGGATGCAACGATGGAATACCGTGCGGAGAGCGAAACTATCTACACCGCCTGCACCGGTATCGAGATTGAAAACCTGTCCGCTGGTAATTACTTCGTTCGCTATGCGGAGGATCACAACCACTTTGCCAGCCCCGATGCGGAGGTCACGGTGGGTGAAGGAAAGCCGCTCGCAGACTTTACTATCACCTTCAACGGCAACGGCGGCAGCGGCAGCATGGAGCCTGTTACCGTCAAGGCAGGGACAAATTACATCCTGCCCGCCTGCGGCTTCACCGCTCCCGCCGATCAGGAGTTCAAGGCTTGGGAGATCGGCGGCGCGGAGTACAAGGTAGGCGATTCCTACACAGTGGACAGGGATACCGAAATCAAGGCGCTGTGGGAAAACAGCGTTATTACCCCCACCACCTACACCGTCACCGTCAGCAATGACGGAAACGGCACTGGAACCGCAAGTCCTTCCACCGCTGCGGCTGGTACGACGATCACCCTGACCGCCACGCCCAACAAGGGCTACCACTTCAAGGAGTGGCAGGTCATCAGCGGCGGTGTGACCATCAAAGACGATAAGTTCCTCATGCCGGACAGCAATGTGGAGGTCAGGGCCATCTTTGAGAAGGACGCACCGCCTGTGCCCACCGAGTTCACCATCACCGTGAAAACGGACGGCAACGGCACGGCTTCCGCATCTCATGCAAAAGCTGTGGTCGGAACGGAGATTCGCCTGACCGCCACGCCCAAAGAGGGCTACCACTTCAAGGAGTGGCAGGTCATCAGCGGCAATGTGACTATCAAGGACAATAAGTTCACCATGCCGGACGGCAATGTGGAGGTCAAAGCAATCTTTGAGAAGGACGCACCCCCTGCACCCACCGAGTTTACCATCACCGTGAAAACGGACGGAAACGGAACGGCTTCCGCCTCTCCCGCAAAAGCTGTTGTCGGCACAGAAATCATCCTGACCGCTACGCCCAAAACCGGCTACCACTTCAAGGAGTGGCAGGTCATCAGCGGCAATGTGACCATCAAGGACGATAAGTTCACCATGCCGAACGACAACGTGGAGGTCAAAGCAATCTTTGAGAAGGATGCACCTCCTGCACCCACCGAGTTTACCATCACCGTGACCAGCGGCGACAACGGAACGGCTTCTGCATCTCATGCAAAAGCCGTGGTCGGTACGGAGATCACCCTGACCGCCACGCCAAACAAGGGCTATCACTTCAAGGAGTGGCAGGTCATCAGCGGCGGCGTGACCATCAAGGACGACAAGTTCACCATGCCGAGTGCCAACGTGGAGGTCAAGGCCATCTTCGAGAAGGACACCGGCGGCGGTGGCGGCGGCTACAATCCGCCCGTCACCTACTACACGCTGCGCTTTGAAACCGGCGGCGGCAGTGATATTACCAGCGTGCGGGAAGCGTACAATACCTACATTGACCTGACAAAGTACGTCCCGACCTGGCGCGGGCATACCTTTATCGGCTGGTACAGCGAACGCAGCCTGACAAACAAGGTTTCCGGTGTTTATCTGACGAAGGATATGACCGTGTATGCACTCTGGCGCGTGGACGAAAATCCGGGCACAGGCGCGAATCCCTTTACCGATGTTTCTGAAAAGGACTGGTTCTACGGCGATGTGATGTTCGTCTACGAAAACGGACTGATGCTCGGCACGAGCAAGACTCTGTTCAGTCCGCATGGGACGGCAACGCGCGGCATGATGGCGACCATTCTCTGGCGCATGGAGGGCAGCCCCGCGCCGAAGGGTAAAAACAGCTTTACCGATGTGGAGACCGGAAAGTGGTACGCTGACGCGATCACATGGACGGCGGAGAACGGCATCTTTGCGGGCTACGGCAAAGACAAATTTGGCCCAGATGACCCTATCACCCGCGAACAGCTTGCAGCCATCTTCTACCGCTACGCAGACTACAAGGGCTACGATCTGACCGTCAAGGGAAATCTGGATAAGTTCAAGGACGCGGACAAGATCACGGATTACGCAAAGACGGCGATGCAATGGGCGGTCGGCAGCGGTCTTGTGAAGGGAAAATCCGGCAATCTGCTTGACCCGCAGGGCACGGCGACCCGCGCTGAGATCGCCGCCATGCTCCACCGCTTCATTGAGAAGTATGAGCTGGTGCAGGGCAAGGCTCCCGGCGGCCTGATGGGCTGGATCGACCCGAAGCGGCTGCAAATCCCAAAGACCGGCGACAGCAGCGTGTTAGGCTTGTGGGGGATCTCCCTCTGTACATCTCTTGCCGGATGCCTTGCGCTGACCACATGGCAGATCAGGCGGCGGCGTGAGGAAGAAGCGCTGCAAATCATCGAAAAGTAAACAGGTTCACCTTTAGGGGCGCGGGCAAATAGCCCCGCGCCCCTTTTCGGTTTCATTCGTCAGGAAAGGCGGTTGCTCTTTTGAACAACCGCCTTTCGCCACATCTATCTGATTTGAGCAGAAAGGAAATCAGTCTATGACAAAAGAGTACGGGAGGTGTCGCTGATGCGGCTTGCCGCCGCACAAATCGCATAACCGGACTAATACGGCATGAAAGCAGTTTTCTGCACCCGCCTGCCCTTTCTGCTGTTTCATTGCGCCTATTGAGCACCTATGAAGGTTTTGAAGCCTTTATAGGTGCTTTTTGTCACCCACGGCACTTCTTCGCCGTGGGCTGCCGCTCCCCGCCGCCCTTCGTTTGGATTCGACCGCAACACCGAACAAAAACATCCAAACGGAGGAATACAACATGACAACGATCAACCTGCGGGAGCTTTACCCGTGGTACACCGAGGATACCTTTATCGAGGTTTCCGATGAGGTCGCCGCGTTTCTCGAAGAAGATAAGCGGCTTCAAATCAACTACGCGCAGTACATCCGCGACAACCGGGCGTTCTACTCGCTGGACGCTGGCGACGGTATCGAAGCAGAGGCGCTGAATCTGCCGGAGCAGCCGGACGAGGCGCTGGAGCGCATGGAGCTGGAACGGCTGCTGAAAGAAGCGCTGGCGCAGCTCACATCCTCGCAGCGGCGCAGACTGTTTGCCAGCGTTCTCAATGATGAGAGCAACCAGCGGATTGCCAAGCGTGAGAGCGTTGATGAGAGTGCAGTGCGCAGAAGCATTCAGCGTGGATTGGCGGCACTCAAAAAAATTCTGAAGAAATCTTGAGTTACCCCGTCCGAAAAAGCCCGATTTTTCTTGAGGTATATGAGAGGGATATTCTTCTTTCTCGCCTCTGCTCCTTGAAAACCGCATAGACACCGGTATCAGCACAGACCCCGCGCGGCTGAAAAGCCAAGCGACAAAAGGCGCGCCGCCATGACGACAGACCTCCCATCTTTCGGGACGGGCGGCTGTCCGAGCGATCTACGCGGTCTTTGACCCGATGCGTGGCAGCATCGGACGCGATGACAGCGCGGGCGATACGCAACCCCAGCTACGGCCTCCCACTGACTTGAGGGGGATTCCTGCGGCACTCGTGAGCCTTACAAGCCACGGCGCTGGCGGGAATGGGACAGCCTTGCCAAAGGCGGCTGATACCGGTCCCAGAGGCGATATATGCCTCGCGCCGGGGGCTGTGACAAATACGGCGGAACAAAACCAAATGACACAAAATACGCAGACAGCCGCGCCGGTGCAGCATCATGCAGCATGACGGCAATCCTCCCGGCGCGGCTGCTCTGCCGGAACGAATACGAACAAGCCCCGCTGTCATATCGTGGCAGCGGGACTTACATGATAAATCGGAGTCCTGCAAACAAAAGTCAATAGAAAAAACGAAAAAAGTCCCGCAAAGTTTACGAGACCGAAAATGGGTATAACAAAACAGGCTGGAGAAAAATCACATCGCCAGCCGGGATGAAATTGTCGGCGGATTTAGTTCTGCACGGTATCCTGCCGCTCGTCGAATGCCTCAAGACACTCTTTCACGCGGGCGTAGTAGATGCGCAGGAACTTGTTCTGAGCGGCGGTCATATAGACAAAGTACGGCTTGCCCTCGGCGCGTTTTTTATCGAGGAACTGGTACACCGGCTCATCCGCGGGAGACCTTTTCAGGTATGTACAGACGATCTGGTACAGCGTTTTCCGCAGATGTGGAGAGCCTCGCTTGGTCGTAGGGACGCTCTTGGCGCTGTGCTTGCCGGACTGGTCTACGGCCGGATCAACGCCGGCAAATCCAACGATGGAACTGCGGCGTGGGAAACGGCGCACATCGCCGATCTCCGCCATGAGCTGGGCAGCGGTCGTTTCACCGACGCCGTACATGGCCCGCACGGTATCGTACTCCGGCAACTGCTTTGCAAGGCGCGTCATCTCGGTGCGCAGTGCGGCCAGCGTCGTCTTGCCTGCGAGCAGCTGCTGGGCAGCGGTCGTAATGAGCAGCTTTGTGTTGTCATTCTTCGGCAGCGTGGTGAAATGGCCGCAGCTTCCGGCGTAGAGGTCTAATGCTTTCTCTGTGCTGAAATGGTAGCCCTTGCGTTTGCACCATTTCTGGTAGCGATCGGTGAATGCCTTCTCGCTGACACGGCAGATGCAGTCACAGTGCCAGAAGGTCATGACAAAGTCCACCCATTTTTGGTGGCCGTCGGCGCGCTCCGGGCTGGAGAACAGTTCGTTCACACCGGGAAAGGTCTTGTCGGTCAATGAAATGAGATTGTTTTGCAGCGATACCACCGTTTTCATGTAGAGGTTGTACTGGCGGCTGCACAGCTTCAGTTGTTGTCTTACCGTGTCCATGGGAGTATATTCCCGCAGCTCCACCCAGTTGTCAAGGCCATACTTGGCGATCTTCATGGCGTCTGCCTTGTCGGTTTTGACCTTGCGGATAGAGCCGCCTCCGCTCTGCTTGATGAATAACGGATTGAGGACGCAGACATAAATGCCGTACTCGTGCAGCGCCGCCGCTATCGGCTCATGGTAGCGTCCGGTGGCCTCCATGATGACGCGGGTATCTTCCCCCAGCGCAACGATGGCGTAGGCCATCTGCTCCAGACCGACCTCGGTGTGGAGAAATTCCTGTGGCAGCAACGCCACTTCACCCATTGGCCGCAGGGCAGCCACCATGCTTTTCCCTTTGGAAACATCGATTCCAACTGCGTTCATATCGTTCCTCCTTCTGATTGGATATGGCTTTCCGCCCTTTTCTCATTGCCTGTTCAATCTCCTGGTTGACGCGAGCGCACAAGGTGGCTCTACCTGCGTAAATCGAATGCTGCGAATAAGAGAGGCGGCTGACGGACTCCGATGCGGGCGTGTTGGCCCAAGGTGCGTACTGACAGGCCATTTACTCTCTCATTCTAACAGCTTCGGCTTTGAGATGGAAAAAGACGCGGCTGGCTGCCGCGCCTTAAACCGTAATTATTATTGTAGGAGGTGCGTTTATGCAGAAGCAAGCCATCCCCAAAGAGCCGGTCGCCTCTTATAAGGAGGTCAGGATCGGCAAGACCCTCTATCGCGTGACAAGCGTGTTTTCCGGCGAAAAGGACCTTGGCAGGACGCTGGAGCAGCTTGCGGTGCGCCGCGCCATGACGGAGCTGGACGCTCCTGCGGCCGCGCAGCCCTGTCACGCATCGTAACAGACAATCAGCCTCCCTGCGGCGGCATCCTTGCGCGAAAATGGTATCCCCGGTATCATATTCTTGCAGGGAAAACCTGCGAGAGCCATCACGCCGCACGGATGTATGAATCGCAGAGAATCGGGAGGTAAAATACAGATGATCGAAAAGACATACAACGTAGGCATCTATTGCAGGCTCAGCAACGACGATGAGCGCGACGGGGAGTCCGTATCCATCGAAAATCAAAAGCTCCTGCTGCAAAGCTATGTGCGTCAGCGGGGCTGGAACGAGATCGCGGTGTACTGTGACGATGGGTACTCAGGTACGAATTTCGACAGACCCGGCGTCAAACGCCTCATCGAAGATGCAAAAGCCAAGAAAATCAACCTCATTCTGGTAAAAGACCTATCACGCTTTGGGCGTAACTACATCGAGTTCGGACAGTACACGGACTACCTGTTTCCCTCGCTGGGCTGCCGTTTTATCGCGCTGAACAACGGCATCGACACCATGAGTGACAACGGCAGCACCGACGTCATGTGCTTTTTGAACTTATTTAACGAGTTTTACAGCCGGGACACCTCCAAGAAGGTCAAGGCGGTCAAACGGGCCTGCGCGGAAAGCGGCAAGTTCATGGGAACCTACCCCGCCTACGGCTACAAGCGCGACCCGGAGGATAGGCACCATCTTGTCATCGACGAGGAGACCGCCCCTACCGTGCGCCGCATTTTTTCCATGCGCGCCGCCGGCACAGGCTTCCGTGCCATCGCCGTCACGCTCAACGAGGAGGGCGTTCTGCCGCCCGGTGCGCTCTACTATCAGCGCAAGGGGCGCAGCGACCCGCGCAACGTCAACCACAAGTGGGCGGAAACCACCGTCAAAGCCCTCATCCGCAGCGAGGTCTACATCGGGAACATGGTGCAGGGCAAAACCGGCACTCTGTCCTATAAGTCCCGCAAGCTCATCAACAAGCCGGAAGAGGAATGGATACGGGTGGAGGGAACCCACGAGCCCATCATCTCCCGCGAGATATGGGATACCGTGGTCAGCATCGACAAAAAGAAGGTGCGCAAGACGCCGCCCACAGACGGCATCCGCAGTATCTTCACCGGTCTTGTCTACTGCGCAGACTGCGGCTTCAAGATGCGCAACCACATCGAGCGCTTCACCTACAAGGACGGTACGCCAGGGCGGTACAGCTCCTTTATCTGCGGCAACTATGCCAGAAGCGGCAAAAGCGCCTGCACCATCCACTCCATCTATGAGAATGTGCTGGAGGAGCTGGTGCTGACGGACATCCGGGAAAAGGCGCGCTTCGTCGAGTGCGACGGCGAGCGCCTTGCTGAGCAGATCAGCCGCATGAAGGAAAAGGAAAGCCGCAGCCGCGTTATCTCCTATGAGCAGGAGCTGAAAGCGGCAGCGGCGCGTATGACGGAGCTGGAACGGCTGATGCAGAATCTCTATGAGGACAAATGCACCGGCACCATCCCCCAGACGGTCTTTCAGACGCTCATGCGGAAATATGAAACGGAACGGGCGGAAAAAGCCGCCGCCATACCGGAGCTGGAGCAGAAGGTCAGGGCGCAGCTTGCAAACCGGCAGGACGCAAACCGCTGGATGGAGGTCATCCGCCGCTACACCGAAATCACGGCGCTGGACGAAAGCATCCTCTTTGAGCTGGTGGACCGCATTGAGGTGGGCGAGGCGCGGAAGGTCAACGGACAGCGCATCTGCGACGTCAAGGTGGTCTACCGCTACGTCGGCAGCGTGGACGACGCGCTGGCACAGGAGAGGCTGGAAGCGTATGAAAAAGCTATATAAGGTCGGCATCTATTGCCGGTTGAGCGTGGACGACGCCTCCAACTCCGCCAAGGCGAAAAACTATATCCCTGCTGATGAATCCGTCAGCATCGAGAATCAATATGAACTGCTTTCCAAATTCGTAATGCTCAACGGCTGGACGGAGGTCAAGTCCTACCGGGACGACGGTTATAGCGGCGGCAATTTTCAGCGTCCCGGATTTCTGGAGATGCTGGAGGATGCGCGGCACGGCCTCATCAACCTGATCCTTGTGAAAGACCTATCCCGGCTGGGCCGTGACTTTGTGGAGGTGGGGCGCTATACCGACGTTATTTTCCCCTCGTTGGGCTGCCGCTTCGTATCCGTCCTTGACTGCCTCGACACCGAGGGCGACAACACGGATATGCTGCACTTTCGCAGTCTGATGAACGACTACCACTTGAAAGACCTCTCCAATAAGGTAAAATCCGTCCTTCACGCCAAAATGCGCAGCGGCCAGTACATCGCTGCCTACGCCCCCTACGGCTACCGAAAGAGTGCAGAGGACGGGCATCGGCTGGTGATCGACGAGGAAGCTGCTGCCGTAGTGCGCCGGATGTTCGAGCTGCGGCGCGGCGGCATGGCCTATGGCAAGATCGCCGCCGTGCTGAACAGCGAGGGCATCCTGTCCCCACGCTGGTATTGGGCAAAGCGGTACGGAAACGGCTCCTGCAAGTACGCAAACCTTTGGATGTACGCCACGGTGAAGAACATACTGACAAACGAGGTCTACACCGGAAATCTTATTCAGAATCAGACCGGCTCGCGCTCCTATAAGGATGACACCATGATCTATAAGCCGGAATCCGAATGGATACGGCATGAGGCTTTGCATGAAGCCATCATCTCGCCGGAGGTATGGAATGAAGTGCAGGCAATCAACCGGGAAAGGACGCGGCTCTCGGCGGACAACGCGCCGCCGAAGGCCTTTCTGTTCACCGGCAAGCTCGTCTGCGCCGACTGTAAAGCACCCCTTCAGGGCAACCGGGAGACGCAGCGCCGTAAAAACGGCACGTCCAAAAAGTACGTTTCCTATTTCTGCTCCCGTTATACGGCCTCCGGCTACGGCGCGTGTTCCCGGCACACCATCTATGAGATGACGCTGACAGAGCTTGTATTGAATGAGATTCGCGCCCATGCCGAGGCGCTGGAACTGGACGAAGCTGCCGTGCTGGACAGGCTGCAAGCGCAGCGCACCGCCGCAGACGCCGAGCGTCTGGAAAGCGTCCGGCAGGAGATTGGGAAGATTCGCCGCCGCGTCTATGAGCTGGAGCAAATGACCGCAAAACTCTATGAGGACAAGGTTTGCGGCAGCATCAGCGCAGCGTCCTTCGCCGTGCTGCTTGAAAAGACCGAGCAGGAGCGCCGCCAGCGAACCGACCGGCTGGATACGCTTCTTGCGGAAATCAGGGAGTATGAGCAGAGCGCCGCCGACATTCAGAGCTGGGCGGCAGTTGTACGAAAGCACCTTCATATCCGGGAGCTTGACCGTGAAACGGTGGACGAGCTGATCGACCGCATTGAGGTCGGAGAAAAAACCGTTGTTGACGGAAAAAACGTCCGGGACATCAAAATCTACTACCGTTTTGTCGGGAATATCTGAATGGAGGTCAGATCATGGATAGCAGCAAAAGCAAGCGTGTGGTATTATATTGCCGGGTAGCAACGCAGGCGCAGCTTGACGGCGATCACGCGCTGGAAGCACAAAGCGCCCGGCTGCATGAGCAGGCCGAGCGGCTGGGTTATGAAATCGTGGGAGAAGTCAGCGAGTATGAAAAAGGAACTACGCTCGACCGCGACGGCTGGAAAAGGGCTTGTCAGGAGGCGGTGGAGCAAAAGGCGGACATCCTCCTTGTTGCCGATCTTACACGGATAGCGCGCGACCCAATCCTTTGGATGCAGGCTTTGCGCGAGTTGAGCGGCAAAGGCGTCTGGATTCAGTCCGCTGCTGAACCGGATGCGTTTCAGGTAAATCCCCTTTTTCACCTATGGCTGCCGCCAGAAATCCAATGGCAGCTTGCACTCCATGAACTATGGCAAACTTACCGCAGGAACAACGAAAACAGCGATTGATACAGCAAAGCCGTCTGAAAAGGGAGAAATCATTACTTACCTTTCCCGAATGGGAGATGTTCTTCATAATGTTGCGGAACGGGGTAAAATCGTCATCACCTTTCAGACTGTCCACACCGTCGTTGATGGCAATCAGCCGAACTCCGCGCTGCCGCAAAACCTCCATGACCTGACCGACCTTTAGATAGTCGCGCCCCAACC
>ERZ791868.1459-NODE-1459-length-12503-cov-2.903278_pt1 | contig 12503 bp, 8 predicted proteins | sample MGYA00510281_ERZ791868 | MGnify/ENA primary metagenome ERZ791868 (study PRJEB30046, sample SAMN00792046) | human gut metagenome | study: EMG produced TPA metagenomics assembly of the A metagenome-wide association study of gut microbiota in type 2... | reverse complement strand
GGAGTTTTCTGGCTTTTTGTTAACAAAAAGCCAGAAAACTCCGTCCCCATTGGTCTGAAAACTCTGTCCCCGTTGGTTTTTATGTCACGAATCTGATATTTTGAAGAATAATTTTGTATATCATTAGAAAAGAAAAAGATATAGTAAACAAAAATAAGTTTATGAGAGGAAGAGCGTGACATGAAATATGGATATTTTGATGAAGAAAAGAAGGAGTATGTGATTACAAGACCAGATACACCGGCACCTTGGGTAAACTATCTCGGTTCTCCGGAGTATGGAGCAATTGTATCAAATAATGCAGGGGGATATAGTTTTGCAAAATCAGGTGCAAATGGACGAATCCTCAGATACATTTTTAATCAGTTTGATGAACCGGGAAGATACATTTATCTAAGAGATAATGAGACAGAAGATTATTGGTCAGCATCCTGGCAGCCAGTAGGAAAAGAATTGACAGAATATAAAAGTGAATGTCATCACGGAACTGCCTATACAAAAATGATGGCAGATTATGCGGGTATTCATTCAGAAGTGCGATATTATGTACCTTTGAACCAGTCGTATGAAGTGTGGAATTTAAGCGTTACAAATAAATCAGATAAGGAACGAGAAATTAGTATATTTGGATATGCTGAATTCACAAACAACAGTAATTATGAACAAGATCAGGTGAATTTGCAGTATTCTCAGTTTATTACAAGAACTGTCTTTAGAGATAATCGAGTACGCCAGATGATCCACGCAAATCTGGATAAAATTGAAGATGGAAAAGATGTAGATGACAAGATTGTATTCAACAGATTCTTTGGGCTGGCAGGAGCAAAGGTAGATTCCTGGTGCGGAGATAAAGAAGGGTTCCTTGGCAGATATCATGGATATGGAAATCCGCAGAGTGTCATAGAAGGAAAATTAAACGGGGAAGGCAATTATAACGGAAATGCATGTGGAGCGTTGTCTACTACGCTGCATCTTGCACCCGGAGAAACAAAAGAAATGGCATTTCTTGTTGGCATGAAGGAAGATGATGAGGCAGGTATAATTGTAGAACATTATAAAAAGTGTGCAGCAGTGTGTCAGAAAGAATTGGAAGAACTGATTGCATACTGGCATGGCCAATTGTCACATTTCCAGATTAAGACGCCAAACGAAGCATTTAATACAATGATCAATACATGGAATGCATATAACTGTTTTATGACATTTATCTGGTCTCGTGCGGCATCCTTTACTTATTGTGGATTGCGTAACGGATACGGTTATCGTTCAAGACATTCAGGGAGTGATTCATCTGGCACCAGAGATGGCAGCAGAAAAGATACGTTTCATGCTTTCAGCACAGGTAGACAATGGAGGTGGACTACCACTTGTAAAATTTACTCACAATCCTGGACATGAAGATACTCCGGATGATGCATCTTATGTACAGGAGACAGGACATCCGGCTTATCGTGCGGATGATGCATTATGGCTATTTCCAACCGTATATAAATATATTTCTGAGACAGGAAATGTAGATTTTATTGATGAAGTGATTCCGTTTGCAAATAAAGATGAGGGAACGGTATATGAACATCTTAAACGTGCCATTGCATTTTCAATGAATCATCTTGGAAAACACGGAATGCCTGCAGGTTTGTACGCTGATTGGAATGATTGCCTGAGACTTGGAAAAGATGGTGAATCTACTTTTGTTGCGTTACAGTTTTATTATGCAATGACAATTTTAAAAGAATTTGCAGCTTACAAAAAAGATGATGCATATATGAAATATTTGAATGAAAGCCAGGAAAAACTGGGAAAATTAATACAGGAATTGTGCTGGAATGAAGATCGTTTTATCCGTGGATTTACAGAAGATGGTGAAGTAATTGGAAAACGTACAGATCCGGAGGCAAATATGTGGCTCAATCCTCAGAGCTGGGCTGTGATCAGTGGACTTGCAAGTGAAGAACAGGCAGATCTTGCTTTACAGAATGTATATAATCGTCTGAATACAGAATATGGTGCAATTTTAATGGATCCTCCATACCATGCACATGCATTTGATGGGGCTCTGGCAGTTATTTATAATGCCGGAACAAAAGAAAATGCGGGAATCTTTTCTCAATCACAGGGGTGGATTATTCTTGCGGAGGCACTCAGAGGTCATGGAGAGAGAGCATTTCAGTATTTTATAGAAAATGCTCCGGCCGCTCAGAATGACAGAGCTGAGATTCGAAAATTGGAGCCGTATTGTTATGGACAGTTCACAGAAGGAAAAGCAAGCCCGAATTTTGGACGTTCGCATGTCCATTGGCTGACGGGAACAGCATCTACGGTAATGGTTGGATGTGTAGAAGGTATTTTAGGTATGCGTCCGGATTTCTATGGACTTCATATTAATCCATCCGTACCAAAAGAATGGGATAAATTTGAGATAGAAAAAGATTTCCGTGGCTGTCATTTACATATTGTTGTAAAAAATCCGGGACATATAGAGTCTGGATGTAAACAATTAATTGTAAATGGAGAAACAATGACAGAAAATTATATTCCACAGGATAAATTGACAGAGCAGACGGAAATTGAAATGTTTATGTCATAAGAAGTGAAAGAGGAATTGAGATGAAACAAATAGAATTTCAAGATAGAGAAGGAACGTTTATCATTCATAATCCGGAAAATCATAGTGCATTGTATTTACCGTTGGCAGGAGAGCGAGGCCTGAAATCCAGTATTACACCAACTCTGGGAGGAGATAGTAAAACAGATCAGAATCATTTTCTGTTAGAGCCGGTAAGCATTGAAAATCTGCACAATAACCGAAGCACCAGAAATTTCTGGTGCCGGGTGAAAGGAAAAGGATACTGGTCTGCGAACGGAGTGTCGGCAGAGCAAGAGTGTCAGAGATATACGGCAGAGCAGGATGAAAGCGTACTGGAAGCTGGATTTATGTGGCAGAAATTACAGAGAACTTCAAAAAAATATGGCATACATTCTGAAATCACATCCTTTGTGACTTTGGATGGTGTTGCGGAAGTGCATCTTGTAGAATTTACAAATGTTGCAGACGAAGAACTGGAAATTACGCCGATAGCTGCAATTCCGATATATGGAAGAAGTGCAGACAATATTCGTGATCATAGACATGTTACATCACTGCTACATAGAATCGAAACGAAAAAATATGGAGTAGAAGTGACACCGGTATTATCATTTGATGAACGTGGACATCAGAAAAACCATACAACATATTTTGTATATGGTTCAACGGAAGATGGAACGATGCCGAAGAAATTTTATCCGACAGTAGAGATGTTTATCGGCAGAGGCGGCTCATTCTTAATTCCAGAGGCCATTCGGACAGAGAAAACAGGAGTTGCAGCGGGAACAAAAATAGAAGGAAAAGAAGCAGTCGGTGGCTTGGCATTTGAAACAGTAACATTACAGCCAAAGGATACGGTTGCTTATATTGTGCTTGCAGGCGTCACAGAAGAAAAAGAAAAGGTGGAAGTAATTGCTTCAGCATATCGTACTAAGAAACAAGTTTTATCAGAATTTGAAAAAATCAAACAGCATTGGAAAGAAAAAGTAAATGTAGAATTTGAAACAGGAAATGCTGATGTGGACAATTATCTGAAATGGATTTGCTTTCAGCCGATTCTTAGAAGAATTTATGGATGTTCATTTCTTCCATATCATGATTACGGAAAAGGTGGTCGTGGATGGAGAGATTTGTGGCAGGATTGTCTGGCACTTTTGATCATGAATCCATCTGGAGTTCGTCAGATGATTATAGATAATTATGGTGGAGTCAGAATAGACGGAACGAATGCTACGATTATCGGAAATGCACAAGGTGAATTTATAGCAGATAGAAATAATATTACGCGTGTCTGGATGGACCATGCGTTCTGGCCATTTGTGACAACAAAATTATATATGGATCAGACAGGAGATATGGGAGTCTTATTTGAAAAGATTCCGTATTTTAAGGATCTGCAGTCGAAGAGAGGAACCGCACACGATACACAGTGGAATTCTCAATATGGGAAATGTCAGAAAACAGAGCAGGGCGAAGTGTATTATGGAACCGTACTGGAACATATTTTGCTACAGAATTTGTGCGCATTTTATGATGTCGGTGAGCATAATCAGATGAGATTGCATGGGGCAGACTGGAATGATGCACTAGATATGGCCTGGGAACATGGAGAAAGTGTTGCGTTCACATGTGCATATGCCGGTAATCTGCAGGATATCGCACAGAGCCTTAAAGATTTAGAAAAACAGACGGGAATCAATAAGATAGAAATTGCACATGAATTAGAACTTCTGTTGGCTTCTGGTAAAGAACTATATGAGGATGCAAAGAAAAAGAGAGAATTATTGCAAACTTATACAGAACAATGTGTACACAACATAAGTGGGGAAACGATTGTAATTCGTTTGGATCAGTTACGTAAAAATCTGGAAGAAAAAGCTGCGTGGCTGAAAGAACATATCCGAAAAAATGAATGGATTCAAAATGGAGAAAACGGATGGTTCAATGGCTACTATGATAATCATAAACAAAAAGTAGAAGGCTGTGTAGACGGGAATGTTCGAATGATGCTGACAGGTCAAGTATTTGCAGTTATGAGTGATACGGCACAGAAAGAACAGATTGAGGCAATCTGCAGAAGTGCAGACCAATATTTGTTTGATAAAAGCGCCGGTGGATATCGCTTGAATACAAATTTCAAAGAAGAAAAATTTGATTTTGGAAGAATGTTTGGGTTCGCATATGGGGAAAAGGAAAATGGAGCTGTATTTTCACATATGGCAGTGATGTATGCGAATGCATTATACCAGAGAGGATATGCAAAGGAAGGACATAAAGTTTTACAGGCGTTATTAGAGGCCGCAATGAATTTCGACAAGAGTGAAATGTACCCGGGAATTCCGGAGTATTTTGACAATGAAGGAAGAGGACTTTATGCATATCTGACTGGAGCTGCAAGCTGGTATATGCTTACGATGATCACAGAAGTATTTGGTGTGAAAGGTAAGTGTGGAAATCTGATAGTTTCTCCTGCATTGATGCCGGAACAATATGACAAAGATGGAAGAGCAGCATTACGATTAGAATTTGCCGGAAGAAAATTTGAGATTCAGATTTGCAATAAAGAAAAGAAAAACGTACAGGAAGCTTCAATAAAAACAGCAACTTGTGATGGAGTGCCTATGGAATTTGATGAAAATGGATACGCATTTCTTCCAAAACAGAATATTGAAAAATTATCACTGGAGGAAAGACATCAGATTTGTCTGAAGTTGTCTTAAAAATATGCAACCAGAGTCATGTAGTAAAAGACTGTATGACTCTGGTTTTTCATATATCAGGAAAACGTTCTTTTATAATAAAGTATGAAACTACCACATAGATTTGTAATATTTGTCACGATACTTTTTGGGAGTCATTCCGATAAATCCTTCAAAAATTTGAATGAAGTGACTTTGAGAAGAGAATGACAGGTAATTTGCGATGTCAATGATTGATTGTTCCGAATACTTCAAAAGATGTGTTGCCTTTTCAATCTTTTGCTGGCGAATATAGTCGCTTATGGATACACCGAGATTCTGCTTGAAAACACGTGAAAGATAATTAGTTGATAATCCAGTGTAATCAGCAAGATCCTGAATGGTAATGCGTTCTTTTATATGTGCGTATATATAATCTACACATTGCATGACCGGTTTGGACAGGATGGAACTTTTCTTTTGCAGAATCATTTTTCCTGTAAAATCTTTTGCCATAACATGGTGAAGGTCAGCTACTTGTCTGACTGTGGTGCAGGAGTCCATCTTTAGTATGTAGAAATCACTGAGACGATAAGCCTGTTCAGGTTCAAGTCCTCCATCAATGCAGTAACGTGTGAGCAGGGCGGCGGTAACTACAAAATGATATTTGATATTGGTAACCGAATCCCGTGATAAAACACCAGTTCCTTCCAGATTGATGAACGCATCTTCTGAACAATTTTGTAATACGGTTTCCATATCACCGGATTTTACTGCATTATAAAATGAGTATTCAATAGAAGGTGAACGATGAAGTGCTTCTAATTCGTTGGTTTCTAATTCTGTATGAAAGAATTCTTGAGAAAGTGCCATGAAAATAACCTCCGATAAAAACTTATAATATTTTTTACATTATGACACGAATTTGATATTTTGTTAAGATTAATAATATATTTTGATGTGAGAAAATGATATATTTAATTCATCGAACAGAGAAGTAGATAAAAATGCTGGAGAAGATGAGGAGGTTTTATTATGAAAAAGAGAATTGTAGCAATTCTTATGGCTGCTGTAGTTGCAGGTGGTGCTTTGGCAGGATGTGGAAGCAAAGCAGAATCAGGTGATAGCGCAAATGCTGAGGAAGGAAAAGTAATCAATATTTATTCATGGAATGATGAATTTCGTCAGCGTCTGGAAGCGGTATATCCAGAAGTAGAATCAACATCAAAAGATGGCTCTGTTACAACATTAAAAGATGGAACAGAAATTCATTGGATTATCAATCCAAATCAGGATGGTGTATATCAGCAAAAGCTGGATGAAGCTTTGATGAAACAGGCAGATGCAAGCGCAGATGATAAAGTGGATATTTATTTGTCAGAGACAGACTATGTATTCAAATATACAGATAAAGATGCAGATGTTGCAATGCCACTTACAGATCTTGGAATTGATCCGGACAAAGATTTGGCCGATCAATATGATTTTACAAAAACAACAGCATCTGATGCAGACGGAGTACAGAGAGGATCTACATGGCAGTGCTGTCCTGGATTATTAGTATATCGCCGAGATATTGCGAAAGACGTATTCGGAACAGATGACCCGGAAACAGTTGGTGAAAAAGTAAAAGACTGGGATACAATGAAACAGACAGCTCAGGAGTTGAAAGACAAAGGTTATTATACATTTGCATCTTATGCAGATACATTCCGTCTGTATGGAAACAGCATTGATAATTCATGGGTTGAACCTGGAGAAACAACAATTAATGTAGACAAAAAGATAACAGACTGGATAAGTGATTCGAAAGAATGGCTGGATGCAGGTTATTTAAATCCAACTGTAAAAGGACAGTGGAATGATGACTGGAATAAAGCAATGAGTTCTCAGTCAAAAGTGTTTGCATTCTTGTTCCCGGCATGGGGAATTGATTTCACATTGAAACCAAACTGGGATGGAGAAGAAGGTCAATGGGCAGTAACAAATCCGCCACAGGAATATAACTGGGGAGGTTCTTACATCCATGCAGCAACAGGAACAGACAATCCGGAACATGCTAAAGATATCCTTCTTGCAATGACAGCAGATAAAGATAATCTATTAAAGATTTCAAAAGAGTACTCTGATTTCACAAACACAAAATCAGGTATGGAGGAAGCCGCAAAAGATGATGCAACATTCGCATCTGATTTCCTTGGTGGACAGAATGCATTTAAATATTTTGCACCGGTTGCAGAAAATATTAAAATCGCTCCATTGTCATCTTATGATCAGGGATGTGTTGAGTTGATTCAGAATTCATTCAGTGATTATCTTCAGGGTAAAGTAGGTTATGATAAAGCAAAAACAAACTTTGAAACAGCAATCAAAGAACGCTATCCTGATATTACAGAGGTAAAATGGCCAGAATAAATGTTGGTATCTGCAGAGCATAGATTGCTCTGCAGATGTATTAGAAAGGAAGAACAATTATGAAAAGAAAGAAAAAAAGCATTGATTACGGAAAGTGGGGCTACATATTTATTCTTCCGTTTTTTGTGACATATTTAATCTTTTCTTTAATACCATTGATTGATACAGTACGATACAGTTTCTTCGAGTATTATCGTTCTGGAATCAAGGAGGTTGGACCTAATTTTATAGGACTGGCAAACTATGCAAGTTTACTTGGCTCAGATATGTTCAAATATGGAAAAAATACATTGATCTTATGGGTTATTGGATTTATTCCACAGATTGTTATCGCATTGGTTCTGGCAGCATGGTTTACAGATGTACGTTTGAAGATACGCGGACAGCAGTTTTTTAAAGTTGTTATCTATCTTCCAAACTTGATTATGGCGTCAGCATTTGCATTGCTGTTCTTTACAATGTTCTCAACAAATGGTCCGGTAAATTCAATTTTAATGTCTATTGGACTGATCAGTAGTCCAATTGATTTTCTGGGGTCTGTATGGGGAACACGATCTTTGATTGGACTGATGAACTTTCTGATGTGGTTTGGTAATACAACAATTATGTTAATGGCAGCAATTATGGGAATCAGTATCGATGTGTTTGAAGCATCTGATTTGGATGGTTGCAATAGTATTCAGAGATTTTTCTATATTACATTGCCATTGATCCGTCCGATTCTTGCGTATACATTGATCACATCGATTATTGGTGGACTTCAGATGTTTGATGTTCCGCAGATTTTGACAAATGGACAGGGAAATCCGGATAGAACATCTATGACCTTGATTATGTTTTTAAACAGTCATTTGAAGAGCAAGAACTATGGTATGGCAGGAGCATTATCTGTTTATTTATTCATCATCAGTGCAATTTTGTGTTTCTTTGTATATAAAATGACAATAGATGATGATCCAGATGGTTCAAAGAAAGCAGCTAAGAAGAAAGCAAAACGGGAGAGGAGGAACTCAAGATAATGAAATCAAAATCAGGAAATCGTTTTAGAAATATTTTGGCACATGTAGTGCTTATACTCTTATCCTTTATGTGCCTGTTCTTCTTTTATGTTTTAATTATTAATGCAACACGTTCACACGCTGATCTTCAGAAAGGATTTTCGGCATTGCCGGGAAAATATTTTCTGCAGAATTTAAAAAATGTTGCGAATGACGGAAGCTTTCCAATGTTTCGTGGAATTTTGAACAGTGTGGTTGTATCGGCATGTTCGGCAGCATTGTGTACATATTTTTCTTCGTTGACTGCTTATGGCTTATATGTATACGATTTTAAGTTAAAAAAGGCTGCATTTACATTTGTCATGGCAATCCTTGTTATGCCTACACAGGTTACTGCAATGGGATTCTTACGTTTGATTACAAACATGGGAATGTATGATTCATTACTTCCATTGATCATTCCTTCTATTGCTTCGCCGGCAGTATTCTATTTTATGTATAGTTATCTGCAATCTTCACTTCCAATATCTTTGGTTGAAGCGGCCAGAATCGATGGATCAGGAGAGTTTAAGACATTTAATAAAATTGTATTGCCTATCATGAAACCAGCGATAGCAGTTCAGGCGATTTTTACATTTGTAGGTTCATGGAATAACTATTTCGTACCAGCTTTGGTCATTCAGTCAAAAGACAAAATGACAGTTCCGATTTTGATCGCAACACTGCGTGGTGCAGATTATATGAACTTTGATATGGGAAAGATTTACATGATGATCACAGTAGCAATTGTACCAATTATTATTGTATATCTGTTACTTTCAAAGTATATTATTGCAGGTGTAACGCTTGGAGGAGTAAAAGAATAATAGTATTAGGAAGAAAGAGCAGGGCAGGAAATTTGAAAAAATGCCGGGCTCTTTCTTTTTTTGAATAAGAAAAAGAGGAGAAGCAGAATGGAAAATAAGTGGGAACATAGTGGAACAAAAAATGCGGAAATAACAGCAAGAGAAGAGAAACATCGTTGTTTTGCAAGAAGAGCAGCAGAAGAAGGCATTGTATTATTAAAAAATGATAGAATACTTCCAATAGCAGATAAAACGCCGATAGCACTTCTTGGAAGTGGTGCAGGAAAAACCGTGAAAGGTGGAATCGGCTCAGGGGACGTAAATGACAGGGAAAGCATTTCCATTTTTCAGGGGATAAAAGAAAGTGGAGCACCTATCACGAGTATAAATTGGTTGGAAGATTATGAAAATCGTTACCGAGACGCTAGAAATGTGTGGAAAGAAAAAATTTTAAAAGAAGCGAAACAGGTAGATAATCCATTTGATGCGTACGCTGCAAATCCATTTACATTTCCAATTGGACGAGCTGTTTGTGACAAAGATCTGGATGGTGCTCAGGTTGCAATTTATGTTGTGAGCCGGGTATCCGGAGAAGGAAAAGATAGACGGAAGGAAAAAGGGGACTACTATTTAAGTGACAGAGAGCAGGAGGATTTAAAATATATTGATCAAAAGAATATTCCAACAGTAATTCTGTTAAATGCAGGTGGTCCGGTAGAATTGACGGAAATACTTGAACAGACAAACAATATAAAAGCGGTTGTAAACATTTCGCAGCTTGGGCAGGAAGGTGGACGTGCGGTTGCTAATATCTTGTTTGGAAATGCTGTTCCAAGTGGAAAGCTAACTACAACATGGGCGAAGAGGTATGAAGATTATCCAGCTGCAGAATCATTTAGTTATTTAAATGGAAATCTGGAGACAGAAGAGTACAAAGAAGGAATATATGTTGGATACCGTTATTTTGACAGTGCGAAAATCAAACCACTATTTCCATTTGGATATGGCTTGTCTTATACAACATTAGAATATAAATATAATGGAATAAAAGTTGAAAATGAAACGGTAAAAGTTGAAGTAACAGTGGAAAACAAAGGGAAAATATTTTCAGGAAAAGAGGTAATTCAGATATATGCAACAATGCCACAGTCTGGAATGCAAAAAGAATATCATCGTCTGGTAGGATTTACAAAAACAAAAGAATTAAAACCGGGTGAAACACAAAAAGTTCTGGTCTCAATTGATCAAAAAGCAATTGCATGCTTTTCAGAAGAAACACATGCATGGATTGTGGAAGCAGGAAATTATGGTCTTTGGATTGGAAACAGTTCCATCAATTTAAAATTAGAAGTGGTGTTACATGTTTTAGAAAATACAGTGATTGAGCAGACAGAATGTCTGAACATGGAGCATGAAATAGATGAAGAATTAAAGAAAATGCAACAGATACAGGAAGTAACAGATGACTGGTATCAGATTGCAAAAGAACAGAAAATACCGGTTTATGAGTTTTGTCCACAATTCAAAGAACAGCCTGTTTATAAAGAAGAATTTGATATAAAGCAAACAACAGAAGAATTGATTCCGCTGTTGTATGGAAATATTTCGGAAACAACAAGCACTTTGGGAGCGGCAGGAATTAAAGTTCCTGGTTCGGCAGGAGAGACAACGGAAGCTCTATATGATAAATATGGAATTCCTGCACTTGTGATGGCAGATGGGCCGGCAGGAATCCGATTACAGCAGAGTTATGAAGTGGATAGAAAGACAGATACGGTATATGCAATCGGAGTTTTGGGGGCACTGGAAAATGGATTTCTTGTAAGTGAAAAGAAACACGAAAATGCGGATACATATTATCAGTTTTGTACTGCATTTCCGGTAGGAACTGCATTGGCACAATCATGGAATCCAGAGTTAATGGAGGAATTTGGTGGATATATTGCAGAGGAAATGCAGGAATTCCATGTCAATCTCTGGCTGGCACCGGGATTAAATATACATCGAAATCCATTGTGTGGAAGAAACTTTGAGTATTATTCGGAAGATCCACTCGTAGCAGGAACAATGGCAGCTGCTGTGACAAGAGGTGTGCAGGGCAAACATGGATGTGGCGTTACAATTAAACATTTTGCATGCAATAATCAGGAAGATAACCGAATGGGTGTGAATTCGAAGCTATCCGAGAGAACACTTCGTGAAATTTATTTGAGAGGATTTGAGATTGCAGTAAAAACAGGAAAACCAATTGCAGTCATGTCTTCTTACAATTTAATAAACGGAATCCATGCAGCAAATAGTCATGACCTTTGCACGAAAATTTTGCGTCAGGAATGGGGATTTGAAGGTATTGTGATGTCAGACTGGAACACGACAGTACCGGAAGACGGAAGTATTCCATGGAAATGCGCAGAAGCAGGAAATGATATCATTATGCCGGGAAGTACAGACGATGATAGTGATATAAGAAATGCTTATGAAAAAGGCAAATTGCCAGAAGAAGTGATACGCAGATCCGCAGGAAGAGTTTTAAGAATGATTGAAAAGTTGAGATAGGGAGGCCATTCGGGGACGGAGTTTTCTGGCTTTTTTTGCTAACAAAAAAGCCAGAAAACTCCGTCCCCAATGGCCTCCCGTCCCCGTTTGGCTCACTGTCAGTTACTTCATCTTCAAATATTGAATACTATAAGCCGGCATATTGAGTGATCCTGACAGGTTTCCGGTTTCACCTGTGATCAATTCAGTATAATCGCCATTCAACTCACCATTTCCAGCAGTGAAATCACAATCCCCGGCGTTGATCGCAACAAGAACCCGTTCGCTGTCGCTGCGGCGTTCAAAGACAAGCTGGTGATTTGTAAGAACGACATTGCGGTATCCACCATTACAAAGTGCATCGCTTTCACGGCGGATTACAATGAGCTTTTCGATAAGCTCAGTCAATTCATTTGGTTTCGGAGCATCGAAACATGGACGAAGT
>ERZ791868.1447-NODE-1447-length-12581-cov-2.223934_pt1 | contig 12581 bp, 9 predicted proteins | sample MGYA00510281_ERZ791868 | MGnify/ENA primary metagenome ERZ791868 (study PRJEB30046, sample SAMN00792046) | human gut metagenome | study: EMG produced TPA metagenomics assembly of the A metagenome-wide association study of gut microbiota in type 2... | reverse complement strand
CCGACAGAAGCGACCGGGTCCCCAAACACGATCACCGAAGACGAATAAATAACAAAATAAACCTACATTTAGAGTAAACATGTATATAAGCACCTTTCATTATTAGGTCCGGTAGAAAATTTTCCGACCATCAAGGCAACGAGAAATCCGGTCATTTATGTAATCCACATTCTTTGTGTTCAGGCGACTCCCACCACCAACGTCCGGCCCGGATATCTTCGCCGGGCTTAACAGCCCGGGTACAGGGCTGACAACCGATACTCGGAAATCCCTGATCATGCAATTTATTATAAGGTACGCCGTGCTCACGGATATACTCCCATACCTCGGTTTCTGTCCAATCGATCAAAGGATTCACTTTTATCAATCCGTTCATCCCGTCCCACTCTACCAACTGATTTCCTGTACGGGTAACCGATTGTTCGTGCCGCAATCCGCAAATCCACACTTTCATTCCCTGGAAAGCACGTTTCAGAGGTTCCAGTTTACGGATATGACAACATAACCTCCTGTATTCAATGCTATCGTAAAACAAATTCACCCCATGTTCCGCCACCATTTTTTCCACTTCGTGATAGTCCGGGAAAAATACCTGAATCCGGATTCCATATGTCATATTTGTCCGCCCGATCAGACTATATGTTTCAGGAAACAACCGCCCGGTGTCCAAAGTAAAAATACGGGTAGTCGCATCGATCCCGCAAATCATAGCAGTCAACACCTGGTCTTCAATCCCCAGACTCGACGCCAGAGCAATATGTCCCTGGTATTTTTCCAAAAAATAATCCAATACCTCTTCCGCCTTCTTGCCTTTCAGCTGCTCATTCAACCGTATTACATCCTCTTTCATCATATCCCAATCGATTTTTACTTTCCTCCCCAGCTCCAAGCCCTTAGCTTATAGCTTTTTCCCACTTTTTACTTTTTCTAACTAAATACCCCGGCCAAATATTTCTGTGTCAACTCCTTTTGTGGATTTTTAAAGATTTGTTCTGCCGGTCCGGCCTCGATGATCTCTCCCATATACATAAAGATCACATAATCGGCAATTCGTAAGGCCTGACGCAACGTATGCGTCACCAATACGATAGCATATTCCTCTTTAAGTTTTAAAAACAGATCCTCGATGGTTTTACTCGATATAGGATCCAAAGCCGAAGTCGCTTCGTCTGCCAGGATAAACTGGGGTTCGACAGCTAATCCCCGGGCCAGACAGAGGCGTTGTTGCTGTCCGATAGACATCCGACCTGCCGGAGTATGCAAACGATCTTTCACCTCTTCCCATAATCCCACAGCCTGCAGGTAATGGCGTACGATCATATTCAGCTTCTTCCGGTTACGTATACCATGAATCCGGCAACCGTAAGCGATATTATCATAAACAGACATCGGTAGCGGACAGGGACGTTGCGACAACAATCCCATCTTACGCCGTATATGTGTAATCTCTACTCCCGGAGCATACAATTCTTCCCCGTCTACCAACACACTACCCGAAATATGAACCTCTTCATTCGTATCCAACAGACGGTTCAAGCTCTTGAGCAAAGTCGACTTTCCACAACCCGAAGGACCGATAATACAGGTAATCTTCCGGTCCGGAATAACTGCCGACACCTCTTTCAGAATATGATTGTGCTGGATAGTGACATTCAAATGGTCTACGACAATGTTCGATCTTTTGGAATCATCGGTACAAAATTTCTGATTCGGACGAAAAAAACCTTTTTTCAATTCTGTTTCATTCAAATCGGACATATTATACCATTTGATTTTCTTACCTAAAAACGGAATATTCATATATAGTTACCAGATTACTAAGTTACTCAATTATTTTAATCACGATGATTACTGAATTTTATTCCTGGAGAAACGGTTCGTAATAATCCGTCCCAGGATACTCAATATCAAAACAATAATAGTCAATATCAAAGCGGCGGCATACGCCCTTTCCTGAACTGCGGGTATAGGGCTGCTCAGCTGAAAAAATACGGCCAGAGGCAAAGTGGCTGCCGGCTGTCCCAGGGAAGTCGGGATATTATCCGTATACCCGGCAGTGAACAACACCGCAGCAGCATCTCCGATCGCCCGGCCGATAGACAACAAAGTAGCTGTAGCGATACCCGGAGCGATCTGCCGGACAACCACTTTGATCGTTTCGTAACGCGTAGCTCCCAGGGAATAAGAAGCATTCAGCATATCCTGCGGCAATTCCCGGGCAATCTCGTCCATCGAACGGATAAAAATCGGAATGATCAATAGCGTTATGACAATAATACCACCGGCCAAAGAAGTCTTCAACCCCAAATAGATCATGATGGTAAAAGCAAAAGCCCCGTATACGATCGAAGGGATTCCGAAAAGCACATCATACGCCAGTCGGGCGAACGAACCCCGTTTCGAATTTTTTTTCAGATATATATTCAGATAAAACACGACAGGAATACTCACCGCCAGACCCAATACCGTAGAAGCTCCCACAATATACAACGAACCGACGATAGCATTCAGCAACCCTCCTTCTTTGCCGATGTAAAACCCGCCTCCCGGCAAAGAGGAAATCATTTCCCAATTCATGGCTCCCCAGCCGTTTTTGACGATGGTATATAAAATACTGCCTACAAACAAAAATACCAGTAATGTTGTCACCAACATCACCACTTTCATAGCCTTCTCTTCAATAAATTTCAATTTCATGACATCGGTTTTTCGATCATACCAAATTCCGTTCCAGCTTTCTAAGGATCAGGCGGGAAGCGATATTAAAGACAAATACGACCACAAACAAAATCAAAGCGGCAAACATCAATGCCGATTCATAAAGCGGCAATGACAACATTTCCCCGTAGTTATTGGCGATCAATGCCGGCAACGGATAACAACCGTCGAATAACGAGTCGGGAAGTTGTACAATATTTCCACACACCATCAACACGGCGATCGTCTCCCCCATAGCCCTCGAAATAGCCAGGGTCACCGAAGCTACTATCCCCGGGAAAGTCTTCTTCAGCAATACATATTTCGTCGTCTGCCAACGGGTTGCTCCCAAGGATAAGGAAGCTTCCCGGTATTCCTTAGGAACAGAAGAAAATAATTCCACAAACAAACTGATCAGCAAAGGCAGGATCATGATCCCCAATACAATACCGGCAGCCAGTGTGGAATAACCTGTAGAATATTCCACAAAGTGTGGAGCCAACCGATCGGAAATCCAGGGGACTACGACTAAAATACCCCACACTCCATAGACGACCGAAGGCAGACCGGCCAAAATATCGAGAGCCGGAAACACCACCCTTTTCACCCAACTCTTAGAATTTTCCGTCAGGAAAATAGCGGTAAATAACGAAACCGGTAAAGTCCAAAGGATAGCGATAGCCGTCACCCAAAGGGTACCCATAATAAACGGCAGGAAACCGAAATCCCCGCGCATCGGTTTCCATTTCGCTCCACTAAGTAACTCCCACAGGGATTTGTCGTGTAAAATAGGCAAAGATTTCAGCACCAGACCAATACCGATCAGCACGACCAACAACACAGACACTAACGTAAAAGTCAACATCATTGATCCGGCCATCTTATCTTTGATCAGGCGGATCCTGGAAGTTTTTTGTACAATCTTATCTTCTTCCTCCATCATTATTCCTGCAATTTGAATAATTCTTCTTCCAATATATCGGATGAAAGCCCGATATATCCCACTTCAGGAGCATATTGCTGCCCATCTGTCAAAATAAATTCGAGAAAAGCAAGCACTTCCGGTTTCATCGGTTTTCCATTCGAAACCAAAAACAGGTTCCGGGCCGGTGGGCTGGGATATTTCCCTTCTGCAATAGCAGCATTCAATTCTGTACTAGTGGCATAAAAATCTTCTTCCGGATCGATCTTTCCATTGCCGTTCAAATCCAAGGGAATCACTGCGATATGCCGATAAGGCTTTTTAGAATTGATATCGTAAGCATAGGCAATATTATTAAATCCGATCCCTACTTTGTCACGTTGCACCACAGAAGTGACTCCGGGATCTCCGAATACAGCGGTTCCTTCCAGATCCTCTTGTTTGGCTCCTAACCAGGCAGCAAAAGTTTCTGCAGCACCGCAAGCATCCGAGCGGGTATACACATGTACCGGTATCGTACTGCCCGTCCCCAGCACATCGCCCCAGGTCCGGGCTGTGGTATGAATCCACAGATCCTGAGCCACCTGTTGCTTTAAACCGGTCGCTAATATCTGATCGATCAAAGGATTATTCGAATTAATAGTAGGTACGACGGCATCCTTCACCACCGCTATCGGGAAAGCCCCTTTTTCCAGTTCCTGCGGATAAATATCCCGGGAGACCATTCCAAGGTCTACCACCTTAGCCAAAGCATCGGTAATTCCTTTACCAGCCCCACCGGCAGAAATATCGATCCTCACTTTAGGATGGATCTTACGAAACTCTTCCGCCCATTTCACAGCCATAGGATAAAGAGCAAAAGCTCCGGATAATTGAATCTCACCTTGCAACTCCCGACGTAATTCCCGCCTGTATCTCAATCGTTTAATCCATCCCTGTCTTTTCTCCTGTGCCTGTAATTCATCTGCAACTCCGGCAACCAATACAACAGATAAAGACAAAACTGCAAAAACTACACGTATATTCCGCATCATATTTTATTTAAAATACCAAATCTTCAACAATTTATATGCCAAACCACTATTATTCATTTACTTGGCATATTTATCGAAAAGCTATGCAAAGCTATTCATATTCTGTTAAATAACAATACCTATCCAACGCTATTTTAATAAGCTTTTTTACTTATTTCACACAAAAATAGCTCCCTTTCGGGGGAGCTATATCCATGTATTATTTCTAACACATTCAATGAGGGATTGCCGACCTCTTGTATCTTTATGACTTTAACCGCCAAACGACCAGGTTACTAAATTTGAAATAACATGAAATAAAAACTATTTCAAGCCACAAAGTAAACACTATTTATTTACAATCCAAAATTATTCTTCATAGGGTTCGAATTCATCTTTACCGACCCCACACAACGGACAGACCCAATCATCAGGCAAATCTTCGAAAGCTGTTCCCGGTTCGATACCAGCATCCGGATCACCTTGTACCGGATCATAAACGTAATCACATACAGTGCAAATGTACTTTTTCATGGTTCTATGATTTAGTGATAAAACTATATTTCCTATATTATACGATCTATCGGTTAAAAAGATATATTTTGTCGTCTAACATCATACAAATATGCAAATTTCAATTGAAGAAAAACACAAAAAACGAAAAAGTTTCGAGCCTCACGGCGGGAAACTTTTCACTACTAACTAACCTAATACAAACTTATGAAAAAAAAATGTCTTCTAAATCTTAACGCCACAAAAGTAAGCTTGCAATATGACAAGTTCGTGACAAACTCATGACGTTACTGTTAAATGTTAAAACAAAAAGGATGCCGCAAAAGCATCCTTTTTTCAATTTCGCCGAAATATTACTACTTATTCACATCATTTACAAATTGTAAATCTACGGGAGTAAATTCGCCTGCAATTTTAACAATTCATTAATAAGAGGTATGTTGCGGATCAAAATTCGTCCAACCGCTCATCCAATTGTCCGCCTCCTTGTCACTGGCAAAAGCACCGATATAAGACACTTTGTCAAAACCACTGCTCAGCAAAACATCGGTAAAATCGGCAGCTCCCAGTAACGGACTTCCAGTCAGAGGGCCGTAATTCGGAGAAGCTGCTATACTATTGGGTTGGCTCAACTTCAGATCGGCAATAGCCGGATAAGCGACATTCCCCGTAGCTGTATTAAAATAAGTCTCAGAAAATGCCGTCTGTGTGGCATCGATATTCGTACCGTCCGTACACAAACCTCCTTGCAGGCTCTTATTTTTATCACTTCCTAAAATTCCCATTCCTGCAAAAACGATATGATTCAGTTTAAAAACCTCGTTTTTAGCTGCCTCCTGAGTCTGAGAACCTTTATCGTTCTCGATCAAAAGTCCGACCGGATACCCCATAGCGACCGAATTAAAACAACTCAGATGAGAGTTGCGGCGAATTTGTATCGCAGCCTGGAATTGCCCTAACCGTGAACCGTTATTGGGGTTCAGGCCATTTCCTTTGATATACTCTGTGGTATTTTGAAAAGCAGGATCCTGCCCGACCGGTCCGACAAAAGTCACATTACTGAAAACTGTTTTTGTAAAAGGTTCCTGAGTCGTTCCATTTCCATTATTATCACTCTCGAAACCATTGGAAATAGACTGATCGGCAATACCCGGATTCCGTACTCCCAGACAAAACTGCACTTTCCCTGAAAAACCGTTATCGGTATCGAAATCATCATCCCATCCGTGATAGGCCACCAGATATTTACAATTTACCGATCCGCCGAACCATTCGAAGGAATCATCGTTCGAATAAGACACCTGTACATGGTCGACCTGCGTCCCCGATCCGACACTTCCGAAAGTCACCCCGTTGATTTCCTGGTCCGTATCAAAAGGATTACCTGCAAATTCGACCCGCACATAACTCAATACTCCTGAATTATCCGCATTGTCATTTCCTCCGTGCTCGGTACGCAATCCTCCTTCAATAGTCATTTTTCCCTGATTATTCACCGCTTTTCCGCACAGGATAATACCTCCCCAATCTCCGGGTTTACGCGAACCGACAGGTTCGTTGGAAGTAAACACAATAGGAGCATCCTGTCTACCCCTGGCAATCAGTTTACCTCCAGGCTCGGCAATAATCGCTGCTTTGGTGGCTTTATCCCCTTTTATGACCGTACCTGCTTCTATTTCGAGCGACGAACCATCGGTAATATACAACCACCCTTTCATCACATATACTCCCTTGGGCAACTTATAGTTTCCGTTTATCTCCATCTCATCCGCCCCATTGCCCAGCTGAGTACCGTTTTCAAACAGAATATCACTCAGATTATCTCCATCATCATCGCCGTTATCCCCATTACCGCCGTTATCATCACTACAAGCAGTAATTCCAAGGGTTAAGACAAGCATTAAAAGCATCTGCCATTTCTTCAAAATTGTTTTCATAACGATTAAAATTAACTTTTATAGATTACAAATGAATACTCACACTTAAGGTAAAGGATCTCCCCGGTGCAAAACGCTTTGTGGTTTGTTCCCTTTCCACGATCTGTCCATTCGCGTCTTCAAACCTGGGAAATTGTTTAAACACAGCATCCTGCCCGATGACGTCCTTCGCATTTAGTTTCACCTCTACTTGTTTTCCGAACTTTTTGCTCAATACAATATCGAGTGCATCATGAGGCATTTCGTACATATCCGGGATATCGTTATTGATAGATCCTCCCACACTCATATCCGACCGCCCGATTCCGACAATCCTTTTTCCTATCCGGTTATAAAGCACTCCGGCCATCACGCCTGCTTTTTCCGTCTGGTAAAACAACCCTACATTCACCAGGTAAGGCGATTGGCCCTGCATCGGCCGGTCATGCTCCAGGCTATTCTCACTATCGAAAGAAACTTTACTCTTTATCCACGACCCATTCAGGTTCAACATAAAATTCCGCAAACCGATAAATTCCAAATCTTTACGAATATCTACCTCCACACCATAATTCCGGGCTTTATCGGCATTTTCAAAAGTATAGGTATAACTTCCGCCACCATCCCGGAAAGTCCATTCGATCGGATGCCGGAAATGCTTGTAAAACAAAGCTACAGATACCGATTCGCCACTAGCCGGATACCATTCGTAACGTAAATCCAGATTATGAATATAGGCCGGTTTCAAATCCGGATTTCCTTTTACATCACTGAACAATTCGAAATCTTCGTACACAGACGACGAAACTTCCCGAAATTCCTGCCGGTTCACCGACTTACCGTAAGCAAAACGGATCAATTGTTTATCTGTCAGATTATAACTGACATTCACAGAAGGGAAAAAATCGGTATTGTCAAAGTCAGTGTCTTTAGAAATCCAGGCATTCGAACTGATATAATTGGTCAGTGTCATATTCCTGTTTTCCAGCCGTACCCCTGCATAAACATTAAAACGCTGCCAGGGGATATTCAAAGCCAGATAAGCCGCATACAACAGATTATTCCCTTTATAACTATTTTTATTATCCGTATCATCATAGAGATAAAGCTTGTCAGCTCCGAAATTTTCTGCCTGCAAAATATTTTCCACCACCGGCTCATAAGCGAATCCTGCAGGCATATGATCTTCATAAAACCGGTAATAATAGGCCCGGTTTTTATAATCTCTCTTACAATACTCTCCATATACCCCCGCTTTCAGGGTCGGCGTAAATCCTCCGCTTTCATTGAAAAGATAATTGTAATTCGCACCGAAAGATACAATGTGTTCATCCAAACGCAGGAAATCCCTATAGATATCGTTTTGGTCGATCCTCATTTTTCCATAGTTCACATCCCCTACGATATCGTTTTGCTGACGCTCGATAATCCGCCTGTCCGGCTGGTTTTTATTTGCATACGAATAACCCAGATTCCAATCCAGTGTCCCTGCCGGCAAATCGTGGACTCCCGAAAATTGCCCACAATAGGTACTGCGGCTGCCATAAATATATTCTGCTTTTTCCTGAATATATAAAGAGCTGATATTCTGCCAACCACGACGTTCGGTATATCGGTTACTTCCCAATTGGTTAAAAATATTCCGGAAATAAAAACGGCTTTTACTCCCCGTAAAGGCCAGATTCAGCATCGCCCCCAACCTGGCGTTCCGGGTATATTGGTTATCGGTATATTTATACTGATAAATCGGCTCATCCTTTACTTTGTTATACACACCGAAACGGGAGTTTTCCATGCCGATAACTTTTACCGGTATTGCTATAATTCAAGGCTCCGGTTAAAGCCAGTTTCCTGTCTTCTCCTCCCTTGAACACCTGGCCGAACATGAAAGAGAAACGCTGGTCGGGAAAGGGCTTTTTATGCCTCACTTTCCAATCATTGTTAAACCCCTGTTTTGTCATCTCTTCCACCGAAGCCGCATCTTCATTATCGAACACTCCTTTTATCCCCCCTTTTACCATTCGCATCCCATTGTCAAATCCAAGCCAATCGGTTGCACTTCCCTTATTGTATTTGAAATTCCTGAAATGAGTCCGATCATTCACACTAACCCCATAACTCAGCATATATTGATTTTTTTCAGGAGTATCTTTCGTACTGATTTTGATAAAACCTCCGGTAAAATCGGCCGGAATCTCCGGAGAAGGCGACTTCATGATCATAATATTCTCGATCTGGGCACTAGGAACGATATCGAAAGAAAAAGCCCTCGAATCCGCCTCCGAACTAGGAACAGCACTATTATTGATCCATACATTATTGTATCGCTGGGATAATCCCCGGGCAATAACGAACTTATCGTCGATAATCGATATTCCCGGAATACGTTTTACAACCTCCGAAGCATCCCGATCCTGGCTTTTGGTGATCAGCTGACTGGAAACCGCACTCATCACTACAGGCGAAGCCTTAACAGCATTCACCATGGCCACCTCGCTGTTCATCTTACGGACAGCCCGCACAGTCACTTCCTCCAATGCTTCGGTAGCAGCTTCCAGCACGATCTTCAGTTCCACGGTACGATCGTCCGTTATTTCAACCCCTTCCACCTTCAAAGTAGTATAAGACAGACAAGAAACATGCAGATTATATTTCCCTGCCGGTATCCCGGAAATCGAAAAGCTACCATCCAGATCGGTAGCAGCCCCTTTCAGCGTCTGCTCGAGCATAACAGCAGCACCGATCACCGGTTCCCCACTGTTTTTATCCAATACTGTCCCTTTTATAATCCCTTCAGCTTTCAACAATGCTGTGGGACAGGCCAACCCGATAAAACCAAACAAACAGACCTTAAAAAACACACTTGACATCCAATTCATCATTTGCAATATTATATCTTAAATTCCATTGCAAAGATGAAAAGAGGATGTTACAGACTTGTAACGAAGCTGTTAAGTAAAAATGAATAGAAAAACAGGATTTTTCCGATTGGTCACATAAAAACGACATGCCGTTGTAGTATCGAAGTAATCTTCGTCCGTAGCTGACCGGCATTTATAGGCTTAGACATATAGGCATTAAAACCGTTGTCCATAGCCTTCTGTTCATCCGATGCATAAGCAAAAGCAGTCACCGCAATAATCGGCACTTGCAAAGAGAACTTCCGGATCTCACGGGTGGCTTCATAACCGTCCATCACCGGCATATTGATATCCATCAAAATCAACTGCGGTTCGTATTCCCGGTATAACTCAATAGCTTCCTTCCCGTTCCAAGCATGCAAAAGATGGTAATCCTTTCCCAATATCGATTCGATCAGTTTAAAATTACTCCCGTTATCCTCAGCCACCAAAATAGTCAGGGTCTTTTGTTCGATCCGCATAGGCTCGATCTTTTTTTCCGCCTGAAATTTTTCTGCCGGAGCAATAAAAGGCAGGGTAAACCAAAATGTCGCCCCTTCACCGGTTTCTGACTGTAAGCCGATTTCTCCCCCCATATGCTCTACCAACATTTGGCAAATCGAAAGCCCGAGGCCTGTCCCCTGAGCAAAGCTGTTCAGCTTGACAAAACGTCCGAAAACAGCATCCTGCTTATCCCGGGGTATCCCACAACCGGTATCCCTGACGTAAAAATACAACTGCCCACTCTCCCACAGTTGATAGCCGAAGCGGATACTTCCCTCTTCTGTAAACTTAATGGCATTGGTCACCAGATTGATGATCAGTTGGGACAAGCGGTTTCGTTCCAAATGGACATAACATTCCTGTAAGCCGGGTTCGAAACAAAGTTGCACTTCTTTGGCCGGATCTAATTTTAAACGCAGGGAATTTTCCAGTTCGTCCATCACTTTATTCAGCTCAAAATCAGAATAAACAAACTCCATCGTTCCTGCTTCGATCTTTGATAGGTCCAAAATATCACTGATCAGTTGCAACAACAAAGCATTGTTGTTCTCGATGATACTCACATACTCTTGTTTTTCCTGTCCCTCTTCAGCAGAAGCCAAAATTCCTGAAAAACCGACAATGGCATTCAATGGAGTCCGGATCTCATGACTCATATTGGCCAGGAAGGTCGATTTCAAACGGTTCGATTCCTCTGCCCGTTCCTTAGCCGACAATAATTCGGCTTCTATTCTTTTCCGCTCGGTAATGATCAGCGAAGAGCCAACCAAAGTCAGAGGCTTCCCATATTCATCACGGGTTTCGACTGCCGCCTGAGCTTCAACCCAATCTATCCGGTAATGGTCATTCACTTTGTCGATCACCCGGTATTCCTCTTTCACTTTTGCAATACGCCCTTCGATCAGGTCGGCATAAGCTTTCTTCACTTTCTCCAGATCTTCCTTATGGATTTTTGAAAAATATTGCCAGTCCGGCACAAAAAGTTGCTCTTCATCCACCTCCGTCTCCTCCCTGCTTAATTCGATTGGCCGGTTGACATCACAGAGAATCGTATGAGCCTGTAAATCCCACTTCCAGGGCACAATATTCGCAACATCCAATGCCATGGAAAGCTTTTGGTTGGTCAAGCCCAACTGTTTCTGGGCATGATGAAGCTCCGTACTATCCACGCAGAATATATCTAACCCATGGCCGTCTTCTGTGACATTTACTACGACGTCGTAAAAAATATCGATTTTTTTATAGTAATAGGGGAAAGTCACCGACCGTTTCTCCCAAAGAGCTATATTCACAAAATGCAGAAATTCCGGCATCGACTCCGGAAAGACCTCACTCCCCAGTTTCCCGATAATCTCTTCCCGTTTGAAAAAATTATTTTCAAAATAACGATTTATATCTAAATATCTCGTATCGACAACCTTTCCTTCTGCATCCTTAATCAGCTCTTCATGCATATAAAGGATCGGCATATTATCGATCAGATCCAAGTACCTCTCATTGGCCTGCAATTCTCTGCGTTGTATCATTTTTATCTTTTCCAGTACCCGCAAACGATGATATTGGAAAATTAGCAATACCCCCACTAAAAGAAAACCGATCCCGATCAGTATATACTTATATTTCTCCCAAAAGGTAGGCGGCATATTGTAAAAAACAGTTCCCGGCGGACACAACTCAGGATCGAGGTTACGCTGCAACAACGATTGATAATTAAACACAGGCGTCCCTTTCGGGCCATAGTAAAAAGGGATATCACGTGCCTGACGCCCACCGATAATCTCCCTGATCGTTTCGCAAAGATGAGCGACATAATCTGTTTTATTATAAATAAAACCTCCGATAATTCCTCCTTCCTCTTCGATTCCGACATTCTTAAAAGAAAACAACGGCACCGAAGAAGTGGCTATAATCCGATGGCTGTTAGCATACAACACGGTATTGCCGGCATAAACTCTTTTTTGAAACCAGGATGAAAATAAAATACCCGTTGTCCGGACATCTATCTGATTTAAAATAGTGAAAAGACTATCGATACCGATATCCCTGGAACATAGAAAACGGTATTTCAATTCAGGATATCCGGACTCCATCACATGTTTCAGATCATAATCATTCT
>ERZ791868.1437-NODE-1437-length-12644-cov-5.448010_pt1 | contig 12644 bp, 9 predicted proteins | sample MGYA00510281_ERZ791868 | MGnify/ENA primary metagenome ERZ791868 (study PRJEB30046, sample SAMN00792046) | human gut metagenome | study: EMG produced TPA metagenomics assembly of the A metagenome-wide association study of gut microbiota in type 2... | reverse complement strand
ATTTCAATACAATTATACCATTTTTTGTTCTTTTTCACAAGAATTCTTTCCAAAAACTTACAGCTTTGTCCTTCATCCCGCAGAATTCGTCTTTTTCCGCATGGTTCCCGGGTTTTTGCTTTCTGTGTTTAGTTTCACACGTCTAACTTTCGTTCGTTATATTTTTAACAACTTTTCGTCATACGGGCTAGTTTCTGTCCTTCTTTTCTACATTTTGTAGGATGTATCCGCCAAATTTCCTGTCTGATTTTCATTTCTGCTGCCGCCAGACGCAAAAAAGACACGGATTTTTCTGTTCCGTGTCTTTTTTGCTCTGTTTTTTTCTGTTTTTGCTTCTATTCTTCTGTTTCACGAGCCGTTGCCGCTTCGGCAAATGCATTTCCATATTCGGCAAGCGCCTCTTTTGCATAGACGGCATCTGACCGGTACGGCACATTTCCGTTTCCGACGTGCATCGTCACGTCCGCGCCTTTTCCAAGGATCAGAACAACCTCTCCCGGTACGGCGCCAAGAATCGCCTCCCGGATTGCTTCTCCGCGGTCCATGCGGATCTGGAAGGATGCACCTTCCTTTGCTATGTACCCGCCGATCTCCTCACAGATCGCCTGCGGATCTTCGTTTCCCGGATCATCCGGTACGAGGAAAATCCGGTCCGCCCGTTTTCCGGAAATCTCACCCATATCTTTTCTGCGGTTGAATGCTTTTCCGCCCGGGGTTCCGAACACAACGCTTACGCGGCTTCCCGGGTATTCGAGTGCTACGGTATCAAACATTTTTTCAAAACTCAGGCCATTGTGCGCGAAATCCACGATCGCCGTGACCTCGCCCGCGCTGCTCTCATACGTCTCCATCCTTCCCGGAACGGTGACGTCAAGGAGGCTTTCCTTGATCAGCGAAACCGGGATTCCCATCGACCAGGCAGCCGCAATGGCAGCTACGGCATTCTCCACATTGAAGGCTCCGTGCACCGGCAGGGTAAAATCTTCCGAGAAATCCGGTCCTGCCACATGGAAATAGAATTTTCCTCTGCCCGGCTTGATATCACTCACGCGGATTACAGCATTTTCTTTCGATCCAAACGTAACGACGCGCTCACATTTTGCCGCAGCTTTCAGGATTTCCCCGATATGGTCGCTGTCCAGGTTCACGCAGGCGCAGGTGCAGCGGTCGAAGATCTTTAATTTCGACTGGAAATAATCATCAAAATCCTTGTGCTCCGTCGGGCTGATGTGGTCCTTGGAGATGTTCAGGAAAATGGCGGTATCAAAATGCGTGTTTCCGACTCTCTCGTATTTGAGCGCCTGGGAGGATACTTCCATCACCATATGGGAAAGGCCTGCATCTACGGCATTGCGCATATGACGGCACAGCTCCAGGGATTCCGGCGTGGTGAGCGTTGATGCTTCTCTCGTCTTTCCGTCGTAATATTCAATCGAACTTAACAGTGCACATCCGTTTCCGCCCTGTTTTTTCAGGCAGGCATCGAGCATCGACTGCAGGTAGTAGGCTGTCGTTGTCTTTCCTTTTGTTCCGGTCAGCGCCGTGACATGCAGCGACTTTGCCGGATAATCGTAAAACGCCTCACCCAGCACAAACTGTGCTTTTCTGGCATCGTTGACGATGAGCGCCGGAATTTCTTTTCCCGCTTCGTATTTTTTTTCACTTACATAGGCAACAGCACCGCGGTTTACGGCGTCTTTTAAGTATGCCTCTTTGAATGCAGCTCCTTTGCAGAGAAACAGCGTTCCCTGATCCGCTCCGCCCGAAAAATACGTTACGAGGGTAACGGGTCTGTCCTCTCCTTCTTTTCCTTCCGGCTCTGCAAATTCCACCAGAAGGCCTTCCTGCTCCAGAAGTTTCTTATATTCTAATACCGACTGTTTCATAGGATATCTTCCTCTCTTCTATGGGATTCTTTTTCAGCTTTCCTAAAATCCAGGCTCCATTATACCAGAATTGAAACAGCTTGTCCATCTTGCGGCACGGCTTACATCATCTGCGCATTTTTCTCAAAAAGAGAACGAAGCGTTTTTGCGCAGTACAGGTACGCCGGAACGAGAAACAGATCGGCGAGAATCCATGCCACCGGGCTTGCGAAGCAGACTGCGGTGTAACCAAAATACGGAACCAGGAAAAAGGCTACCACCGAACGGCCGATCATCTCGCAGACGCCGGCAAGGATTGCAAATTTGCTGAAGCCCATGCCCTGCACGGTAAAGCGTACGACATTGACAAGGGTCAGCGGAATGTAAAATACCATGTTGATCAGCAGCATCTGACGCGCCTGGTCGAGGATGACCGTCTCAGATGCATCTACAAAGAGAAGCGAAATCTGGCGGGACCACAGAAACATGACTCCTAAAATGACCACGGAATACACGCTTCCAATAATGGAACTTGTCAAAATACCGGTGTTGACACGATCCATCTTCTTCGCACCGACGTTCTGTCCGGCATACGTCGCCATAGTGGAGCCGAGCGCGTCGAACGGACAGCAGCAGAACATGGAAATTTTACCGGCAGCCGTAACAGATGCAACCGCAGTGGAACCAAGGCCGTTGACAGCGGTCTGCAAAATAACACTTCCGATCGCGGTGATTGAATACTGCAGTCCCATCGGGATTCCCATATTGCACAGATTAAGCACATAATGCTTATGCAGCTTCCAGTCCTCTCTCGTAAAAGCAAGGATGGTGAATTTTTTCTTCATATAAAAGAGACACAGGAATCCAGAGACTCCCTGCGCGATAATCGTCGCCCACGCGGTTCCCGCTACTCCCATCGGGCGGACCAGCGCAAGATCTAGCACGATATTCAGTATTGAAGAGATACCGAGGAAAATCAGTGGGGAGCGGCTGTCGCCGAGGCTCCGCATGATTGCTGATGTCTGGTTATAGAGCACCATAAGCGGAATTCCGAGGAAAATAACAAAGATGTAAGCGTATGCACCGTCCAGAATATCGGACGGGGTTTTCATCAGAATCAGAATGTCGCGGCACCAGATGCAGACAAGAACGGTCATCACCACGGAAAGAATACCGGCCAGGACGGCTCCATTTCCTACATACCGGCACAGCGCTTTCCGGTCTCCTGCCCCGAACATCTGCGCAACCGGAATTGCAAATCCGCTACAGACTCCCATACAGAATCCCACGATCATGAAGTTGATCGAACCTGTACTGCCAACAGCCGCGAGCGCTTTCGCGCCTAAGAATTTTCCTACAATAATCGTATCGACCATGCTGTAAAACTGCTGGAACAGCATGCCGAGCAGCAGCGGCAGTGCAAACCCCAGAATCAGTTTTACCGGGCTGCCGTTTGTCAGATCTTTTACTGCACTTTTCTTTGTTGCCATGTGATGTCCTCCCTATTGTCGTATGTTTTTGCTTCCCCTTTTTGTCGAATCTCATGCCATTTTATATCTTGTTTTCTCAGAATGCAATCCCGTAATACTGCCGAATTAAGAGACGTTTTTTCATCACTTTTACGTGTTTTTGACATAGCGGCCGCCTGTGCAGGAATTCTGTTTTTTTGCGCACGCCAAAAGCGGCTGCGGCAGGTTCCCGTTCCGGAACGCTGTGCCGCAGCCGCTTTGCTGTTCTTTCTTATTTTGCAAATTCTTTCTTTTTCCACTGAAGCAGAATCATCACAGCCACCGATGCGGTCAGAAAATCAGAAACCGGCTGGGAGGCAATAACACCGGAAAAACCGGCAAGTTTTGAAGCGCAGAAAATTACAATGGCAAAAATCACGCCCTGACGTCCTGCTGAAAGAATCATTGCTCCTGCCCCGTTTCCGATCGCCTGGAAAATACAGGTCGATGCGAGTACGATACCAACAAACGGCATACCAATGAGCTGGACGCGGAGGATCTGCTGGGCCGCTGCAATGACATCCGCCTCTTTTAAGAACAGTCCCACGAGAAGCGGAGCCGCCGCACCGAGCACAACCGCCATTCCGGCACCGGTCAGCACTTCCAGGAGGAAGGCAAAGCGGATCGTCTCACTGAGACGTTTTTTATTTTTCGCTCCATAATTGTATCCGACCAGCGGCTGTCCGCCAAAAGCGAAGCCGACCATCACAAGAACAGAAATCATAATAATTTTCAAAGCAATTCCCATCGCTGCAACTTTGTCCGTTCCATACGGCTGCAAAAATCGGTTCGTCAGCGTCACGCCGATGCTCTGCATGAAGTTTGTGACGGATGCCGGAATGCCGATGGCAAGAACGGCGAGCACCTCTGCTCCGGTCATTTTCAGTTTTCGGAAATCGACGGAGAGATAGCGGCATTTCTTTATCATAAAGATAACATAGAAAATATCACCGCAGATGTTGCCGATCACCGTTGCAATCGCTGCTCCGGCTGCTCCCATGCCGAGCGTGTAAATAAAGATCGGGTCAAGAATGATGTTGACGACGGCTCCCAGCATTGTTCCGATCATCGAGGCTTTTGCGAAGCCCTCGGTCCGAAGAAGATTGTTCGGCGTCAGCTGCAGGATGATAAACGGTGCGCCGAGTGCAATCCACTGGTAATAGTCCCCCGCATACTGCCACGTCGTCTCATCACAGCCAAGCAGGCCAAGGATCGGCTGTTTGGCGGCAAGCAGGATGATGCTGACCGCAATGCCGACAGCAATCGCTGCGTAAAAGCAGAATACGCTGATCCGTCTTCCGTCCTCGTACTCTTTTTTACCGAAGAGGCGCGAAATGACGGAACTGCCGCCGACGCCGAAGATGTCACCGAGTGCAATCATCAGCGTGAAAATCGGTGTGCCGAGCGATACGCCGGCAATCAGTGCCGTGTTTCCGGTCCGCGCGATGAAAAAAGTATCTACCATATTATAGATCAGCGACACGACCATGCCGAGCACGACCGGAAGTGCGAGCGTCATATATGCTTTGGACACTTTTGTTTTCTCAAATAATTCGTTTTCCATTTTGAAAACTCCCCTTTCCTCTTTTTCGGTTACAGTTCACTGGTACCCAGCAAACTGTAACCTTTTTCATTCTGGTTTATCTTAGCAGACTTTCTTGCTTTTTCTTGTGTCATATGTCACAATAAAGAAAAAGTTTTCCAAAAAATTTTTCTGTGAAAGGATTTTCCTATGAAACGAATTTTTGATCCGGCTCTGCTGGACTTTTATCTTCAGAAACATGAGATCCCATCTCTTTTCGATACCCCGGATCTCGCATTTTCTCTGTATCAGTTTGAAAAGGGCGAACGGCTCGACACGCTGAATCCGGAGGAATACCTCTCGTTCCTCGTGGACGGTTCCATCGAGATCAGCGCCAACCGCGCCGACGGCACGAGCTACCCGATCGGCTATCTCGACGGCTTTACCTGCATCGGCGATATGGAATTCTGCGGAAAACGCGATGATACGCACCAGATCGAGGCACGCACCACCGCGCTTTGTATTGTTCTGCCGCTCGCTTCCACGAAAGAGCTTCTGCTGAACGACAACCGCTTTTTACGATATCTTTTAAACTCTGTCACCGAAAAGCTGATGCTTTATTCCAGCTCCCAGTCGAATTTTTCCACGCTCGAGGAATCCTTCCTCTCTTATCTCTCAGAGCGCTGTCCGGATCAGACGTTTTCCGGCGTGGAAAAGATGGCCATGCAGCTCCACTGCAGCCGCCGCCAGCTCCAGCGGGTTTTAAAGAAGCTGCTCGAAGAAGGACAGCTTGTGAAACTTTCGAAAGGTTCTTACCGCCTCAGCTGAAAACGCCATCGCTTCCTTATTTCCACGATTCCAGGATCGATGTTCCGATCGTTCCCTCCGGCATTTTTACGCCGAAGTTCTCTGCAACGGATGCGCCGATCACAGCGAAGGTGTCCTTCGTCTCCTGAAGGCCGCTCTCCTTCATAGACGGTGAGTACGCAAGGAGCGGCACCTGTTCTCTGGTGTGGTCCGTTCCGGTATAAGTCGGGTCGTTGCCGTGGTCTGCCGTGATCAGGAGCAGATCGTCGTCTTTTAACTGCTCCAGCAGCTTTCCAAGGTTCACATCGAATTTTTCAATCTCTTTTCCGTAGCCTTCCGGGTTTCTTCTGTGGCCCCAGAGTGCATCGAAATCGACGAGGTTGACAAAGCACAGTCCGGTAAACTCTTTTCCTGCCGTCTCAATCGTCTGCTCCATGCCGTGGACGCTGCTCTTGGATTTCAGACTCTCCGTGATGCCCTCGCCGCAGAAAATATCGTTGATTTTTCCGATACTGATGACATCATATCCTGCCTCCTGCATCGCGTTGAGCACGGTTTTTCCCGTCGGTTTGACAGCGTAGTCGTGACGGTTTGCGGTGCGGACGAACTCTCCTTTTTTCTTTCCGACGTACGGTCTTGCAATGACACGGCCGACTTTCCACTCGTCTTTCATGGTCAGCTCACGGGCAATCTCGCAGTAATGATACAGCGTCTCCAGTCCCATCGTCTCCTCGTTGCCGCAGATCTGCAGTACGGAATCCGCCGAGGTATAGACAATCAGTTCTCCGTTTTCGATCTCGCGCTCTGCCAGCTCATTGAGGATCTCCGTTCCGCTCGCCGCCTTATTGCCGATGATCTTTCTGCCGGTTCGTTTTTCCAGCTCGTCGATCAGTTCTTTCGGAAATCCGTGGTCGGTGAACGTAACGAACGGCTTTGTCGTGTAAATTCCCATCATCTCCCAGTGGCCGGTCATGGTGTCTTTTCCGTTGCTCGCCTCGTTCAGTCTTCTGGCGTAACCCTTTGCCTCATCCTCTGTCACACCGCAGAGATTTCCCATGCCGAGGCGGCGCAGGTTCGGGATTTCAAGGCCTCCCTGACTCTCCCAGATGTGGCCGAAGGTATTGACACCGACATCCCCAAACTTCTCCGAATCCGCCATCGCCCCGATTCCGAGAGAATCCAGGACGATCAGAAAAATACGGTTATATTTTCTCATACTCTTTACTCCTTTCTTTTTAACTCAGCTCAAACATTCCATGATAGAGCTGATAATATTTTCCTTTCTGTGCCAGAAGTGCGTCGTGGTCGCCGCGCTCTACGATATTTCCCTGCTCCAGCACCATGATCGCATTGGCGTTTCGCACGGTGCTTAAGCGGTGGGCGATGACAAATACGGTTCTGCCCTCCATGAGCTGGTCCATTCCTTTTTCGATCAGCGCCTCGGTTCTGGTGTCAACGGAAGATGTTGCCTCGTCAAGAATCAGCACCGGCGGATCGGCAACGGCGGCACGGGCAATCGCGAGAAGCTGGCGCTGGCCCTGGGAGAGGTTGGCTCCGTCGGAGGTCAGCATCGTGTCGTAGCCGTTCGGCAGACGGCGGATGAAGGAATCCGCATTCGCAATTTTGGCCGCATGTTCAATTTCTTCCTGCGTGGCATCGAGTTTTCCAAAACGGATGTTTTCTGCTACGGTTCCCGTGAACAGATGGGTATCCTGCAGAACGATACCGAGGGAGTGGCGCAGAGCGTCTTTTTCGATATCTTTTACGTCAATGCCGTCGTAGACAACCGCGCCGCCCTGGACGTCGTATAAACGGTTGATCAGGTTCGTGATCGTCGTTTTTCCGGCTCCTGTGGAACCGACAAAAGCAATTTTCTGGCCTGGTTTGGCATACAGGCTGATGTTCTTTAAGATCAGACGGTCTGCCGTGTAGCCGAAATCCACGTTTTCAAAACGCACATCGCCCTTTAATTCCGTCATCGTTCCGTCCGGGCGCTTCCATGCCCAGCGGCCTGTTGTCTCTTCGCAGACGGCAAGTGCGCCGTTCTCTTCTTTTACGTTGACCAGTTCCACTTTTCCCTCATCGATTTCCGGCTCCAGGCTCATCACGTCGAAGACACGCTCCGCACCGGCGAGCGCTGAGAGAAGGAAGTTGCTCTGCTGGGTGAACTGGTTGATCGGAAGCGCCGCCTGGCGGACAAAGACAAGGTAGCTTGCCAGGCTTCCGATATCGGCTTTTCCGTGCAGGGCGAGAAGGCCGCCGAGCACTGCCACAATCGCATAATTGACATACGAAATGCTGACAACGACAGGAACCATCGTCGCCGCATACCCCTGCGCGCCGGTTCCCGCTTTCCGGAGCTCCTCATTCTTTTTGCAGAATTCCGTAAAGCTCTCTTCTTCGTGGTGGAACACCTTGACGACTTTCTGTCCGGTGATCAGCTCCTCAATATAGCCGTTCAGTTCTCCGAGGCTGTTCTGCTGCTTCGTATAATAACCCTTGCTGCGCTTTCCGCTGAACTTGATATACCAGAACATGATACCGTAGCACACCGTTACAATCAGCGAGAGCCGCCAGTTTAGGATATACAGCAAGGTCAGTGTTCCCACAATCTGGATGAAGCTCTGGATAACCATCGCAAAACTGTTGTTCAGGGCATCTGCCATCGTGTCGATATCGTTCGTGAAAAGACTCATGATATCGCCGTGGCGTCTGCTGTCGAAGAACTGCAGCGGCAGTGTCTGGACGTGTTCGAACAGATCGCGGCGGATATCAAATACAACCTGCTGTGCTGCTTTTACCATGGTCTGCGTGTAGCCGTATGCTGCGAGTGCGCCGCACCCGAAAATGAGTGCCGTAATCAGCACGCCGCGCAGCAGTGTGTGCACATCTCCGTCCGCCAGTCCGTTGACAACCGGGCGGATCATATACGTTCCAAAGAGGTTGGCTCCCGCGCTGATTGTTACCAGTACCGCTACGACTGCGAGCATTTTTTTGTGCCGTCCCAGATAAGACAGGAAGACGCGCAGCGTGTGTTTCAGGTTCTTTGGTTTCTTTCCGCTATAAGCTCTCGCTGCCATTTTCGTCTCCTCCTTTCATCTGTGAGGCGTAAATTTCCTGATAAATCGGGTCATCCGCCAGCAGTTCAGCGTGCGTGCCGATCCGGTGTACTTTTCCGTCATCAAGAATGATGATCTGATCCGTATTCATGACGGATGTTACTCTCTGCGCAATGATAATTTTTGTGACATTCTTCCGCGCCGCCAGTGCCTCGCGGATCTTTTTCTCCGTTGCCGTGTCGACCGCACTTGTCGAATCATCGAAGATCAGGATTTTTGCCTTTCCGATCAGCGCACGCGCGATGCAGAGACGCTGCTTCTGGCCTCCGGAGAGGTTGCTTGCGCCCTGCTCGAGCACGGTGTCGAGGCCGTCCGGCATGCGGTTCAAAAATTCATCCGCACACGCCGCGCGGCATGCTTCCCAGATCTCCTCATCGGATGCATCCACATTGCCCCATTTCAGGTTTTCACGCACGGTTCCGGAGAACAGCACGTTTTTCTGCAGAATGATATTGACTGCATCGCGGAGAGCGGCAAGATCGTACGCGCGCACATCCTTTCCGCCGACGCGGACGGTGCCGCGGCTGGTATCATACAGACGCGGAATGAGCTGCACCAGCGTCGTTTTCGAAGAACCTGTTCCTCCGAGGATTCCTACCGTCTGACCAGCTTTGATCTTCAGCGTAACATCGGAGAGTGCGTACTCTTTTGCTTCTTCTTTGTATTTAAACGATACGTTGTCAAACTCCACGCTGCCCTCTGTCACTTCTGCTACACCATTTTCCGGCGAGGTGAGCACGATTTTCTCATCGAGCACCTCGACAATCCGGTGTGCACTCGCCATGGAACGGGTCAGGAGCAGGAAGACGTTTGCAATCATCATCATCGAGTTCATGACCTGCATGACGTAGCTTAGAAATCCGGTCAGGTTTCCGACGGCAAGCTGTTTTTTCAGAATCATATTTCCGCCGAACCACAGAATCAGCACGATCGCGGTATACATGACGCCCTGAAATGCCGGCAGATTCAGCACGGCGTAGTGGAACGTCTGCTCGCTCGCTGCGGTCAGGTCGGTGTTGACCTCGTTGAATTTGTCTTCCTCGTACTCATCCCGCACGAAAGCTTTGACGGCACGGATCGCGGTCAGCCCCTCCTGGACAACATTGTTCAGGCGGTCCACCATGGACTGCAGTTTTGTGTACATCGGGGCAACTCTCCGCACAATCAGGGAGAGAATAAAGCCAAGAAGCGGGGTACATACAAGGAATACAAATGCCAGCCGCGGATTCATATAGAATGAAAGGCCGATTCCCATAATCAGAAGCGACGGTCCGCGCGTGATCGGGCGGAAGCCGGCGCTTACCATATTCTGGATGACGGTAACATCCGTCGTCATACGGGTGATCAGGGATGATACCGCAAAGTGGTCGAGGTTGGAAAATGCATACTGCTGCATTTTCTCATACTCCGCCTTCCGGATCTCAGCTCCCCAGCCGTACGTCGCCCGCGCCGCAAAGTGCGCGTATAAAATTCCGGTCACAAGCGCACAGAGCGCGCAGATTCCCATCTGGATTCCCTTGCGGTAAATGTAAGGGATATCGCCGTTCGCAACGCCGATGTCAATCAGATTGGAAATCAGAATCGGAATAAAAAGTTCAAAACACGTTTCTACCAATACCAGCACTGCTCCGAAAATCATATCCCGCTTGTAGGGACCTGCATACGAGAGCAGACGCTTCATATCATTCATCTTCTGTCACGTCCTCCTTTTGCTGTTTTTCGGAGTCCATTTTACCATACCCCGGCATGATTTTCAACGCGCCGAAATAATCCCTTTTACCCCAAAAATCCCCTTTTCCCAACAACTTTTCTGTCGTCAGAAAAAGAGGATCGTTTTCTGGAAGCTTAAGTCTACCTTTTGAACGCATTGACCAGTGACACACCGGAAACCGCCGCCTCTCCGACAAATCCGATAACAAACACGTCCGCAATTCCGACCAGAGCCACCAGAAGCTGCTCTAGGAAAAGCGGAATAATCAGCTTTTTCAAATCCTGATTTGTAAACATAAAACCCCTCCTGCCATTTTTCTTTCTGTCTCTATTTTAGACATCTAACAGCTCATTTGTCTAATGCTTATTCTAAATGGCAGTTCATACGCGGATTGCATATTACACTTCACAGAAATCTCTTTTCACTTTCTCACACAGCTTGCCATACACACGCTCCACAAACCACGGCTCTGTCGATTTTTCTGCGATCTGCTCCACCGGAATCCAGCCGACTGCGCTGTTTTCATCCGGCTTGCAGCGGATTTCCTGTACCGGATCTGCTTCCATGAGATATGTCACATTCAGATGGAGATGTGCCGTCACGTACTTTCCGCGCTTCACATGGCCGTCCACCGACAGGATTTCGAGCGAGAATGGCTGATCCGATAAGAGCTTCACCTCTTCAATCCCGGATTCCTCCTTCACTTCTCTTACCGCCACGCTGCAAAGATCCGCATCTCCGTCCGCGTGGCCGCCGAGCCATGCCCAGGAATGGTAAATATTGTGATACGCCATCAGCACCTGCTTCCGATCCGGGCTTACGACCCAGGCGGAGACAGTCAGATGTGCGGTCTCATTTTCCCGCGTCAAAATATCGCATCCGCTCTCCATCCATTTCAGCAGAATCGCCCGATCCCGCTCTTCCTGCTCATTGTACGGACGGTATTCCCGGATCTGCCGCAGCAGGTTTTCTTTGGCTGTTTCATTCTGCATCCGTTTTCCCTCCCACTTTGATTTTAAACGATTGCTAAAAAAGACCCCGGCGCCTGTATTTCTACAGACCGCCGGGGTCTCCTTACGTTTGAACACAAATCATGCTACTGCATGAAAATCCTGATTCGGACAGATTCTGCTTAAATTAAGCGTTCTTCTGAGCGATAGCTGCCTGAGCTGCTGCCAGACGGGCGATCGGCACACGGAACGGTGAGCAGGAAACATAGTCCAGACCCAGTTTGTTGCAGAACTCTACGGAGCTCGGATCTCCACCGTGCTCACCGCAGATACCTACGTGCAGAGAAGAGTTAACCGGTCTTCCAAGATCGATAGCCATCTTCATCAGCTTGCCAACGCCGTCCTGATCAAGTTTTGCGAATGGATCGTTCTCGAAGATCTTAGCGTCATAGTAAGCGTTCAGGAATTTACCAGCATCGTCACGGGAGAATCCGTAAGTCATCTGAGTAAGGTCGTTGGTTCCGAAGCAGAAGAAGTCTGCCTCTTTTGCGATCTCATCTGCAGTCAGAGCTGCTCTCGGGATCTCGATCATGGTACCAACTTCGTATTCAAGGTCGCTGCCTGCTGCTGCGATTTCAGCGTCAGCGGTCTCTACTACGAATTTCTTAACGTATTTCAGCTCTTTGATATCGCCAACAAGTGGGATCATGATTTCCGGTTTTACATTCCAATCCGGATGAGCTTTCTTCACGTTGATGGCTGCGCGGATTACTGCGCTTGTCTGCATCTTAGCGATTTCCGGATAAGTTACAGCAAGACGGCATCCACGATGACCCATCATCGGGTTGAACTCGTGCAGACTAGCGATGATTGCTTTAATCTGCTCAACAGTTTTGCCCTGAGCGTCAGCCAGTTTCTTGATGTCCTCTTCCTCAGTCGGAACGAACTCATGAAGCGGCGGATCCAGGAAACGGATGGTAACCGGGTTGCCTTCCAGAGCTTCATACAGCTTCTCGAAGTCTCCCTGCTGCTCCGGAAGGATCTTAGCAAGTGCTGCTTCTCTCTCTTCTACGGTCTCAGCGCAGATCATCTCACGGAATGCATCGATTCTGTTGCCTTCGAAGAACATATGCTCTGTACGGCAAAGACCAATACCTTCTGC
>ERZ791868.1435-NODE-1435-length-12659-cov-5.069898_pt1 | contig 12659 bp, 10 predicted proteins | sample MGYA00510281_ERZ791868 | MGnify/ENA primary metagenome ERZ791868 (study PRJEB30046, sample SAMN00792046) | human gut metagenome | study: EMG produced TPA metagenomics assembly of the A metagenome-wide association study of gut microbiota in type 2... | reverse complement strand
CGCATCGCGGAAGGCGCTTTCCCGTTCGAAGGGAATTTGTGGAGAAAAAACACTGACGTATTTTTTACTGGCTCACTGCCGTGAGAGGCATTTTGAGGATCTGACCGACGAAAATGACCGAGGGGGACTTGACGGTGTCCTTATTCAGGTCATAGATCTCAGTCCAGCGGTTGCCATTGCCGAGCTGCTTGCTGGCGATCTTCCACAGGCTGTCGCCGGAGACGACGGTGTAGGTATCGCTGCTCGCGGGCTGGGAGGGCTTCTCAGGCTGCGTGGGCTGGGTGGGCTCGGCGGAGGTGCCGTTGCTCACAAGCGTGGTGCGCGGGTCGTTGCCCGTGTAGCGGTAGAGCGGGAAGTTCATGGTCGACTTGTCGTAGTCGATCTGCTTGTACTGATAGAGCGTGCCGTCGTAGCCGTTGGAGTCGGTGACGTCAGGCTCGCAGAGCATGGCGATGACGTTGCTGGCGACCTGATCCATCGGGAAGACATAAGCGCCGCTGGTGAAGGTGACGTCGGCGGTGTCGCGCAGGCCGGCCTCAATGCCCTTGGCCTTGCCGTTCACCATGTAGTCGCCGACATAGTAGTACTGCTGGAGGCTTGCGGTGGTACCGGCGTTGAGCTTGTAGTACTCAGCGCCCTGATTGTCCATGATGTAGAGGATCTTCTCAATGTTGGCGGTGTCCGCGGGAATGACATAGGCGGTCGGGCGGACGCGGCTGCGGGTCAGAGTGTCGTTCAGGGAAAGGGGAGACGCCTTGCTGACCTTCTCACTGCCGTCGGCGACGCTGTACTGCACGGTCGCGGCGGTGTAGTCGGTCAGAGTCTTGCCGGACTTGGTCTGATAGAGGGCGAGAACGTCGCTTTCCTCATAGGTCTTGCCCTTGGCGACAACATCGGCACGGGCGGCGGCGACCGCCTTCATGATCTCGTCGGCGTGCTCGGCGGCATAGGTGATGTAAGAGGTGGCGGCAACTTCCTGAGAGAAGACGCGGCGCTCAAAGTTCTGGCGGCCGGCGCCGATGCCGCGCGTCTCAATGAGGAAGGAAACCGCATTGAACAGGCCGAAGTAGGCGCGGCCGATGGGGTTATTGACGGTGGTGCCGTAGTGATTGACGCGCAGGCCGGCGTTCGTAGCGTCGGAGAAGGCGCGCTTGGCCATGTCGAGACCGATCTTCGTCACGGCGGGGTTGTTGTTCAGGCTGGTGGCGGGGGTGGTCTCAAGATCGTCCGCATTCTCCATGTATTCACCGGCGCTCGTCCAGTCGTCGTTGTAAGCGCCGTAGAAGGTGAACTCATGCGTGTCGAGGACAACCTCGCTCATGAACAGGCGGTAGGCGGTGTGCAGCTGGGCAAGCTCGGCTGCCTTGAGGGACATATGGTCGCGGTTCATATCAAAGCCGTCGTAGGTGGCGCGGCTGAAGAGATAGGAGCCGTCGGGATTGATGCGGGGGACGATGACAATGTTGATCTTGTCGAGCAGGGCCTTGTAAGTGGGATCGTTGACAAAGTTGTCGATCATCACGAGCGCGCCTTCACCGGCGGCAGGCTCGTTGGGGTGGATCTGCGCCTGATACCAGACGTTCAGCTTGCCGTTGCCCTTGACGATCTTGGCGGCCTCAGCGAGCGTGGCGTTCGCGGGGATCTCGGAGGTGGTGAAGAGTGCCAGGGGGAGGTCATACTTGTAGTTCGGGGTCGTACCGGCAGAGTAGAGATGCATGGTGCCGGAAGCGGCGTCCATCTTCTTGAGGAAGGCCATCAGCTCTTCCTGAGAGGTGAACTCGTTGGCGGCGTGCTTGCCGTCGAAGGCGGGGGTGGTGTAGTTCTGCGGCTCGAGGGCGAAGTGCTTGTTGATCTCCTCAGGCCAGAAGATAAGCATACTGTCGCGGAGGTCTACCTTATAGGAGGCGGGGGCCTTCTCCGGCTTGATGGTCGGCTCGAAGCCGTTGCCGCCGAGCTTGCCGCCGATGACGGAAAGCTTCTTCACGCCGGCGGTGAGGTCGGCCTCGGTCACGTTGAAGAGCTGGAGAATGTTGTAGTAGCCGGTGCCGTGCACATGGTAGGCATAGGTGCCGGGAGCGGTGACGACGTAGCTGCCGTCAGCCTGCGGGGTGATCGCTTCGAGCTGGGAGAAGATCTCTTCTTCCTTGGCATAGCTGTCTGCGGGGTAGCCCTTGTAGACTTCGAGACTGACGACCTTGGAGGATTCGTAGTTGGCGGAATAGTCAAATTCCAGTTTTGCGCTTTTCTCTGCTGCGAGCGTGCTGGTCATCAGCATCGTGACGACCATCGCGAGAGTCAGCAGACAGCTCAGGGATCGCTGCATCATTTTTCTCATAGCTTCTTTTCTCCTTCTTAAAAACTGTCGGTACCGGAACATCATGCACAAACGGAAGAGAATTTACCCGTTGATTCCTGTTGACAATACCGATTTGGATAAGTAAACTGTAACTATTAAAGTCGCCTTTAAGTCAATAGGTTTTCGCGCGGTTATCTTAACAGTTTTTTAAGGAGATTTTCGTATGCCTTATACAATCGGAGAAGTGGCACGCATGATGAATATTGCCCCATCGACCCTGCGCTACTATGAAAAGGAGGGGCTGCTGTCTCTCGGTGCGCGCGCCAGCAATGGGCAGCGAACGTACACAGACGACGATATTGCAACGCTTTCAATCATCGAGTACCTGAAATTCTGCGGTCTTCCGCTCAAGGAGATTCGCTCGTTCCTGCCGCTCATCCAGCCCGGCGGAGAGACACTCAGCGCCCGCCGCGACATCCTTGCCAAGGAGCGCGACAACGTCCGCGCGCAGATCACGGCGCTGCAAACGAAGCTCGAACGTCTGGAATTCAGCTGCTGGTTCTACGAGACCGCGCAGCAGTACGGTTCGGTTCTGCCGCTGTATGAATTTTCAGAGGAGCACTTTCCTCCGGAACATCGCAACGTCCTGCGGGAGAGCTTTCACCTGCCGTTGACGCACGTGCGCACAAAGCTCGAATGGTGATAAAAAAGGGAGCCCTGAGACATACCGTCTCAGGGCTCCCTATATGTCGATCCTTATTTCTTTTTGCCCGCTGTGCCCCACGGGTGGCACCGGTAGGACTGCTCCTCGCTCATGCCGAAGTAGCGCAGGTTCGTGCGGCCGTACTGGTCGCCCCAGGTGACATCGATGTGGTACTGCGTGCCGTCCAGCGTCGCGAGCGTCCAGATGTGGCTGTCGTTAAAAAGCGAGGTGCACTCGATGCCCTCGAGCTTCAAGAGCAGGTTGTAAGCGCCCGTGTAGCCGTCGCACACGGCAAGGCCGCTGACAAGCGCGCCGTAGGCAAGATGGCTCGCGGAATCGTCTGCGGCGGCGTTATCGTAGCGGCAGTGGTCGCACAGCCATTGAAAATACGTGCGCGCGATCTCATACTGGCTCATGTCGTAGCTCAGCGTGCCGCTCTCCCAAAGGGAGTCGTGGACCTTGATGGCGGCGGCGAGCGCCTTGGCGCGGTACGATTCGAGCGTTTTGTCCGTACAGGCGGTGGACGAAAACGTGAGTACGACCTTGCCCGTCGAATACGAGCGGCAGGAGACGGCGTTGTACATCTGCTCGCAGTATGTTTTGACGCAGGAGGTGAACGCCTGCGTCAGCGCGCTGGCGGTGGCGGTGGTGAGGGCCTTGGAGTAGTTCAGCGTGATCGTGTGCTCGCCGCGCGCGAGCATATTGCGAACCAAACCGTCGATGGCGGCGGTGTCCTTGGCCGACGTCGGGAGCGACGTGCTTGCCGGCGCTTTGACAAGGCTCGCGAGCGTCGCGTTTTTCACGGAGTGATACGGCGCGACCGTCCACGTGAGCGTCAGGCGCGTTTCAGGTTTGACAACGCGCGTCAGAAGCGCCGCAATTTCCGCACGGCTGACGCTGCGGTCGGGATAAAAGCTGCCCTTTGCGTCCATGCCGGAGAGCAGCCCGCGGCGGTACATCAGCAGAATTTCGCTGCGGTAGGGCGTTTTGTCCGTCACATCGGCGATGTAGTCGCGGCTCGAGTAGGCCGAGGTGACGAGCGAGGCGTTGGGCTCGGTGTACCATTCCTCCGGCACGGCGAAGGCAAAGATGCCCGCCATCTGCGCGCGCGACGCGGGCAGGAGGTAGAAGCCCTCAAAGCTGTTGTCGAGCAAATTCTGGCTCTTCAAGTACGAGACATACGGCGCATACCACGCCTCGTTTTCCTTCGCTGTGGGGATGACCGCGTCGCTGCCGGTCGTGTAGATGGCGCGCAGGCGCGCGGCAATGGTCAAAAGCTCGGCGATCGTCACATTGCCGCTTGGCGCAAAGGAACTCTCGCCGCGGCCATTGAGTAAGCCGTATTCATAGGCCGAGACGACCGAGGGGGCGAACCAGTCGCCGTCTTTCACGTCGGCAAACTGGCCCTCGTAGACGCGAAGCAGCACAAACGGGGCGCTGTCTTCGCTCGTCGTCTCCTCCTGTGCGGGAGCGGCGGCATCCTGCGCGGGCTCCTCGCTGTAAGAAAAGGCGCTGATGCTCAGCGCAAGCGCGAGCGCCGCGACAAGCAGCGCAAAGCGGAACTTCATGGCGTTTGCTCTCTCTTTCTCACATTCTCAGAATTTTGCGGAATTACGGGACTAAAATGTTCTGCTCGTCGGCGGTGATATCCGTAGCGTAGGGGTTGAGCATCGAATTCGTCATCTCGAGCACCTGCTCGGGGTCGAGCGTGTAGAAGGACTTGCCCTTGTACCAGCCCGCGCCGTCGCCGGGGAGCGTGGCAAAGCTGATGGCGTCCGTCCCGCCCATGGAGAGCGCCTGGTTGGCGAGCCACACGAGGTTGCCGAGCGTCAGGTCGGTCTTGACATATTTTAAGAACGTTTCCGCCATCGCGGGAACGTTTTCAATCTTCATCAGCTTTTGCGCCACAGTCTTCAAAAACGCCTGCTGCGTGCCGATGCGGCCGATATCCTGCCGCCCGCCGTAGGCGGGCTTATCCTTGTCGGAGTTGTGGCGGAAGCGCACGACCTCCATAGACTGCTGGCCGCTCAGGTGCTGGAGACCGGCCTTGAAGTGAATGTGCAGATCTTGGTAGGGGTCGTCGTAGTCCATATCCTCGGGCACGTCGAAGTCGACGCCGCCGATCTGGTCGATGAGCGCGATGAACCCCTTCAGGTCGACGGAGACGTAGAAGTCCACGGGGATGCCGAGCATATCTTCAATGTTGCTGCGCAGCTTTTCCGTGCCGCCGTTATTGTAGGAGGAATTGAGCTTGCGGCCGTTGCTCATCAGCGTGTCGCGCGGCAGGCTGACGACGTCGATCTTCTTGTTCTCCGCGTCAAAGCGCACGAGCATGTTCGTGTCGCTGCCGCCGGCGTCGTTGTCCACACCGTAGGCGAGGATCGTATAGCAGTATTTTTTGCGCTCTTTGCCGTTAGAAATGGTTTGAATGGCGTCGCTGTCCTCCGCCGTGCCGTCCTGCTGCGTCTGCTGGTCTTCGTTGTCCGTGACGGGCTCAGGCGCGCGCACGACGTACTTGACCGTCGCCACAATGGCCACGGTCAGGAAAAGAAGCGACAGAAGCGTGACGACGACGCGCTCACCGCGATTTGCGCGTTTCTTCTTTTTCTTCGGCCTGCGGCGCGGCTCGCTTTCGCGGCCGATGCTTGGCTCGTAATAGTCCTGCTTTCTCATCTTGTTGCTCCAATCATTTTTCTTTTGGTTTACAATAATGCATTCTACCCTGCGCGGCGGAATTGTGCAAGAGTAATTTTGCCGCGCGGGAGTCACACTCTTATGTTAGACGCAAAAAGTCGAAAAAAGTTTCAAAATCCCTTGTATTTTTTTCGCGTGGCCATGCCGCCGCGGATGTGGCGCTGGGCCTTGTTGACCTCCAGCACCTCCTTGACCTGCAAGTATAGGCTGCGGTTGAACTGCGGCAGGCGGTCCTGTAAGTCCTTGTGCACGGTGGACTTGCTCACGCCGAATTTTTTTGCCGCGGCGCGCACGGTGGCGCGGTTTTCGATGATGTAGGCGGCCAGCGCGCAGGCGCGCTCTTCCATGTTACCCTTCATGCAGCACACTCCTGACTCATGTTGCTCCATCTATATGCGTGCAGAGAGGGAATATGCGCATCGGGAATGAATACGCGGCAAAAACGTTGTGCAAAGCGGTTCAGGCGTGTTATAATTTCTCTGTCTACACCGAAGACGGCACAAACGAAACGACAGGGAGGTCCTGCATGGAAAATAAACTCATCCGCAGCAAATACTTTTTATACCTGACCGAATTTTTTGCCGGTATGTCCGTCATGGCGGTCGAGCTCGGTGCGAGCAGGCTCATGGCCCCGTACTTCAGCTCGTCGCAGATCGTGTGGACCGTTATCATCGGCGTCATTATGATCGCGATGGCCATCGGCAACGTCTGGGGCGGCAAGCTCGCCGACAAGAGCGCGACGCCCGATAAGCTCTACCGCCGCCTCATCATCGCGGCCATCTGGATCGCGCTCATCCCGTTTGTGGGACGGTACCTGATCGCGGGCATCTCGCTGCTGCTGGCGCTTTTTGTGACGAAAAACTTCCTCGTCTGGGCGGCGCTCGCGGCGTGCCTTGTGATCTTCGCGTTCCCGTGCGTGCTGCTCGGCACCGTCACACCGTCGCTCACGCGCTTCACGGTCGACAATCTCGACGACACGGGCAAGACCGTGGGCAGGCTCAACGCGCTCAACACCATCGGCAGCATCATCGGAACCTTCGTGCCGACGTTTGTGACGATCCCCGCCGTCGGCACGGCGGCAACGTTTTTGATCTTCTCCGGTGTGCTCGCGGCCATCGGCATCGCGTACTTCGTATTCGAGAAGAAAAAGAGCGTGCCGGGGATCGTCTCCGTCCTTTTGATCGCTGGACTGTGCTTTGCCCTGCCGTCTTACAGCTTCGCCTTCTGGCAGAGCGACATCACGCTTGAGGACGAGTCCATCTACAACTATTTGCAGGTGCAGGACGACGCGAAGCGCACGACGCTCTCGACGAACGTGCTCTTCGGTGTGCAGAGCGTGCAGGTCAAGGGCGACGCGCTGACGGGCATGTACTATGACTACGCGCTCGCCGCGCCCTGCATGGCGGGCATGGACGGCACGGACAACGAAAACCGCAGCGTGATGATCCTCGGCATGGGCTCTGGCACGTACGCGAGCTACTGCACGCGCTATTTCCCCGGCGCGAGTGTGCAGGGCGCGGAGATCGACAAAAAAATTGCCGACATCGCGACGGACTACTTCGGACTTCCAGGCAGCGTGACCGTCGCGGTCGAGGACGGGCGCGCGTATCTTGCCGCGTCGAAGGAGAAGTTTGACGTCATCATGGTGGACGCCTATCAGGATATCACCATCCCGTTCCAGCTCTCGAGCGTCGAGTTTTTCAACGAGGTGTGCTCTCATTTGAAGCCGAACGGCGTGATGGTCGTGAACCTCAACATGACGTCCGCGGAGAACGGCTCGATCAACGAATACCTCTGCGACACGATGGCGAGTGTCTTTAAGCACACCGTCACCGCGCCGGTGAGGGGCAACACGAATACCGAGGTTTTCTGCACGAACGCGGATGACTGGGAGGAGACGTTCCTGTGCAGCATCGCAAAGCTCAAGGACAGCGACTATGCCGATATGATGCGCACGGTCTACTCGAAGCTCACGCCCTATGAGGGCGGAAACTGCATCCTGACGGACGACAAGGCCCCTGTCGAGGTGCTGGGCATGCGCGTGCTCGACGAGCTCATCGGCGATGAGCTCAACTACTACAAAGACGAACTGAGAACCGGCGGCCTGTCCGCGCTGATCGGTAATTGAAAACAAAAAGAATCCCGCGCCCACGGCGCGGAATTCTTTTCAGAGTAGAGAGCCTCGCAGAGTTTTTACCCGCAAAGGGTACGCAGCATCCGTAAGGCAGCAAAGCTGCCAACGGCTGCCCAGGTGCCGCGCACGGCACGAAATAAATTCAAATCGGTTTTCCGCCGCGACATGTGCGCCCTCCAGAGGGGCTTCTCTTGCCCGCTGCGGGGCAATTCACCTTCTGGCAGAAAACTCTTTGCGCGAAGTGGAAACCGGCGAAGTGCCGCCAGCGGCGGAAACAGCAAGTCGGTTTCGAGGAAGCGGCACGATTGGCGCGCCTGCAAGGGCGCGGGAATCGTAGTGCCGCAACGGTGTAAGGTCGAATTGTCCGCTTTTAGCGGACAATCGAGGCACAGAACGCAGCGAAACCTTCTCAAAAAAGTGGCTTTGCCACTTTTTTGATTACAAAATCAGCATCAGCACAGGAATCACGACAAAGCACGCGATCGTGGAGAGCGCCGCGCCCTGCGCGGCGAATTCCTCGTCCGCGCCGTATTCCGCGGCGGCGACGACCGTCTGCGTCACGACCGGCATCGCCGTTTCGACGATGAGCACGTCGTGAGCAAGGTCCGTCACGCCGAACGCCCTGCACAGCGCGACCGAGAGGGCGGGCGCGAGCAGGAAGCGGAAGACCATCGCGATGCCTAAGTCGCGGTCGAGCCGGACATTTTTGAGCCCGATGTCGTGGATGATATAGCCCGTGAGCAGCAGCGCCAGCGGCGTGACGAGGTTGTTCATATAGCGGCAGTAGCTCATCACGAGCGAGGGGAGCCTCACTTCAAACCACACGAGCGCGAGGCCGATGAAAACGGCGATGACGGCGGGCGTGGTCAGGAATTTCTGGAGCATCTTGAGGTCAAAGCCGCGGCTCTCGCCCGACCAGCGCACAAGCGAGAGAAACAGAAGCTGGACAAAGCTGGTGTTGATGAGGTAGTAGAGCATGACGTAGGGCGTGCAGGTGTCGCCAAAGAGCTCGGTGCACATCGCAAGGCCGACGAAGATGGCGTTCGACACCGAGCACATCATCATAAAAACGCCGAGCTTTTTGCGCGGCAGCTTCAAGAGCCTGCCGACGAGCAGTGACAGGATCGTGATGACCACGGTGCCGAGCAGCGGCACGAGCAGAAAGCTGCCCGACTGAACCAGAAGATCACGGGTCAGGTTATTCGTCAGCCCGTAGACCGACATGCAGGGGATGGCGACAGAGAGCGTGAACTTGCCGATAAAGGCCTTGGCCTGCGGGCCCATCCAGCGCCTGGCCGCGCAGAGATAGCCCGTCGCCGTCAGCAGCAGGATGATGGTGACGGAAGAGACCGCGTGCAGAAATCCTTCCATGGTGTGACCTCGGTGTTAAGAAATAGTTACACCAGTATAACACGCCTGCGGCAAAAGACAAGAGACGAAAAAGACGGTTGCAATGCCGGTTCGGATACGCTATGATGGGCGGAGATGAGCGCGCAGTGCGCGCCCGGAGAAAAAGAGATCGAGAACTTTGAGAGGAGTTTTGTTTTTATGAAAGCAGCGCTCGTGATTATGGCGGCGGGCATGGGCTCGCGCTACGGCGGCAATAAGCAGGTGGACGGCATCGGTCCGAACGGTGAAATTTTGATGGAATACTCCATTTTCGACGCGCTGCGCGCGGGCTTTACGAAGGTGGTCTTCATCATCAAGCCCGACATGCGCGACTTGATGGAGAACATGGTCGGACATCACCTTGCCGCGCGCAAAACGGCGGACGGGGACAATGTCGAGGTTTGCTACGCGTATCAGGATTTTTCGAGCGTGCCCGATTTTTACACGGTGCCGTCTGATCGCGTCAAGCCGTTCGGCACGGTGCACGCGCTTTTATGCGCGCGCGAATTTGTGCACGAGCCGTTCGTCGTCATCAACGCCGACGACTATTACGGCGTGGACGCGTTCAAGACGATCTACGCAGAGCTCTCAAAGCTCGCCGAAAGCGGCGAGGGCACGATGGTCGGATACGACCTCTGCAACACCGTGAGCGAGCACGGCACGGTCACGCGCGGCGTGTGCCATGTGAACGAACAGGGGATGCTCGACCGCGTGGTCGAAACGTTCCACCTAAAGCCCTGCGCCGACGGCAAGATCCGCGACATTCAGGAAAACGGCGACGGCCCGGTCTACGCGCCCGAGACGCCGGTCTCGATGAACTTCTGGGGCTTTACGCCGTGGCTGTTTGAAAAGCTGGACGCGTATTTTAAGGATTTCCTCCGCGCGCTGCCCGACGGCGAGCTCAAAAAAGAGTGCCTGCTGCCGAGCCTGATCGGCGAGCTCATCGACCGCGGCGAGCTCAGTGTCTCCGTTCTGCGCTCGAGCGCGCGCTGGTTCGGCATGACGTATCACGAGGATAAGGAAATGGTGCAGCGCGAGCTTCAGAAATTACACGACGCGGGCGTGTACCCCAAAACGCTGCGCGCGTGAGCGAGACAAATCGAAAAAATCTGCCGCCTCCGGACATACTAAGTCCGGAGGTGATTTTTATGCCGCGAAAAGACCCTGGCATGCCGTATGACCTGGCGCCGATGCTCAAGGCGCGCTTCGGCCAGCCGGACGACTGCGCCGATCTTGTCAACAAGTACGGCACCTATAACATCCAGCCGACGTCGGACACGGAAAATCTGTTCCCGCTCATCGCGCCGGGCCTTCCTGAGCAATGGAAGCGCATGGCGGTCGGCAAGAAGGACGTTGAAAACTTGCAATAAAGCAAACGGGAGGGAGACGCGTATCGCGTCTCCCTTTTTCTTCTCCAAAATCCCTGAAACGGCAAGGGAAAATGGGCTTTTTCCCAAAAAGCAAAAAAGATACATACAGGTTCGACAAAAAAGTGAATGACAAAATGGAGAAATTTATTGCTGGTATACAAATTGAGAACGTTGCTGGCACTTGCTTTACTGCTGAATTCGTATAAAGTAAAGGCAAGAGCTGTCTGCCGGGGAAGCGGCTATGAGAGAGACCGCCTTCCGGCCCGACTTGCCAATATGAAGGAGGAGAGAGAATGGAAACCAAAAGTAACGCGAAACTGAAAGCTCTGTTCATCATCCCGTCGATCACTGGTATCATCCTGTTTATGATCCCGGTGAAGAATGCTGACGGCGATTGGACCGTTGTGGTCAAGATCCTTGCCGACATCATCTCGGGCTACATCGGCGGCTTCCTGCCGCTGCTGTGCGTGCTGATCCTCACCGTTTCCGCGGTGATGTCCCTCATTGCGCTGGCAAAACCCAAATTCATTATGAATAGCGACATCATGAAGGAATGCTTCGCCTGCAAACCCATCTGGGTCGTGCTCCGCGTGCTCGCGGTCATCTTCGTGTGGCTCACCTATCTGGGTGTCGGCGAGGACGGCGTGGGTCTCATCGGTATGATCACCGGCGGCGGTCAGGGCGGCTTCGTCCTCTATGACCTGCTCACAACGCTCGTTATCATCTTCGTCATCGCGGCCCTGCTGCTGCCGCTGCTGCTCGACTTCGGCCTGCTGGAGTTCGTCGGCGCGCTGCTCACCAAGGTCATGCGCCCCCTGTTCAAGGTTCCCGGCCGCGCGGCGGTCGACTGCATCACCTCCTGGATCGGCGACGGTACGCTCGGCGTTATGCTCACCTGCAACCAGTATGAAGGCGGCTACTATTCCGCCAAGGAAGCAAGCATCATCGCCACGCTGTTCTCCGCCGTTTCCATCACGTTTACCCTCGTCGTTCTCGATACGGTGGGGCTGCTCGATTACTTCGGCATCTACTACCTCATCGTCTGCTTCGTCGGTATCGTCTGCGCGATCGTGTGTCCCTACCTCTACCCCCTGCGCAAAAAGCCCAACACGTACTTAGTCGAAGGCAAGGCTGCTCCCGACACCCTCCCCGAGGGCTACAAGAGCAACGTTGAATACGGCATGGACCTCGCCATGAAGCGCGTTGCCGAGCACAAGGGCATCGGTGAATTCTTCAAGAGCGGCGCCAAGAACGCTTGCAGCATGTGGTTCGGCGTTCTGCCCTCCGTCATGGCCATTGGTACTGTCGCTCTGATCCTTGCCAACTACACGCCGATCTTTGAATGGCTCGGCATCCCGTTCCGCCCCCTGCTCCAGCTTCTTCAGGTGCCCGAAGCGAATGCAGTCGCCTCCACGATGATCGTCGGCTTCACCGATATGCTCACCCCCGCCGTCCTGATCGCGGAGTGCACCAGCGAGATGGCCAAGTTTATTGTCGCGGTCGTCTCCGTCACGCAGGTGCTTTACCTCTCCGAGGTCGGCGGCTTGATCCTTGGCTCCAAACTTCCTCTCAACATCTGGGAGCTGTTCGTCATCTTCCTGGAGCGTACCATCATCAGCCTGCTGATCGTCTGCCCCATCGCGCATCTGCTGTTCTAAAAAGGAAAAGCTTCTTTTCCCTTACTCAGGTTGCTGACCTGAAAGAGTCGAGGCATCTCATAGGGATGCCTTGGCTCTTTCTTTTTGGATTTTATGTCATATGCACAAAAATAACTGTACAACGCACACGGTTATGTGGTAAAATGCGAACAGAAAGACCTCTGCGAGACCAACGCAAATTCCGACGGCTGCGGGTGAGAGCGCGGCCTGCCGGCGAGAGGGAGAAGAGAAGTACATGAAAGTCAGCATCGACAAGTTTTCGAAGGTGCCGGTCTATCTGCAGATCGCCGACCAGATCAAGTCGCAGATCATCAGCGGCGCGCTGCCCCGCGGGAGCGCGCTGCCGAGCGAGCGCGCGCTCGCGCAGATCTTGGATGTGCACCGCAACACCGTGGTCAAGGCCTACAGCGAGCTC
>ERZ791868.1403-NODE-1403-length-12897-cov-2.969475_pt1 | contig 12897 bp, 13 predicted proteins | sample MGYA00510281_ERZ791868 | MGnify/ENA primary metagenome ERZ791868 (study PRJEB30046, sample SAMN00792046) | human gut metagenome | study: EMG produced TPA metagenomics assembly of the A metagenome-wide association study of gut microbiota in type 2... | reverse complement strand
GATACCGGCGCGGCTGGCAACATGATCAATGAAGTGACCATGAACTATATGCGCGATATCGCCAAGCAGTCGGTTGAATTTGTGCAGAACGTTTACTTGCCCGATATCAAGGCGATCGCCTCCTTCTATCCGGAATGGTTCAAGTATGGCGGCGGTTTGGTGAAGAAAAATGTGCTTTGCTACGGGGACTTCCCGGAAATTGCCAATGACTGGTCTGAAAAATCTCTGCAGATGCCGGCCGGTGCCATTGTTGACGGGGATTTGGCTCATGTACAGGAAGTGGATTTGAGAGATCTCACCCAAATTCAGGAATTTGTGGATCACTCTTGGTACAAATACCCCGAAGGTAAACTAGGTCTTCACCCCTGGGAAGGCGTGACGGATCAAGCCTTTGAACTGCCCGAAGGCTCAGTTGGCACGAAGACTAAGTTTGAATGGTTGGGTGAAAAAGGCAAGTACTCGTGGATCAAGAGCCCGCGCTGGAAAGGCCACATGATGGAAGTGGGGCCGCTTGCTCGTTTGATCATGTCGGTTGCTAAGGATGTGAAGCATTTCAAGGAACCGGCACTTGATCTTCTGAAGGAACTCAACTTGCCGCTTGAAGCCGTGTACTCCACGTTGGGCCGCCATGCTGCGCGTGCTCTGGAGTGTAATTGGACTGCGCACAAGATGGTTCAGTATGTCGAGGACTTGATTGCCAATATCAAAAGCGGTGATGAAGTCGCGGCCAATATGGAATTCTGGGAACCGAAGACGTGGCCTAAAGAATGCCGAGGTGTTGGGTTCTGCGAAGCGCCTCGCGGAGCTTTGGGACACTGGTGCGTGATTAAGAATACACGTATTGAAAATTGGCAAGCCATTGTTCCGACGACATGGAACGCTTCGCCGCGTTCGCCTGAAGGACAACAAAGTGCTTTTGAAACGTCACTGATTGGCACGCCCGTTGCTGATCCGGAACGACCGCTTGAAATCATTCGTACGATTCACAGTTTTGATCCGTGCTTGGCTTGTGCAACGCACGTTTTGGATCCGCAAGGTCACGAGCTCTGCAATGTGCGTGTTCGTTAGGAGGGTCTCTTTATGAAGATTGATCCTGTCACTTTTGAAGTTGATACGTCGGGAGGGACCCATCCGATTTACGTTTGGGAAGCTCCTGTGCGGATTTGGCACTGGGCGATGGCGGTTTGCATGGCTGTCATGATTGTGACTGGTTTTCTGATCGGTGCTCCGCTCGTTGCCAATGTAGGCGATACCTGGGTGACTTACGATTTCGGCTATATCCGTCTGGCTCATTTTGTGGCCGGTATGATCTTTACGATCCTTTTCGTATACCGGATCTTTTGGGCTATTGTTGGAAATCGCTACGCTCGGATGATTTTTATTCCGCCGCTGTGGTCTCTCAAATGGTGGAAGGGTGTTATCGCTCAAGTGCTTTACTACCTTTTCATCAAGAAAACGGCACCGGAATACGCAGGCCATAATCCGCTTGCACAGCTGGCTATGTTTGCCATGTTTGTATTGGGCAGCTTTGTGGTCATCATCACGGGTTTTGCTCTTTATGCGCAAGCCTGGGGATGGGATACAGGGTGGATGGCCTGGTTCGGTTGGGTATTTAGCTTAGCCGGAGACGCTCAAGCCGTGCGAACCATTCACCATGCCTGCATGTACGTTTTTATTCTCTTTTCAATTGCTCACATCTATATGTCCTTTAGAGAGGACGTCATGGGCGGGGCAACCACGTTGTCTTCTATGTCAACTGGATTGAGAATGTTTAAGGAAACGCATCATTAATTGCCGATGCTAGAAGGCTTGGGGAGTCGATCTGAAGCTTCTCAGGCCTTTTTTTGTATGTGGGATTAAGATAAAAGAACAGATTTAAGGTAGATCGTATGCAGCAGTTTGAAGTTTTAGTGATCGGAATCGGCAATATCCTGTGGGCTGACGAGGGGTTCGGTGTCAGAGCAGTCGAGTCGTATCATGAACGGTTTGCCGATGACCCAAGAGTACGAGTCATTGATGGAGGTACATTGGGAGCCTACCTAATCAATGAGGTTATGAGTGCCAAAAGGTTACTTATTTTTGATTGCTGCGATTTTCAAGACAAGCCGGGAACTTTAAAAGTTCTTCGCAATGACGATATTCGACTTTGGTCATCGACCAAAATATCGGCCCATCAAGCCGGCATGAATGACGTCTTGGTGACAGCCGCTTTGAGCGGTTACGAACCGCAAGCCATTACCGTTATTGGGGTGCAGCCTTTGGAATTAAATGATTATGGTGGTAGCCTAACCTCAGTGGTTGACGCACAAGTCTATCCTGCCGTCAATGAAGCCATGAAGGAAATGACCGCCTGGGGGTTTGCTCCTCAAGAAAGAGTTGGAAACGATCAGCCTAGAGCACTCAGTGAAGAGATTTTAGAGAAAGAACCATACGAAAAAGGACGCCCGAGCGAGCAAGAAGCCTTTCGCTACGGAGATCTTCGCTTTATTAAGGTTAAATAATTTTTAGAGGTGACTTGAAAAGATGTGTGTGGCAATACCCAAAAAAGTCCTGGCCCTGCATAAAACAGCAAGCGGCACGAGCGCGGATGTGGATAATGGCGGCGAGTTGGAACGTGTGGACACCTCACTGATTGAATCGGTATCGGTCGGCGATTTTGTGCTGGTATTCAGAGGCAATGCATTGAGAGTCGTTGATGCAGAGGAAGCGGCGAAGATTCAGTCAGCATTGGATTGCGTCCAGAAAGTAATGGATGGGGAGTTTGATGAAAATCAGATTCAAGCCGGTTTTGCCGATTTAGACAACGCTTCGTCTGCTTTGCCTCCGCATCTGGCTCGTATAGTAGGTAAAAAAGTGATGTAGGGGGAGCCTATGCCTAAAGCCTTTAATGCGGTTATCGCTCAGATCAATCAGCTAGATATGGCTTCGCATCCGGTATTTAAGCGTCTATTCGGCGAGGCCGGTTTTCAGTGGCTGACATCGCAAGAGTTAGAAAACTTTATATCTCAAGATGGTTTGAAGATGTTAGTTTTTGCCGATGACCCTAATGAAAGAAAAACAACATTGGACATAGCTGTTATTGCTCCGGAATTAAAAAAAGCTTTCAATGGTGCTTTGACGGCGACGGCTTGGGCTGACTTTAAAGAATCGCGCAGCATGGCTGCTCGTTGGGGTTTGCGTTCAATGCCCGTGGTAGCAATCTTTCGAAATAAGGATTTACTGGGGGCCGTTCAGGGCCTTAAACCGTGGGATGAATATTGTTCTTTGCTATCTGAGATCGTCATTAGAAATAAACCTGTGGTTCGTACAATTGCGATCATGCCTGTTGAAAAACAGGACAGTTGTGATTGCTGAGAAAACTTCAAAAAGGATCAGGTATGGCACAAATATCATCGAGCCGTTGGGCCAATGTAAATTTAGACAGGCAAACCGAACACGAAGCGGCAATTGCGACGGTGAAATTTCTCGAAAAAGTTAGGGATACTTTGTCCGAGGGGGATTTTTCAACCAACAAGACGTTATTAACTATTCCCTTTAGAGAATTCGACCCTAAGCACCTGGATTTTGTTTTAGCAACGGTTGGAAGTGGTGAAGTTAGGGCAACGATAGGCCAATCAGTTCGATTGGAAGAAACGGCTATTGAGGGGCTGTGGCGCGTGCAGGAAAACGGGGTTGATCGTTTTGAAATCGTTACGGTTCCTTCGGATCTATTAAGAAACCTTTCTACAACGCCGCTTGAGCCTCAATTGACTGAAATTCCTCAAGGTGTTTTTGCTGCTTCTGCTATTCTTCAGGAACTTTCCCAAGCTCAGCGAACAGAAAATCTAGAGAAGTTGTCAGTGGAGCCGCCCTATACGGTTGAAATTTCTCGTCAGCCCCTTAGCCCGGAAGATGGATCTTTTCTTGAGGCCGCATTGGGTAAGGGAATGATAGATATCAGTATTTCGGGTTTTGCGAGCGCTCATATTCAAAGCACTGCGATGAAAGGGATTTGGCGAAATCGGATTTTTAATAATGCCGGTAAAGCGCTTTTTGATGCCTATGTAGTGACGATGTTGCCGCCTGAGGTTGGGGAGTCCGCAGAAGAAATGAAGTTAGGTGCTCAGCACTGTGAAGAAATCTTGCAGTGGCTTAAGGAAGATATTCAAAGCGGCTCGTTATAAAGAGGTCCTGGAGTGGAAATGGCTCAAGAATCTATAGATCATCTGTTGGATCGATTAAATCGGGAACGTATCGGGGCTGAAACGAAGATGCAGTGCAAGGTTTGCTGGTATGTGTACGATCCAAAGCAAGGCTGTGAGGAATTTGACATCGCTCCCGATACACCGTTTTATGATTTACCGGACTTTTTTACGTGCCCGGGTTGCGGCAACGAAAAAGCGGGCTTTATTCCTTTGAATTCGGACGAGGAGCCCGCTCAGTAGCTTATTCGCTTTTTTGCGGTTTGAACATTTTCACTGTTTGGGCGACTTCTTCAATGTCGTCGGTGATGCCGATTCGCAAACCGCTGTATTTTCCGGTATTGACAAGATGCTCTAAGAGCGGATAAACGGGCAATTCCTTTCGCCAAAAATCTACGCCTAAGAAAACCATCAGACTCGAATAACCGTACGTTTTGTAGTGATTAGGGACGGCAGCCTGAAAGATTTCTTGAATAGTACCGGCGCTACCCGGAGTGTAGATAAGCCCACCTCTTGTAATACTTAAGATCGTATCTTCGCGGATGCTGTTATCAAAAAACTTTGCGATATGAGTGGCAAAGGGGGTTGCTGGCTCATGTCCGTAGAGCCAAGTGGGAATACCTAGACTGATGAAATGCGTTTGACGGAATTTAAGCATTACTTTGAATGCACTGCTTAACCAACCTTTATCTTGCCAACTTGGAGCCGCCTTAAGGATACCGAGCGCCTCTTCAACTTCTTCATCAGATCTTTCTGCAAGCCAAGCTCCCAAATGGGTGGCTTCCATAGCCCCGGCACCACCCCCGCTAACCATGATGAATCCCATTTCTGTCAGGCGCTTACTCAGAAAAACAATTTGTCTGTAGAAAGGATCGGTTCTTAGAAGGTCGTGACCGCCCATGATGCCAACGATTTGACGTTCATGATAGTTAGCCAAGAAGTCCTTGATGGCGTTACTCATGGAGTGATCGTGTAAATACCGTGATAGTGTTTCCTTGATATTTTTGGAAATGACTCCGCTTTGCAAAAAATGTTTATAAACACGCCTGTCGTAAGTATTCTCTATGGAACTCTCATCGCGGGGATCAAATCCGGAATAAAGCGAATTGGCCGAGTACAGATAACTGCGATAGATGTCAAAGGGGGCATCCAGTTTCGGAAAAATCAGGTTTGTTTTATCAAGTTGCTGCGAAAAGGATTCGGGTAAAACACAACCTAAAAATAAACAGTCGCTGTATGTGGACTGGGAGGCCAAGTCCGCTAGATCTGAGAAATCGATATTTTGAAAAACATGATGATCAATGTGTCCTGGTTCGGTAACAAGGCCTAACAATTGAGTGATCGTTTCAATTTCGGTGTATTCGCGCATTGTTTGGCTCCATTCGTTTTCATTATCTATTTTAGCGAAGGTTGTCAAAAGCTCTATCCTGATACTTATAAGCCTTTTAGAATAGAAGAAAAGAATCAGGAATTGTCATGATTATTATTGATCGCATACGTATTAACGGCTTTAGAAGTATTCGTAGTTTGCAGATGCCCTTGGGGCGTAGTTCTGTTTTACTAGGGGCCAACAATTGTGGCAAAAGTACGGTTTTAAAAGCTTTGGAGTTGGCCCTCAGTGACGAAATCACTGTTCAAAAGGAAGATTTTCACCTCAACGAGAAAGCAGAGTTTGGCGATGAGCTCTGGGTTGATGTTCGGTTTGTGCCGTTAAATAAAGATTTCAAGCGGTTTTCAGCCTTTCAAATTGGTTGGCAAAAGGAATTTGATGGTTTAATCCGAAGAGATCATTACAAACGTGAGTATTTTGCTTTTAGAACTAAATTTCAAAGGTTTTCTGACGGGACAATTACCAAGCAGCGTTTCATTATTAATCATTGGGATCGGGAAAAGTTAGGTGAAGAACTTCAAGACGTCCCCCATTCTTTGCAGTTTGTCAGTATTGATGCTGAAGAAAATCTCCGGGAAGATCTTAAAAATGAGAACTCCTTTGTCAGTCGTATGGTAAGTGGTTTGGGAAGCGCTTTAAAAAAACATCCTGATTATGCCGATAAGCCAATTGAAGATTTAAGGTCAGTGCTGGATTCTTTGTGTCAGACGCTGGAAGGGCCGGGGACGCGGTTACCGGAAGAAGTGAGTCTTACGGCAGACAATATTGAAGAGTTCTTTTCACTCGTGAAAAGTGATTCTGAAAAAATAATTCCTTTTTCGGCCCTGCAAGGTAAGGGTAGTCAAAAAAGTGTCGCCATTTTATCAATCGTTACGTTGGTGGATTTGTTGGCCAAACAAGCGGCCCTTCAGGAACGCCCCTTATTCATGTTAATTGCCGCAGAAGAGCCAGAAATTCATTTACACCCCAATGCGCAGCGAGCCTTGATGACACAACTGAAAGCGCTCTCTCATCAATTTATTGTTTCAACGCACTCTCCTTATGTGGCTTCCGTCTGTGAGCCGTATGAATTTAGAAGTATGCAAAGGGATGGTGAAAATATTCAGGTTAGATGGTTGCCTCAAAATATTGATCCGTTAGAAGCTCGAGCGATTAAACGGTTGATATTGCGATTCCGTGGAGAAACGCTTTTTGCCCGTGGTCTTATTTTTGTGGAGGGAGTCACTGAAGAGCAATTGATCCGTGGAATGTTTCAGGCTTATTTTGGAGATGACCCAAGTGCGTTCGGTATTAGCATTATGGGCGTTGACGGAAAGAGTTACGCACCTTTTTTAATGTTGGCTCTGAGTCTTAAAAAGCCATTTTGTGTGATTAGTGACAATGATGGTGATGCAAGACATGTCGTGTTAAAGCAGCTTAGCGAAACAGAGAGACGCTTACATTGCAAAGCAGAAGACTGCCAAAGTGGCGTCTTTTTCCTATCACCCGGACTGGCTATGGAAGGGGAGCTAGTGTACAAGACTGGGCTGAAAAGAGAGCTCTATGATGCGCTTTGGGCTTGTAATGCATCTCCTAATGTATCTGTTAAGTCGAAAAGGTTGCAGTATGAGCGTCTAATGGCGATGGCTCCCAGAGATATAAAACGACGCTTGGAAAAGAAAAAGGCAGAATACTCTGGTTTTTTGGGAGATATCATTGCCCAAAATACGTATTCGCAACCAATAGAAAATATGATCCCGTCGGCGATATTACGGGCGTTTGAGCTGATTTCAGTTTGGCTTGGAAAAGAAAATAAAAAAGCGATCTGACAACAGATCGCAATTTTGAAAGATGGTCGGGTGAGAGGATTCGTAAACGCCTATTTTCTTGGCCTTGTTAGAAGATGATTTTTTGTTGGGAGCATTATTGGGAGCATAGGACATTTGCTAGACGAAAAATCCCCGGCGTTCATCGCTGTCACAAGTTTCTTCTATGTAAAATGGACTTGTTAATGTAATTTAATTTTTGCTATGACGATTCAATATCCTCCAGAACCTGGTGACATTCTTATCTGTGATTTCAATGGTCTTGTTGCCCCTGAAATGATAAAAAGAAGACCTGTTATTAATCTGACACCTAGATTCAGGAGGAACAGAGGGCTTTGTACTGTTGTGCCAATTAGTACAACTGCTCCTAAGAATACTCAACTATGGCATACAAAGATTCATGTTGATTTACCAGAACCCTATTCCAGTCCAGAGGCGTGGGCTAAATGTGACTTTTTATACACGATGAGATACGAAAGACTTTTCCTTTTTCGACAAGGAAAAAATGAAGAAGGGAAGCGTAACTATGTTTTCCCTAAGCTATCAGATCAGGAATTAAAAAAGGTGTGGAATTGTGTTTTAGAAGGATTGGGGCGGCATGATGTTGTAAAAATGCTAAATAGCATAGAGGAAACTATTGACGAAAATGATTGTCCTTTTTAAGATAACCATGTCTCCCGCTCTGGACGTTTGCGTTCATCGGGTCTAAGTCCAGTCCTGTTAAGGCTGGCCTCTACGGAAACGAGATTGCAATCGACCGTAGCGACATTTTGGGCCTCTTCGGAGGCCCTTGCTTTATCTGCATAAAGAATCCCCGGCGTTCATCCTTCAAGTTGCTAGAAGCTTAATTTATCATAATCGTCGTTGACATTTATCATTTGGTAGAATATATTAACCAAGAATGGTTAACATTGTTGACCAAATCAAGGAGATAACAATGAAAGTAACAGAGTATGGAAAGATTGTCCGCAAGGCGCGGATTGATGCCGACCTCACCATGCTCGATATGGCGGAAGACCTTGGTGTTTCGTCAGCATACTTAAGTGCATTAGAGGTTGGGAGAAAGCGTGTTCCAGAAAACTTCTTAGGGAAGGTAATTAACTATCTTAAGGCTAAAGTTCCAAGCCTAGATGAAGACAAACTTCGTGATTCCGTTGCTATAAGCAACAATTCAATCCCAGTTGAAGGTTTGTCGGTTGATCATCAATTCCTTGTGGCAGGTTTTGCCAGAACGAACATGTCACAAGCCGATCTTGACGATTTCCAAAATCTTCTGGCAAAGGTTAGATCAAAGAATGAGCAGAAAGACATACAGGGTTAATGCGCTCCGAATTGTTCAGATTCGATTTTTAGCGGATTTTTTCAGAAAGAAATTTGGAGTAGATGAGTTAGCACTTGGGACAGTTATTGAAAGGATGTTAGAGGATGGCGTTGTTGACGTTCTTGAGGATAACGATCCTTTCTTTAAAAATAGAGCTGAGGCAAAGTATGTGCCAGAGGCAGGCTGTGTTTTCTTAAAGCGATCTGATTATGAAGCTTGCGTTAGAAATACGGTGGCACGATCAAAGTTCACTTTTTGGCATGAATTAGGTCACATGTGTTTGGGACATAGCTTAAGCTTTTCGAGAGGTGAAGGAATTGAAGGCTCTGAAATTAAAGCCTTTGAAAGCTCTGAGTGGCAAGCTGATCAATTTGCAGCAGAAATTTTGATGCCATTGGAGACAATGATCAAAGAAAAGATTTTTACCGTAGAGGGTTTAGTTAACCGATTCGAAGTTTCGTGGGAGGCAGCAAGCGTCAGAATTAGACAATTGCAACGACACGGCTCTATATAAGATTTGAGGACTTAAGTTGGCGCTTAAGTCCCCAATAAATCGTGAGGTGTTAAACGAAGCTACAACTCACGGCGTTCAATCGAATAGCAAGCTCATTGTAGCAACGATCTGAACGTTTTGGAAATGCTTCGGGTTACTCAATGAGGAGAAAAAGATGACACAAATGTCTCTCTTTCCTGATTTGAGCATGGAAGCAGATGCCGGCGATTTGGTGTTTTGCTGGTATTTCCGCCACTGGAAAACCGGCAAAATCATCAGAGCTAAGGACAAACCGTTCTGCTTTCACGCTCCCACCCACAAGCATTAAAACTTGAGATGGATAGCCCCGCTTCGGCGGGGCTTTCGTATCCTAGGCTCTCATTCCGATCAGATGTTTATAAGCCTGGAACCACTCCATAAGCGGTGTCTTTTGTAATTGTTCTGAGTTTTTTTCTGTCATGCGTTCTGCTATTTTCGGCATTTATCTCTCCCAAGTTTCGTTTATGCTCCCAACAAATCCGAGATTTTTTGTATTTTTTGCTCCCTGGAGATTCCATTGGGAGCATCTATGGTAGCAAAAACCACGAGCTTGAGAGAAAGAACATAAACACTAGACAACGAAAGACAAACTGTATTGTTTCGATGGATGGCCTGGAAATAGGGAAGTTATTAGAACAAGACAATAAAAAAAGCGATCTGACAACAGATCGCTATTTTGAAATATGGTCGGGGTGAGAGGATTCGAACCTCCGACTCCTACGTCCCGAACGTAGTACTCTACCAGGCTGAGCTACACCCCGACAATCACCATTATTAAGCCTTGCGCTCAACAACGAAGGACAGCAATTCTATCAGAGAATTTTTGAAAATGGAAGGGGGAAGAACATCGAGTGCTAACTTTCCTTTTTCAAGTTCCATTTCCGCTCGTGCTTTGCAACGCTCAATGGCCCCACTAGCTTGAATAATTTGAGAAATTTTCTCAAAGTCGCCGTGGCCGTCACGAATGGCCTTTTCGATAAAAGCACGATCCTGCTCGTTGGCAGCCTGCATTGCATAAATGACTGGCAGCGTGACCTTCCCTTCTTCAAAATCAGCACCGATTTGTTTTCCGCTCTCTGTAGGATTGCCGGAGTAGTCCAGAATATCATCGGCGATTTGGAAAGCATTGCCGAGAGCCATTGTGTAGTTTACGAGCGCTTCTTCAGCCTCTTTAGAAGCTCCGGCGAGAGCACTGGCCATTTCCGCTGCAGCGGCAAAAAGTACCGAAGTCTTTCTTTCAATGACTTTGAGATAACGAGCCTCATCGACACTGGGATCGTGAGCGTTTTTCATCTGAATAACTTCGCCTTCACTTAACGTGTTGGCAGCACTGGCAAGAGCTTGCATAACCCGTAAATTGCCGATGCGAATCATCATTTCAAACGAGCGGGTGTACATGAAGTCACCTACCAATACCGCGACGCTATTGCCCCATTTTGCGTTGGCGGTCGGTCGTCCTCTTCTCATCATGCCTTCATCCACGACGTCGTCATGCATCAACGTAGCCGTATGAAGCATTTCGATGGTCGCACCGAGTTCTCGATGATCGTTGCCGCTGTACCCTAAAGCTTTTGCCATGAGCATTAAAAGCGCAGGGCGCATACGTTTGCCGCCGGCTTGTGTGATGTAGGAGCCGATTTCCGTGATTGTCGGGCTTTGGCTATGGGCAAATTCCCGAGCAAGGATGTCGTTGACGGCTTTGAGATCCTCGGCGATGGGGGCGAGGACTGTTTGAGCAGATTTCTTGATAGAAGAGGTATTCGATGTCATAGTGTGGCTCATTATACCCACGAACTCCGACAAAAAAGGGAGGAAAACATCCTCCCTTCTAGATTGCTCTTACTGACTCTACGCCGATTGAACCTTACTGGAATCTTGTGTTTCCGGCGTTGTTGCATTGAGTTTTTGTTGCAACATCGCGATGATTTCGTAGTGGTTAATCAGTTCTCGTGCAAAGAGCAGGAAACTTAAGAAGAGTTCGCAACCACGTGCGGAGAAACCTTTGTCAGGACCGTTACGGAGCAGTTTTTCCTGAATGGTTTCAATGCGAGCAAGAAGCGATTGCGCATTGGCGTGCAAAGCCGCCACATCTGCTTTGCCATTGTGGTTGCCAACAATTTCAAGCAGAAGCTGAGATAAGTCCGCTAAATCTTGACTCAGTTCACCTTGGAAAGTGCGGTGGCGATTGGCAATGTGATCTTTAGAAAGACGAGCCAAAGCTTGCAGTGAGCGTCCCACATCACGCAGATTGGTGAATGTGCGGAAATAGCTGTAACGGGCGTCATTGTCCTCTTTGGTGGGAACAAAGCCAGAATTTTCCATCTTGTAATAAATGCCCCGCTCATGAGTGAGCTGATCGAAGTTTTCATTCGACTGCAGTTTGAGCTTACGCAATCCGCTTTCATCATCATTGAGGAAAGTTTCAACGATATTGTTATAGAGCGTGACAGTGGTCAAAAGGTTTTCGCCGACACGTTGATTCAAAATTTCACGAATCTTATTGACGTCGTAACGAATAGCTTGTTCGGCTTTGTAGTTGGCTTCCTGTTGCTTAAAGCGCATATTGCTTCGGATGATGAGAATAAACGCCAGGATGGCAAGCAAGAACGCCACGAAACCACCTCCCAGGAAAATGATCGAGCAGACAACGGCGGCCAATGTACTGGCGGTCAATGCCGTAACGAACCAGCCGCTGATCACGGTTAAGACGCCGGAAATGCGGTAAACGGCAGTTTCACGGTCCCAAGCGCCATCAGCAAAAGAAGAGCCCATTGCGACCATAAACGTAACGTAAGTGGTTGAAAGCGGCAATTGCAAGGATGTAGCTGAAGAAATCAACGCAGCAGACAACACAAGGTTGACGGATGCTCGAACATAGTCAAAAGGAAGGGGCACTTCACCACGCTTCAATCTTCTGTGTTTGAAACGAGAGTCCAGGGTTTTCTTAACAGCTCCCGGGATTAATTGATTAACAATGCTTCCAAGGCCCATAGAGGCACGGACGATAACACGACCCGGAATCGAGGAGCCGAACTGTTCATGATCACTTTGCTGAGAAGACAGATTCAGAGCTGTTTGAAGCACGCGGTGGGCTTTTTTAGAGAACCACAACGTAAAGACCATGACGATGCCGGAAGCAAGCAGGAAGAATGTGTCGGTCTTCGTCGAAACCAATAGTCCGCTCATAATGAGATCGTCAGGTTGTGCGCCCGAAGCCATCCAGATCTTGAAGCTATCATAGGCGGCAAGCGGAACACCGACGAAGTTCACCAAGTCGTTACCAGCGAAGGCAAAAGCCAGGGAGAAGGTGCCGGCCAAGATGACAATTTTGAAAACATTGAATTTGCAGACAAGGATGAGCAGTTGAAAGAGAATGGAGAAACCGACAAATAATGCAATGACAAGCATTTGAGTATTGGCTTCAATCCATTCAATCCATTCCGGTTGCATGAAGCTGGCACCACGAGCTCCCTTCATGACCAGAAAATACGCAATAGCCGTGATGGATAAACCGCCGAAAACACCGCCGACGTAGGGATAGACTCTTTCGAAGTAGAAAGAGAAGATCAGTCGCATAATGTACTGCACCACTGCACCTGAAATAAATGCCACGACAACTGAAATCAAGATGGCAGAAATAATGGTCAATGATTCACTGGTATTAATAT
>ERZ791868.1399-NODE-1399-length-12956-cov-2.313619_pt1 | contig 12956 bp, 8 predicted proteins | sample MGYA00510281_ERZ791868 | MGnify/ENA primary metagenome ERZ791868 (study PRJEB30046, sample SAMN00792046) | human gut metagenome | study: EMG produced TPA metagenomics assembly of the A metagenome-wide association study of gut microbiota in type 2... | reverse complement strand
TACACCGCCCGGAACCGGGGTAATTGCAGATGTATGCTCTGCTACTTCGTCAAACGCAACGTCTCCGCAAAGCTTATTATTCTCATCACGATGCATACCCACATCGATAACAACTGCACCCTCTTTTACATAGTCTGCTGTTATAAATTGCTTTCTGCCGATTGCAACAATCAAAATATCAGCTCTTTTTGTAATATCTTTTAAATTATTTGTATGTGAATGTGTAACTGTAACTGTTCCGTTTTCTCTCAAAAGTAATGCAGCCATCGGTTTTCCTACGATATTACTACGTCCGACAATCACACATTCTTTTCCATCTATTGTAATCCCGGAACGTTTTAATAACTGAATAATACCTGCCGGAGTACAAGATAAAAATCCTTTTTCTCCAATCCACAGACGACCTACGCTGACTGGATGAAATCCATCTACGTCCTTATCCGGAGAAATAGCACGTATGATCTTATCTTCGTCAATATGTGCCGGAAGTGGCAACTGAACCAGTATTCCATTTACATGTTCTTCTTTATTCAAACGTTCAATTAAAAGCAATAACTCTTCTTCTGTTGTCTCTTCTGCCAGTTCATAGCTTTCTGATTCGATACCAATATAAGCACAGGCTTTCTTTTTATTATTTACATAAACTGAAGAAGCCGGGTCGTTCCCAACCTGAACAACAGCAAGACATACTTCTTTTCCATTTGCCTTTAATACGGCTACTTCTTCTTTTAATTCATCCTTAATTTCTTTTGAAATCTTTTTTCCATCGATTAACTGCATTGTTTTTGTTTCTCCTTAAAACAGTCCTGTAATTTTTCCATCTTCAGACACATCGATATTGTTGGCAGCGGGCACTTTTGGAAGTCCAGGCATAGTCATAACTGAACCTGTCAGTGCAACAACAAATCCTGCTCCTGCATCAACATAAACTTCACGAATATGAATATCAAAGTTTTCTGGTCTTCCCAGCTTCTTTGCGTCATCTGAGAATGAATATTGATTTTTCGCCATACATATTGGAAGTTTGCCAAATCCCATTGCTTCTATTTTTGTAATCTGTTTTTGTGCTGCCAGCTCATAAACCACACCGTCTGCGCCATAAATTTCTTTTGAAATTTTCTCGATTTTTTCTTTCAAAGACAATTCATCTTCATAAAGTGTATGGAAATGGCTTTCTTTATTTTCCAATGTATTCAGCACCTTTTCTGCAAGTGCAATTCCGCCTTCTCCGCCCTTTTCCCATACTTCTGAAAGTGCGAATTCACAGCCTCTTTCTTCGCAGAACTGACGAATATATTCATTTTCAGCATTTGTATCTGTTATAAATGAATTCAGTGTAACTATTACAGGTACTCCGAATTTCTGTATATTTTCAATGTGTTTCTCTAAATTCACGATTCCTTTTTTCAGTGCATCCAGATTCTCTTCTGCCAAATCAGCTTTGGCAACTCCACCATTATACTTCAATGCTCGTACTGTTGCAACTAAAACAACAGCATCTGGTTTTAAGCCTGCTTTTCTGCATTTGATATCCATGAATTTTTCAGCGCCGAGATCCGCGCCGAATCCAGCTTCTGTGATTGCAATATCTGCCATTTTTAAAGCCATCTTTGTTGCACGCACACTGTTACAGCCATGTGCGATATTAGCAAATGGACCTCCATGGACTAAGGCCGGAGTGTGTTCTAATGTCTGAATCAAGTTTGGTTTGATTGCATCTTTGAGTAATGCAGTCATTGCGCCTGTCGCCTGTAAATCATCTGCAGTAACAGGATCCCCGTTAAAATTGTATGCAACGATGATTCTTCCAAGTCTGCATTTTAAATCCTGAAGGTCATCAGCGAGACAAAGGATTGCCATAATTTCAGAAGCTACTGTAATAACAAAATGATCTTCACGAACCATTCCATCCATCTTGTTCCCAAGACCTACAACAATATTACGCAATACTCTGTCATTCATATCAACACAACGTTTCCATACAACCTGTCGTGGGTCGATCTGAAGAATATTTCCCTGCTGGATATGATTATCTAACATTGCAGCAAGCAGATTATTAGCAGATGTAATTGCATGAAAATCTCCTGTGAAATGTAAGTTCAAATCTTCCATCGGAACAACCTGTGCATAACCGCCACCTGCTGCTCCCCCCTTAATTCCGAAACAAGGTCCGAGAGATGGTTCACGCAGTGCAATAATTGCTTTTTTATCTAACTTGGCAAATGCCTGTCCTAATCCAACAGATGTTGTTGTTTTTCCCTCTCCTGCAGGAGTTGGATTAATTGCTGTTACCAATACCAGTTTTCCATCCGGATTATCTTTAATCTTATCCCAGAAATCTTCTGAAAGCTTTGCTTTATATTTTCCGTAAAATTCTAAATCATCCTCTGCAATACCTGCGTTTGCTGCCACCTCTTTAATTGGCAGCATCTGTGCCTCCTGTGCAATTTGAATATCTGTTTTCATTGCTAGTCCTCCTTCTTACCTGTTCCTAAATACTCCTCAAATTCTTCTTTGGTCATCAATACCTTCCTCGGTTTTGTACCTTCTTCGGGTCCTACCACCTGTGCTTCTGCAAGCTGATCCATAATTCTTGCGGCTCGATTAAATCCTATTTTGAACATTCTCTGTAGCATTCCAATCGATGCCTTTTCTTTTTCTATGATGAAGAAGCCTGCATCCGCAAAATAATGATCCCGATTATCTTCCGTTTCTGAAGGATTTCCGGAAAAGACTGTACTACCGGAAAGTTCTACGGAATTATCATTACTTAGATGTTCTTCTAAGTCACTACTATAATTTGCCCCGCCATTCTGATTGATCAGGTAATCTACAACCTGCTGAACTTCTTTATCAGAAACAAAGGAACCTTGTACACGTACTGGTTTTGGATAACCGGTCGGATAAAAGAGCATATCTCCTTTTCCAAGAAGCTTTTCTGCTCCATTCATGTCTATAATCGTTCGAGAATCTACACCCGAAGATACCGCAAATGCTATACGTGATGGCATATTGGCTTTAATCAATCCTGTGATAACATTTACAGATGGTCTTTGCGTTGCCAGAATTAAATGTATACCAGCAGCACGTGCCAACTGAGCCAAACGACAGATTGCACCCTCTACATCTTTTGGAGCTACCATCATCAAATCTGCTAACTCGTCGACAATAATAACAATCTGAGCCATTTTTTTTGGATTATTTTCAGCTGGTTCGAGATTTGAAACTTTTTCATTAAAGCCTTTCAAATCACGTACATTATATTCTGCAAACAATTGATATCGTTTCATCATCTCTGCAACTGCCCAATTTAAAGCTCCTGCCGCTTTACGAGGATCTGTCACTACCGGAATAAGCAAATGTGGAATTCCATTATAAACATTTAATTCTACAACCTTTGGATCAACCATGATCAATTTGACATCTTCCGGGTCTGCTTTGTAAATAAGACTCATAATAATTGTATTGATACACACGGATTTTCCAGAACCCGTTGCACCTGCCACAAGTAAATGAGGCATTTTTGCAATATCGGCTACAATTACTTTTCCTGCAATATCTTTACCTACAGCAAATGCAAGTTTTGCTTTACTTTTCTGAAATTCAGGTGCTTCTAAAAGATCTCGGAGCATTACTGCTGTATTTTCCTCATTTGGCACTTCAATCCCGACTGCTGCTTTTCCAGGAATCGGGGCTTCAATTCGAAGATCTGACACTGCCAAATTTAATTTAATATCATCTGCAAGCCCAACGATCTTGCTGACTTTAACACCTTGCTCTGGCTGAAGTTCATATCTTGTCACAGCCGGACCGCAACTGGCATTTGTCACATGAACCTTCACTCCGAAATTCAAAAGTGTCTGCTCTAACTTCATTGCAGTGGCACGCAAATGTGCATTTGAATCGCCTCCGGATGCTTTTCCCTTTTTTAATAAGTCTAATGGTGGCGTGAGATACTTCTTAACAGGTGCTGTATTTTGTGCCTGAACAGCTGCTTCCACAGATTCTGTCTCTTTTGTTACCGCCGCCTTTTCTTCCGGTGATGAGTGTTTCCGTGTCTGTTTAGTTGTTGTTTCAGTCATATCTGCCTCTTCCGGTTCTTCTGATATAGACACAGATTCTATCGGTGCAATTTCTTCTTTACAAGCCATCGGTTCTATCTCTGGAACAGGTTCGCTTATATCCGGCACATCTACATCATCAAATGGAGATTCTATTGTAAGCTCCGGCATCTCATCCAATGGTTTGATAGTCATATCTTCTACTGGTTCTTCTGGGATTAATTCCTTAAGTTCCGGTGACTTCCCACGTATAGGTGTTTCCAACAATGTTGTAGCAAACGAAACACCTGATACTTTTTTGTTGCGTTTTTGTGTCGGTTTCGATACAGTACTTTGCTGTTCTTTTGTTTGTGCTTCTAATCTTGCCGTCTTTTCTTTCCTTTGTGCTGCTCTTTTCTGTGCTGACTTTATAGCTGTTGTTTCTTTTAATTTCTTAGCATCCTCATATACTACTTTACTCTTTCGCCCCAGTGGCTGAAGTAATGATTTTTCTGTAATTAAGATAACACATACAATTGCCAGAACTATCACAACAACATAGGTTCCTGCTTTCCCGATAAGCGGACACAATAATTTCATTATAAATCCACCAAACAGTCCCCCTGCTGTTCGATTCACACTTGACTGGTGGTAATATGTCATAAGCCCTGCTGTTGCGTCGTATGGATTCATAATAAGTTCAAGCAATGTTGCAAGCAATACAACGAGCACAAATAATGCAATACTTTTTATGTACGCGTGGCTGTTTCCTCTGTTTGAGATTAGAAAAGCGACCACGCTAAATATAAGCACAGGGATTAAATATGCAATCCAGCCAAATAAGCCAAACAACACAGATGATACAGCTTCTCCGACCATACCTCCAATGCCGAAGTTGCTGATCAATAGCAAAATACATACAGCAAGTACGCATAAAATACATATTTCATCGCGAATTGCAGCATTCTCCTGCTGCTGTTTTTTAGTTGGTTTTTTGGTTGTTGTCTTTCGTTTCTTGGTTGACTTTGCAGCCATGATACATCCCCCTTGGTGTTAAACATACTCAATATAGTATAACATTATTTTTTTTGTTCTTCAATCATTTCATGTAGTTTATTCAATGCCTGACTGATTCCGCCAACTTCATTGATCATTCCTTCTTTCACCGCATCCGGGCCTTCCAGCATAGTTCCGACATCTTTTACAAGTTGAGTCGGATCAAGCATCAGTTCTTCCAGTCTTGCCTGACTTATATTTGAATGTTTTGAAATAAAGCTGGTTATGCGGTCTTGTGTACGCTCCATATTTCGGTAGCTTTGATAGACTCCGATAAACATTCCATTGGAACGAACCGGATGAACGATCATTGTTCCACTTGGTACAATAAATGAATAATCTGCTGAAACTGCAAGCGGGCCTCCTATGGAGTGACTTCCACCAAGTACCAGAGATACCGACGGTTTACTAAGAGATGCAATCATTTCTGCAATTGCAAGTCCTGCTTCAACATCACCCCCTAATGTATTTAATAAAATAAGAACACCCTCTGTTTCTTCATCCTCTACTTGTGCCAGTCTGGGAATAATGTGCTCATATTTAGTAGACTTTGTATTTCCAGATAATGCCTCATGCCCTTCAATTTCTCCAATAATTGTAATCATCTGGATTTTGTGATGATGTTTATCATTTTCTAAGCAAAGTGTTCCGGTTTCCTTTATTTCTTCACGGATTTCTTCCCTGCTTTCTTTATTTTCTTTAGATGTATTTTTTAAAGATATGTCCATTACCCCAAATTCCTCCTTACATTTTCTATATAGTATGGAGAGAATTTATTAAAATATACCTATTCTCATTATTCACATATCATTTTTAATATATGACAAGCAAAAAGGATACTATATCCTTCGATACAGTACCCTCATTCATATTACTCATCCCAGTTGTGATATACATCCTGTACATCGTCATCTTCTTCAAGAAGATCTAATGTTTTCTGAATATTTTTAAGGTCTTCCTCTTTAGTCAGTTCAACATATGTCTGCGGAATCATTGTCACTTCAGCATTCACCATAGCAATTCCTGCTTCTTCTAATTTCAGACGAACATCACTGAAATCTTCAGGAGTTGTAAGAATTTCATAGCTATCGTCATTATCCACGAAATCTTCTGCTCCTGAATCAAGTGCAAGCATCATCAATTCATCTGCATCCATATCGCATTCTTCTTTATCAACAATAATCTGTCCTTTTTCATCAAACATGAAAGACACACATCCCGGTGTTCCTACGTTACCGCTTCCCTTTGTAAATGCATTTCTGACATTAGAAGCTGTTCTGTTCTTATTATCTGTCAGTGTTCTGACAATAATTGCTGTTCCGTTCGGTCCATATCCTTCATATGTAATATGTTCATAATTGTCACCTGAACCTTCACCAGCTGCTTTTTTAATATTTCTTTCAATCGTATCATTCGGCATGTTATTTGATTTTGCCTTAGCGATCACATCACGAAGTCTACTGTTACTAGTCGGGTCAGGTCCGCCACCTTCCTTAACGGCTACAGCAAGTTCACGACCAATCTTAGTAAAGATTTTTCCTTTTGCCGCATCATTTTTTTCTTTTTTGTGTTTAATATTCGCAAATTTAGAATGTCCTGACATTTCTCATTCTCCTCTTCTTTTTTCTTTTCCGGTGTGACAAATTGCAATGGCAACATGACACGTTATCTTATTCATACTACCACTATTTGGTTTATCTGTAAAGTATTTATGTATCCAGACCAAGACTGATATGGATTGCATGGTTGACCTTTCCCATCATTCTGCTGTCCACATGACATACATATTCCCGAAGTCTTTGCTTATCTATTGTTCGAATCTGTTCTAATAATATAACAGAATCTTTTACTAAATGGTATCTTCCTGAACTGATTTCAATATGCGTTGGTAATTTTGCTTTATTCATACGTGATGTAATTGCAGCACAGATTATAGTCGGGCTGTGACGATTTCCAACATCATTTTGAATGATTAGGACCGGGCGTACGCCACCTTGTTCCGAACCGATAATCGGACTTAGGTCTGCATAGTAAATATCTCCACGCTTTACAACCAAATTTTTCACACTCCGATTCTCATCATATTTTAATATTAGTATGTCCGCTTTTTTTATAGTTATTCTAAAAGCATTAACGAGAATTCTTTGTGTAATTGTATTCACTTTAAGTTTTGCTATGCAAAATAATCAATCTGTTCTACTATTTTCCCATCCTGAATATAAACTCTTGGGATTCGTTTTCCAAGGCAGCATATAAATTCATAGTTAAATCTTCCACTAAGCTCTGCTAACTCGTCTATTGTTATAGTTTCTGTCCGATCTTTCCCTACCAGCACAACTTCATCCATAAATTTTGCTTCCGGGATATCAGTAACATCTACTAAAAACTGATCCATACAAACTCTTCCCAGAATACGAGCATGAATCAAAACAGCTCCTTTGTTTGAAAGAGAACGTGGATACCCATCTCCATATCCGACAGGTATTGTAGCTATTCGCATTGCTTTTGGTGCCACAAATGTGCCTCCGTAACTGATTGAAGTACCAGCTTCTACATTTTTCACAAAAGAAATATGACTGATTAATTCTAATGCCGGTTTTAATGAAATTGCATCTTTATTTACCTCATCAGATGGATACATTCCATACAAAGAGATTCCTGCTCTTGCCAGATTGTGCTTCATATTTGGAAAATCTATAATTCCAGCACTATTATCACAATCAATATATGGAATTTCCAGATTTCTCTCTTCCAGTGCTTGTTTCATCCAAACAAATTTCTCATGTTGTTGATATGTATAGCTTTTATCTTTTTCATCTGCCTTCGCAAAATGCGTGAACATTCCTTCAATTTTTATGTTTGGTAATTTACTTATCTGTTCAACAATATCTGCCGTTTCATCCGATACTGCAAAACCAATACGTCCCATTCCTGTATCGATTTTAATATGCAAATATGCCGTTTTATTTAATTTAACAGCCTGTTTTGATATTTCTATTGCCATTTCTTCTGTATATGTAGCAGGACGTACTTCGTAACGGATCATATCCTCATATTGATCTGGAAATACACACCCTAATACAAGGATTGGCTTACAAATTCCAGCCTTACGCAAGAGAACAGCTTCATCAAGACTAGCTGTCGCATAACCCCATACATAATCTACTGATTCGAACATTCTGGCAATCGGAATCGCACCATGTCCATATCCATCTGTTTTAATAACCGCAACTAACTTTGCTCCTGTTCCGATTCGCTCCTTCATTTGTTCCATGTTATATGCAATTGCATCCAGATCAATTTTTGCATACACACGTGTATATTGTTTCATGTTCTATTCCTCCATATCAAATGTTACTGTTCTATCTGCTTTAGTACATCTTTTATTCCTGAAATCAAATCTTGGGCCAGTACACTGTAAACGCCACAGGTTTTTTTTGCATAATCTCCCCCGTTTGCATGAAGATACACTCCTGACACAACACTATCATACAAGTTCATATGTTGTGCTGTAAGCCCTGTGATCACACCCGCAAGAACATCTCCCGAACCTGCTTTTGCCATCGCACTATTTCCTGCAGTATTTACAAATAAAGGATGATTTTCTTTTGCTACAAGCGTACGAGCATCTTTCAACGCACAAACAACAGGATATTTTTTCACAAAATCAGTCAATATATTCATACGATCTGCATTTAATTTTGCGACCGAGCACTTTAAAAGTCTCGTCATTTCCTTCATGTGTGGAGTTAATGCTATTGGAAATGTACTTTCTTCAAGCAATTCAATCTTTTTAGACAAAAGATTGATTCCGTCTGCATCAATAATACATGGGACTTTACAGAATTGAAATACCCCTTGTAATAATTTATCTGCTGTTTTTCCCTGACCAAGTCCACATCCGATACATACAACATCCGCCCAATTTAATAATTGTTTCAATTCCTCTTCAGAATATTCTGTATAAGTGGAGATAATTGCTTCTGGCAGCAGTTGTTGAAGAATGCTTCTGTTTTCTTTGGCAGTATATATCTGAACAAGTCCTGCTCCGCTTACATATGCTGCTTTTGCACTTAAATATGCTGCTCCGGCCATTCCCTCACTCCCGGTAATCATAAGCACTTTCCCATATGTTCCTTTATGTGAATTTGCCACACGTTTCGGCAGACATGTGCAAAGATCATCCGGTTCCAGTGTATAACATATTTCTGTATTATTTTGATAAAGTTCTGTATTGATACCGATTGATTTTACAACTACTTCTCCTGCAAAATCTTTTCCCGGATACAGAACAGTTCCTAGTTTCTCACATTGTACAGAAACCGTCAAGTCCGCTTTAAACGCTATACCTAAAATTTTTCCGTCCAAAGAACTGACTCCCGAGGGTATATCCACCGCAACTTTATATCCTTCCATTGCATTTAAACACTCTATCACAGAAGCATATTTACCGCTTATCTCCCGGCAAAGTCCAACACCAAAAATTGCGTCTACGATCACTCCATACTCTCCCGCCGGAATTTCTGTCTCTATCGATATCCCAATATTTTTACAAATACAATATTGTTGTTTACATTCATCACTCATTGACTCTGTTTTCCCAACAAATGCAATTACTACGGAATAATTCTCATCATGTAACAATCTTGCGATTGCAAATCCGTCTCCTCCATTATTTCCGGAGCCACAAACTATCAGTATCTTTTTATTCTTCTGAACTTTCGATTTTATAACCTCAGCAATTCCCAATGCAGCTCTCTCCATTAGCACCAGAGATGGAATTCCTATTTCATGAATCGTGTGTGCGTCAGCTTTTTGCATCCAATTTCCAGTAGGCAAATATCTCATTTTTACTCATCCTTTCTCAAAGCACGAAATAAAATAATTTTCTCCAAACTATGAGAAACACGCTTCGCGAGTTTCTCAAGTTATCGCGGCAGTCGCCAAGGTCTCGTGCAAGCACGGACTTTGGCTCGTTGCTCGCGTAAATACAAATAACGTGCAAAAGCATTAAACAACCCTTTTGCACGTTATGATACTTCTAATCTTCCCCGTGTTCTTCTTTGTATCGGGTAATATTATAGGACAACTTCATCAAGCTATCAGATAAATGGACACTTTCTACAATCACATCTTTCGGAAGATTCAAATCTGTATGTGCAAAATTCCAAATTGCTTTAATACCATTACGTACCAGAATATCAGATACTTCAACCGCTTTTGTTTTTGGAATTGTGAGTGCCGCAATATCAATATTTTCTTCCTGAAGAACTGTCTCTAATTCATCCATCATTCGAATTGGAATGTCTCTGATCACTTTTCCTTTCAATTCAGGATTCACATCAAAGATTCCCTTTAAAATAAATCCGTTTCTTGCAAAAGATGCATAATTTGCAAGTGCCTGTCCTAAATTACCTGCTCCAATAATTACCATATTGTGACTCTGATCCAATCCCAGTATCTTGCCAATCTCTGTGCGAAGATACTTTACATTATAACCATATCCCTGTTGACCAAATCCACCAAAATTGTTCAAATCCTGGCGAATCTGTGATGCTGTTACATGCATTTTTTTACTTAAATCACTTGATGATATTCTTTCTACTCCGGCTTCATTGAGTTCACCAAGATATCTGTAATATCTTGGAAGTCTCCCAATAACAGCCTTTGATATTCCTCTTGACTCCACACTTATCGTCCTCCAAATATAAACTATATCTATTATAAAGTTTTATTTTAACAAAGTCAAACTTTTGACATACTTTTTTTGTAATTTATCTAAAATTTTTTTATATTTTGACGGTTTTCACACTATTTTATCTGAATTTTTTTGTAAAACCTAAATTCTTTAGTTGTATTTTATCTAAATTTCGATATAATAAATACGATATGCTTAAATATAGGAGGATGTATATATGATACTTGCATGTCATAATTTAAATAAATCTTTCGGAGAACGTATCATTGTAAAAGATGGTTCTTTCCATATTGAAGATAGAGAAAAGGTTGCTTTTGTCGGTGTGAATGGTGCCGGAAAATCAACTATTTTAAAAATGATCATTGGCGAAGAGCCAACAGATAGCGGGAATATTATTCTTACAAAAGGGAAAACAATTGGCTATCTTGCACAGCAACAAAATCTAATCAGTGGAAATAGTATTTACGAAGAATTAAAAACTGCAAAAGCTGACATTATAAGACTCGAAGAACAAATTCGTACAATTGAACACGAATTAAAAAGCTTATCCGGTGATGAATTACAGACTCGCCTGAATACTTACAACCGTTTGATGTCTGAATTTGAATCCAAAAACGGATATGCATATGAAAGTGAAATAATAGGGGTGTTAAAAGGACTTGGTTTTCAAGAAAATGAGTTTTCAAAAGAAGCCAACACGCTATCAGGTGGACAGAAAACGCGTGTTTCCTTAGGCAAACTTCTGTTAACCAAACCTGATGTCCTATTATTAGATGAACCGACCAACCATTTGGATTTAAATTCTATATCCTGGTTAGAAACATATCTGTTAAATTACCCGGGAGCTGTATTCATCGTATCACACGACCGTTTTTTCTTAAACAGAGTCGTAACTAAGGTTGTTGAAATAGATCAAGGGCATCTTCGTATGTATAATGGTAATTATAAGGATTACGCCGAAAAAAAACGTCAGTTACGCGATGCACAGATGAAAGAATATTTAAATCAACAAAGAGAAATCAAACACCAAGAGGCAGTAATTGAAAAATTAAAATCTTTTAATCGAGAAAAATCTATCAAGCGTGCTGAAAGCCGTGAAAAAATGCTTGACAAAATAGAACGTATTGACAAACCGATGGATTCCACACAGGAAATGCATTTTGAACTGAATCCATCTTGTATCAGTGGTAATGATGTTTTAACAGTTGAACATTTAACAAAAAGATTCGAGACACAAACCCTGTTTTCCGATATTTCATTTGAAATCAAACGTGGTGAGCATGTTGCAATCATCGGAGATAATGGAACCGGAAAAACAACTTTATTAAAAATTTTAAATCAGGTATTGGATGCCGATGAAGGTGCTTTTACTTTAGGTTCTAAAGTAAAGATCGGATACTATGACCAGGAGCACCACGTACTTCATGATAATAAGACCATTTTTGAAGAAATTTCTGATGACTATCCATCACTAACAAATACTCAGATTCGAAACACTTTAGCTGCTTTTCAGTTTACTGCAGATGATGTATTTAAACTCATCCGTGATTTAAGTGGTGGTGAAAAAGGTCGTGTTTCGCTTGCCAAATTAATGCTCTCCGAAGCAAACTTTTTGATTCTTGATGAGCCTACAAACCATTTGGATATCACTTCAAAGGAAATTCTTGAGCAGGCCTTAAATGATTATACCGGAACAATCTTATACGTTTCTCATGACCGTTATTTTATTAATCAGACTGCTTCACGTATTTTGGAATTGGTAAACCAGACATTTGTTAATTACATTGGAAACTATGACTATTATCTTGAGAAGAAAGAGGAATTAACTGCAAAATATGCCCCTGTTTCTTCGGAAACTTCTGCCAACTCAAAAGTTACTAATCCAAACACTTCTTCTGAATCTCAGGAGCCTTTTGGTCAAAAGTTAAGTTGGCAAGAGCAGAAAGAAGCACAGGCTCGTGAGCGAAAGCGTAAAAATGATTTAAAAAAGACAGAAGAACGTATTGCTGTTTTAGAAAAACGAAATCAGGAAATTGACGAATTGATGACACAAGAAGATATTTATTCTAATTCTGTAAAATGCCAGGAGCTTGCTGTTGAAAAATCTTCAAATGAAGAAGAATTAGAAACGCTTTATGAACAATGGGCTGATTTAGCCGAAG
>ERZ791868.1397-NODE-1397-length-12978-cov-2.183626_pt1 | contig 12978 bp, 6 predicted proteins | sample MGYA00510281_ERZ791868 | MGnify/ENA primary metagenome ERZ791868 (study PRJEB30046, sample SAMN00792046) | human gut metagenome | study: EMG produced TPA metagenomics assembly of the A metagenome-wide association study of gut microbiota in type 2... | reverse complement strand
TTGGTTCCAGTCATCACTCCTTACATCCGTTGCTACATGCTTACATGAAAGGACTTTTGAAGAAAACCGAAGCCCGGCATGCCTTCACTGTGATGAAACATAATCATATGCCGGGAGGGATGCTCGGAACCGACGATATGTTTATTATTCTTAAATATAGCACCGATAGATTTTATAAACTCAATATAAAACAGCTATCTGAACAGACAATTACAACAGAAATAACAAAACCGAATCTTTTAACTTTTCACGCAAATACTTGAATCCCCGGTTCTTTTGGGTTTTTACCGTATTAATACTGATTCCGAGCAGATCGGCAATCTCATTTCCCGAATGTCCCTGAATACTCATCAAAAGTATTTTTTTTCTTTCTTCGGGCAGATCTTCTATATAGACATAGAGTTGGCGGATCAATTCTTCCCGTACGGTTAAAGCGAATTGTTCGTCGGGTAATTCAACCTCCTCCGCTACCATCTTACGTAAAATATTCTGACGGGAAGCCTGGGTACGAAGATAGAACAGGGCATTGTTGTAGGTCGAGCGATATAAATACCAGGTCAATTCTTTGATATCCGGAAAGGTCCGGTCGGAATTCCAGATCCTGATCAAAGTATCCTGAACGATATCCTGAGCCGTATCGGAATCTTTTACAATACCATCGGCATATGAACAAAGGGCTGCATAATAAGAGGCATACAGCGTTTCCCACGCTTTTAAATCCTTTTGATTTACCCCTCTTAATATTTCCTGTTCATTTAGCGCCATCCACTTTCTTTCTGTTTGTTTCCGAAAACAAAAATAAAGGATATTTATAAATATAATTAAAACAAGGGATTATTTTATAGAAAACATTTTTTCTGTCCCCCATTTTCGGCAGCCCAACCGGTTATTGGTGCTCTTTTTTCATTAATTCGTTAAAACAATGCCGGCATATCGGTTCATAATCGTGCTTTTCTCCCAGCATCACCAATTTATCATTATCCGACAGACGATGGGAATGATGGGCCAAATTCCCGCAACGGACACAGATCGCATGTACTTTCGTCACATATTCGGCCACAGCCATCAAATCAGGCATCGGCCCGAAAGGTTTACCGGTATAATCCATATCCAGCCCAGCGACTATTACGCGGATACCGTTATCTGCCAATGTTTTACATACCGACACTATATTAGAATCAAAAAATTGGGCTTCATCGATTCCGACGACATCGACATCTCCGGTCAATAACAAAATATTACCCGAATTTTCCACCGGCGTACAACGAATCGTATTCGCGTCATGCGATACCACATCTTCATCCGAATAACGCACATCGATTTTCGGTTTAAATATTTCCACCTTTTGCCGGGCAAACTGTGCCCGCTTCAACCGCCGGATCAACTCTTCCGTCTTACCGGAAAACATAGAACCGCAAACCACCTCTATCCAACCGGCCCGATTAGTACTCTCCAAAAACATCCCTGATTCATTTTTAGTCGTGCAAAAGTATAAAATTAAGGGATTCCGGGACGGTTCTTTCTGTCAAAATTTACCGGCATCTGCTAAGTTGCCGGAATAGGGGAATTTATAAAGCCAATGGTTCCAACGGATGCTTTTTACGGTCGCTGAAACGAACGATCGGGAAGGACGGTTTAGCGAACAAAAGGGATTTAGAAGTTTCTGACTTTTCAGACGAAATAAAAAGTTACAAAGGTTACAAAGATGGCTCAACCTCTGCCCCCTCGTAACTCTTGTAACCTTTTTAACTTTAATAACTGAAAAAAGAACGATCAGCTTACAGCCATTTTACCAAAGCAAAGTCCTGGCGATGGGGCAGTAATTCGCTTTTCGGGTAGATACGGATGGCCAGCATCAGCAATCCCGGAGAGTCGGCAGTCACATCGATGCGGTATCTGGCCACACTACCCACTTGTTCAACAGGGATAAAATCGTGTTTTTCGCGGATAACCTGGCGTCCGTCTTTCTGTTCGGCAGCCACCAATTCAACTCCTACTTCATGCATACTGAGTTCGCCGATCTCGAGTTTCACCTCTCCGTAATAAGATTTCCCCAAAGCGATGATCTGTTTGGAACGATTGGGCAGGTCCAATCCGACTAACTCGATATTATCCCATTCGCGGGAAATTTTCTTTTTCCATTCGGCAATTTCTGCCGCCATGGCGAAATCATTTTCGATCATCTTCTGATAGCGGGCAGACATCGGAACATAATATTGTTTTTCATAATCTTCCAGCATCCGGTTGGTCGTAAAATTCGAAGCCACCCTGGCAATAGTATTTTTGATATAGCTGATCCATTTAGGTGATAATCCGTTAGCATCCCGTTCGTAGAACAGAGGAGCGATCTCATCGTCGATAATGTTATATATCATTTCAGAATCCAATTCATCCTGCATGGCCTGATTTTCGAAAGTTCTTTCCATCGGCAGCATCCATCCGGCATCTTTACGATATCCTTCGACCCACCAGCCGTCGAGCACGGAGAAATGCATAACACCGTTCATAGCAGCCTTTTCGCCACTGGTACCCGAAGCTTCCTGAGGCCGGGTCGGCGTATTCATCCAGACATCAACCCCTTGTATCAATTTCTTGGCCAGATCCATATCATAGTTAGGCAGAAAGATGATCTTACCCAGGAATTGCGGATATTTGGATACCTCGACAATCCGTTTGATCAGGTCCTGTCCGGCTTTATCGGCAGGATGGGCTTTCCCGGCAAAGATAAACTGCACCGGATGTTTGGGGTTATTGACGATTTCATCCAGGCGTTCGAGGTTACGGAACAACAGGTGAGCCCTCTTGTAGGTAGCGAAACGCCGGGCAAAACCTATGGTCAGAATATCGTCCCGCAAAGTTTCACGGATCTGAATCACCTGCCGGGGAGTGAAATAAGAAGCAGCCACCTCGTCTTTCAGCAATTCTTTTACATGATCGATCAGGCGCTTACGCAATTTGGTACGCACCTCATATACGACAGCATCGGGAACGGTATAGATTTGTTCGAAACATTTCTTATCGTAATGATGATTCTTAAAATCTTCACCGAACAAAGATTCTTCTATTTTCTTCCATTCGGGAGCCGCCCAAGTCGGATAATGTACCCCGTTGGTCACATAACTGATGTGCAACTCCTCGGCCATATATCCCGGCCACATGCCTTTGAAAATCTCTTTACTCACTTCGCCGTGCAACCAGCTAACCCCATTCATTTCCTGAGCCAGATTAGCCGCAAGGAAGCTCATAGAGAATTTCTCATTCGGATCGGCGACATTGATTTTTCCTAATCCCAACAGCTGTTCCCAGGAGATTTTCAGCCGATCGGCATAATGAGAGATGTAAGTACGCAGCATATTTTCCGAAAAGGCATCATGTCCTGCAGGTACAGGTGTATGAGTCGTAAACAAAGAAGATGCCCGCACCACTTCGATCGCTTCGGCAAAAGTCAGGCGTTCCTCGGTAATATATTCTTTCAATCTTTCCAGCCCGGTGAAAGCAGCATGTCCCTCATTGCAATGGTAAGTAGAAGCTTCGATACCCAGTTTTCGCAAGGCCTGAATACCTCCACACCCGAGCAAAAGTTCCTGTTTCAAGCGGTTTTCCCAATCTCCGCCATACAGATGGTGGGTGATACTCCGGTCTTCGGGCAAGTTATCTTCGAAATCGGTATCCAGCAGATAGAGCTCTATCCGGCCGACATCGACCCTCCAAATCCGGGCATATACATTCCGTCCCGGGAATACCAGACTGATGGTTTCCCAATTACCTTCCTTGTCACGTACCGGGGTTACGGCGATCTTCATAAAATCCTGAGCTTCGTATTCGGCTTCCTGATCACCCATAGCAGATAATTTCTGTGTGAAATAACCATAACGATACAATAAACCGACAGCCGTAATCTTCGTCCCTTTATCGCTGGCCTCTTTCAGGTAGTCACCGGCCAGGATTCCCAATCCTCCGGAATAGATCTTCAACGAAGTATGCAAACCATACTCCATACTGAAGTAAGCAACCCCATTCCCGGACATATGTTCTTTCGCTGCCATATAGTCTTTAAACTGAGCATATACTTCTTCAAGTTTATGCACGAAACCGGCATCATTTTCCAGTTCTTTATAACGAGCCAGGGAAATCGAATCCAACAACATGATCGGATTGTGACCGCAAGCCCTCCATTTATCGACATCGATCATCCGGAATAATTCACGAGCACCTTCATTCCAGGCCCACCAAAGGTTTTTGGATAATTCTTCCAGAGCGATCAGTTTTTCGGGAATAGAGCGATGGATCATCACACTGACCCAGCTGGGATTATTCACCGTGAGCTGTTTTTCGATATAAGATACCGATTCGTTCATATTGGCAGGCAGGTCTTTCAAGCGTTCGCTGACCTGGTTCAAAGCGATCGTATAAGCCTGTTTATAATAATTGATCAGATTATCCCAAAGTGCAATCCGGGAAACATCTTTGGCATTGTCCCGGTCTTTCTGCATTTCAGTTTCTCCGACCTGTGTATAATTTTTTACCCATTCGGCGATAGCCGTAGCCACATTGGACGCATCACCGTCTTCGCGGTGAATAACTTCTATACCGGGATGATTCATATTATAATGTTCTTTCACCCACAGTCCGAATCCGGCCAAAGTGGTCGTAATGGTAGGCACTTTAAACGCCAGACTTTCGAGCGGAGTATATCCCCAAGGCTCGTAATAAGACGGGAAAGCGGTCAGATCCATCCCCACCAGCAAATCATAGTAAGGCATATTGAGTACCCCGTCATCTCCATTCAGATAACTGGGAACGAAGAAGATCTTCACTTTATCTTCCTCGGAATTACGCAATTTTTGTGCCCGGATACGGTTCATCACCGGATCGTTGGCACTATCGTTGAGATAATGTGTCAGATAAAGATCTGTAGAGGTAACGGCCTGATAAGGTAATTCCAGGTTATGCAGCAATTCCTTGTTTGCACCGGCATGTCCGGCAGGTACCAAAATAAAGGCCAACACCTCTTTACCGAGTCCGTTGTTACGATTCAATTGTCCCATGGCATCGATAAAGACATCGATTCCTTTGTTTTTAAACTCGTACCGTCCACTGATACCCAGGATCAAGGCGTCTTCGGCTACGGGACGCCCCAAAATCGCCTGTGCCACCTGAAGAAATTTTTCTCTTCCGGCCTTTCGTTTGCCTTCCCATTCGGCTTCGGAAGGCGTAAAGACATTCTCAAATCCATTGGGAGTAACCAGGTCTACTTCTTTATCCAGAAAATGAGCACATTCGGTAGCCGTGATCTCACTGACCGTAGTGAAACAATCGGCTTGATGTGCTGCGGTCTTCTCGAGAGACTGTTTGGAAATGACATTGAAACGACGTGCCAGTTCTTCGGGTACATAATTTTTCATCTCACTGTACAGGGGTAGATTATTCCCGGCTACACAACGGCCCAACACGGTGGCATGAGTGGTAAATACACATCCCACCTGAGGCATCGCACTTTTCAAATACAATAATCCGGCTCCCGTCATCCATTCGTGAAATTGGGCGATAATCCGCTGCCGGATAGAAGAATTAAAGCGAACGAAGCTCTCGATCACTTTCCCTGCTGCATATCCGAACAGGGCCGGTTCGATGTAATCCCATTGACCACTAATCGAATCGAGTTTATATTTTTCCCAAAAAGAAGCAAAAATTTCATCTTTCTGCGTAATGAACGTACTGAAATCAACCAGGATGACAATCGGTTTTCCAGCCACATTCCACCGTCCTACTTTAATACGCAAGCCTTCCTGGGCTGCTCTCTGCCGCCAGGACCTGAACAAACGGGGATCGTCGATAAATTCAGGATTCTGTTCGGTATAACGCCAGACATCGGGGCCGATTAAAATATGACTACTGCTGTATTCTTTTTCCATATTGAGGGCTTTGGTCGAAATCACCGTATGAATTCCCCCCACTTTATTACAAACTTCCCAACTTACTTCAAAAAGGTAAGCGGGATTCTTCAATTTATTGTTATCCATATTACTTTTGCGTGTGTTAAATGAGCCCCGAAGGTACATATTTTTATCCAAAAAGTTGATAATCAAAACCTAAAAAATCAAAATTCAGGAAATTCATTGTTCCTGCAATGCCTTTCCTGAATCGGTTTAGTTCATGAGCGATCAAGTTTATTAAGTCCCCGGACCTTGCGGGCACTTTTCTCTACGGCCGACCGGACCCGAAAGTCCCATAAAGAAGACGTCCGCAGGTTCTACACACTTTATGAACTTGAAGCAACGAAGGAGTAACCTGAAGAACTTTACGGACTAATTATACCGATCTTTTTCCGGCTTAGCCCGAAAAGCTTATTTCTTTTTGGTCGTCGTTCTTGCTTTTTTCTTCTCACTCCCGGTCTTTGGAGTTTCTTCCTTCGAAGTTTCCGGGACTTCGATTACTTTCCGGGTTTCTTTCGGTTCTTTTTCTCCTTTCGGATGTCTTGTCTTCTTCCGGTCCGTTTCTTCTTCTACCCTCCGTATAAAATCGCTCAGCACATTCATATAATTTATAAATGCCTCGTAAGGAGTGTCGTAGGGAGTAAAATATTGGTGTATCGCTCCATCAGAAAATAGCTTGGTGCACATATAATAGAAATGATCGCTAGCCTGTAAGCAATCGAAATCATGGGTAAGTACCGGATCTTTGAGCGCATTGACTTTATTTTTCATTTTATAAAGCTCCTCGAAAGCTTCATTCTGCAATTCATTTCCCAACCAGGCAGTGACATCCCGTTCTTCATCGGCCCATGAGATCGGGTAAGGGACATGCAAAGGAGCTACCGGTTGATGTTTTGCGGCAGCCTCTTTAGGAGTCAGAAATTCAAAATTGGTAGAAGCAAAAATCTGTGCCGGCAGAGCTGCTATAAAATCGAAAATCCCGGTATCGCCTCCCTGGTGTTCTCCCAAAGTTTCGTAGTCCATAAAAAGATTGACAATCTCTCCGTCGGCAGCATTCAGCCAGGAAGCATATTTATCGGCAGTCAGCGGCCATTGATCCCAACCTTTATCGGAAAAACGGAAAGCGATATCGTCGCTTAGTCTGAAATTTTTCAGCAACAGCTTCAATTTCGGATTAATCGAATTGGTATAGACATAATCCGGGCTCTTCCACCCCAGGATATGCCGTGCTCCTTCGGTCAGCATCGTTTTATATCCCATCCGGGCAACCATCTCACCAATCTCGTCGGAATAGATCAGTTCGGTATTCCGGAAAGTCACCGGTTTCACCCCGAATAATTCTTTCATCAGATCAGCATGTTGTTTCACCTGTTTTTTAAATTCGCCTTCATCCACCAGCGAAGCCAAGGAATGGGAATAAGTTTCGGCCAATATTTCGACACATCCGGTAGCCACCAATTCTTTAAAACTATCGATAACCTCAGGGGCATATTCACGGAATTGTTCGATAGCCATTCCGGAGATAGAAAAGCTCACTTTAAAATTCTTTCCGTATTTCCGAATCAGCTCCAGCATCATCCGGTTGGCCGGTAAATAGCAACGGTCGACCACTTTACGGGTAATCGTACGATTGGCAAAATCGTCGTAATAATCGCTATTCTTGCCTATATCGAAAAAATGATATTTTCTTAAACGTATCGGTTGATGCACCTGGAAATACAAACACAACGTTTTCTTATCCATAGTAGTCATATTTTAATTGTTATTGTTTTATCTTTTTAATTCTTCGTAAATCGTTTTTAAGAGATACGCTGCATTTTCCCATTTTAAAGTATTCACCTCATTCAAGCCGTATTTAGCTGCAAATTCAGCTAATGCCGGATACGCCAGCAAAGCATAGATAGCATCCGCCAAGGCATCGACATCCCAAAAATCAACCTTGATCGCATGTTTCAACACTTCGGCCACTCCCGATTGTTTAGAGATAATCGTAGGTACCCCCGAGCGCATCGCTTCCAGCGGAGAAATCCCGAAAGGTTCGGATACCGAAGGCATCACGTAGACATCACTGTGGGCAAACATCTTTTGCACATCCTGGCCACGTAAAAAACCTGTAAAATGAAATTTCGTTGCAATCCTCAGTTTAGCCACCCTTCGGATCGAGCGGTTCATCATATCCCCGCTACCTGCCATAACAAAACGTACATTCGGATAACGTTTCAGCACTTTATTCGCTGCCTCGATAAAATATTCGGGTCCTTTCTGATAAGTAATCCGTCCCAGGAAGGTCACGACCTTTTCTTTTACCCCTCTCTCGACTTCCATTTCGGAATACGACTGAAAATCAACGGCATTATGTACCGTCACCACTTTATCCGGATTGATCCCATAGCGGGTAATGACGATATTCCGGGTTAGATTACTGACGGTCACCACCCGATCGGCTTCCAGCATCCCCTGCCGTTCCAGGTTATAGACCGTTTGGTTCACATTCTCACCACTACGATCGAATTCAGTGGCATGTACGTGTACCACCAGAGGTTTACCGGACACTCTTTTAGCAGCGATACCCGCAGCATAGGTCAACCAGTCGTGAGCATGGATCACATCGAACTGTTGTTGTCCTGCAATCGTAGCAGCAACCAGAGCATAACGAGCCACTTCTTCCATCAGATTAGCCCCGTATTTACCGGAAAATTGATATTTGTTCTTAAATTCAATCCGATTTTCTTCGCTTCCTTCCAGAACACTCTTATTCACTTCCCGGGTAAATGTCTCGGGATCCATATACGGCATCAGATTAGAGCCTACCTCCATAAAATCGATATTTTTCCAATATTCCTCCACATCATGGTATTGGTACAAAGACTCCACATCACTGGCGTTAATAATTTTGGCAGCACTCTGATCTTCATCACCGCTCGCTTTCGGCATGACGAAGAGCACTTCAACTCCTTGTTTAGCCAATCCCCGGGTCAATCCCAGACATGCAGTTCCCAATCCTCCGGCAATATGAGGTGGAAACTCCCAGCCAAACATCAATACTCTAGTTTTCATATAATTATAATTAATTTTTTTTGCAATCGTGCGAAACCTTCCTTCCCCTTATCGTGTTTCCCTATCCGAAGTTTTCCACTTCATTCCTCTCGTCTGCCTCTTCCCCATCTATCATCTGTCATCTATCATCTTTACAAAACTTCTCCAGCAAAGCCATACTTCTCAGAATCTCCCCCACACTCCAGGCTTGCGATATACACCCATTCGGAGTATAAGGAGGATTTCCGTCATAAATTTCCCCGATAGAACAAACCCCATACACAGTCATATCTTCTTCGAAATTGGCCAATAATTCGCGGGCTGTTTTCGCAAATTTTTTCCCATAAAGCCGGAAATTAGCTTCGATATAAGGTCCGAGCAGCCAAGGCCAAACCGTTCCCTGATGGTAAGCTCTGTCCCGGGTTGCCTGATCTCCTTCGTAGGTGCCTTCATAGGCCGGATTCTTAGGTGCCAGTGTCCGTAAGCCTTTCGGTGTCAGTAATTCGTTCTTCACGACATCGAGCACGCCATGTTTCATCTCGTCCGACAACGGACTATATTCGAGCGAACAGGCGATGACTTGGTTCGGACGTACAAAAACATTCTGTCCGCCTCCATTGACAAAATCGGCCAAATAGCCTTTTTCTTCATTCCAGAATACTTTCAGGAAGCTTTCTTTTACTTTGTCAGGCATATCTTTCCACTCTTTCACGAACTTATTATCTCCGGCCTGCCCGGCCAGTTTCAGGGTGTAGCAAATAGCATTATACCAAAGAGCATTGATTTCCACCTGATAGCCTCCGCGTGGAGTAACCGGTACGCCATTGACAATGGCATCCATCCAGGTCAGTGCTTTTCCCGGTTCGTCGGCCCAGATCAGACCGTTATCCACCATCTTCACATATTCGTTGATTCCATCCCGGTAAGCTTTCAAAACGGCCTTCATCTTCGCCCCGTAGCTCTTCCAGACAGCAGCATCGTCCTGAACGGCTTCTCCATACTCCTGAACGGCTTTAAAAAACCACATCGGAGCATCGACCGAATTGTAGGAAGCATTTTTATCTTTACCGATATTCGGGAACAAACCGTTATTCAGCTGACGGATCATCGTGTCGAGAACTTCTTTACAAGTCCTGACATCATTCGCCGCAGCCAGGGTCACTCCCGGCAAAGCAATAAAGGTATCCCTTCCCCATCTTCCGAACCAGGGGTATCCTGCCATGATCTCGGTTTCTTTTCCTCTTCTCACGATAAACTGGGAAGCCGAATATTTCAGACAACTCACAAAGCTATTACGGGGAGCCCTGTTATCCAACAATTTCTGGAATTTGGTTTTCAACCGTCCGGTAGACACCGCATCGACAGAAGCAGAAAAAATCACACTTTCCCCTTTCTTTATCGGAAATTCGAAATACCCCGGTACGAACAAATCTTCCCTGAAATCATATCCCCGGTTTTGTTCTTCTATGTATTCGATGTTATAATACCAGTCGGGAGTAGCGATAAACTCGTTCTTCTTGCTGATTTGCATATTCAGGTATGGAAAACCATTATACAATTTGGAGCGGATCCCGTTTTCAACTTCCTGATATTTGGTATTGACCATCATATTCGCTTTCGACAAGCAATGGATATTCCGGTAAGCCAGGAACGGTTTCAATCTCAACGTCGTATCGGAATGGGCATCCAGCAAAGTATAACGGATCAGGACCTGAGGTTCGTTGTGTACCAGAATAATCTCTTTTTTGAGCTGTACGCCTCCCACCCGGTAAGTCAGGGTAAATACCGGTTCGTACTCGAAATCGACAATATATTTATGTCCCCGGGGTTCATAATTACCCGGATACTTATGGATACCCAAATTAAACTCACGTCCATGCTGGATGACCGTCTCGTCCAGGTTCGACAGCAACACATGATTCTCCCCATCGAATTCTTCTATAGGCAATATCAGTAATCCGTGGTACTTCCGGGTATTACATCCGATAATAGTAGAAGACATATATCCTCCTGCCCGGTTTGTCGCCAACACTTCCCGCTTCAGTGAATATTCCAGATTCACCAATTCATCCTTATTAAATTTCAAATAAGCCATAATAACGTCTTTATATCTATTTTATTTTTTCATTTTAAAGTTTTCCTCCTGCAATTGCAGGACAACAGCCGTACGGGAAGGAATATAGAGACTCAACCAGTTTCGTCCTTCCCGGTAAAGGGTAAAATGTTCCAGCCCGTCGTCGATCCGGTTAAAACCGGAGAACAACTGATTGTCGGTATCCAATACCGGCAAATATTTTCCCGCTTCCACCTCGAACCGATAGTCGGAGAATGAACTTTGGGGATTAAAATTAAAAACAAACAGATAAGCGCCTCTCCGGAAAACCAATATCTGTCTCTCATTATCTCTTACGACAGGCAGTGGGATAGGTTTAAAAAAGCCGTCTTTCTTTGCTAAAGAAATCATCGCTTTATCGAATTCGTTCAGAAAACGGAAACGCAAATCCTTGTCGTCTACCAGACTCCACAGCCGGCGGGCATGTTCGTAGCTCCAATTATTTCCTTCCCGGGGAAAATCGATCCATTCGGGATGGCCGAATTCATTCCCCATAAAATTCAGGTATCCGTCGCCGGCAGTGGCTATCGTCATCAGCCGGATCATTTTATGGAGCGCCATGCCCCGGTCGACCCGAAGGCTATGGTCGAAAACACTCATCGAAGTATAGATATCCTTGTCGACCAAACGGAAAAAGATGGTTTTATCCCCTACCATAGCCTGATCGTGGCTTTCGGCATAACTGATGGTATGCTCTTCCGGACGTTTGTTGGTCAGTTCGTAAAACATATCCCCGACATGCCACTCCTCATCTTTTTTATCTTCGATCAATTTGATCCAATAATCCGGTACTCCCATGCTCATACGAAAATCGAAACCTAATCCTCCCTCGCCGACAGGCATCGCTAAACCCGGCATACCGCTCATATCTTCGGCAATCGTGATCACTTCCGGATTCACCTCATGGATCAACTTATTGGCTAAAGTCAGATAGGTAATCGCATCTTCATCCTGATTACCGTCGTAATAAAATTTGTATTCCGTAAAATCACGCCCTAAACCATGATCCCAATACAGCATACTGGTGATCCCATCGAAACGGAAGCCATCGAAATGAAATTCTTCCAGCCAATATTTACAATTCGACAACAAAAAACCGATCACTTCATTTTTTCCATAATCGAAGCAACGGGAATTCCACAATCGATGTTCACCCCGTTCACCAGGATAAAAATACTGGTTATAATCTCCGGCAAAACAACTCAATCCTTCGGCTTCATTCTTGACTGCATGAGAATGCACAAGATCCATGATCACACCGATACCGTATCCATGTGCCTCATCGATCAGACGTTTCAGGTCGTCGGGTGTTCCGAATCGGGAACTGACCGCATAAAAATTCGATACCTGATAGCCGAAAGAACCATAATAGGGATGTTCCTGAATCCCCATCAGCTGAATCATATTGTATCCCAGATCTACAATCCGGGGCAATACATAAGCCCGGAATTCATTAAACGTAGACACCCGGCGATTCTCCATGCTCATACCGATATGAGCTTCGTAAATCAAAGGATGCTCCCTTCTTCCTACGCCGGAATAACGCCACCGGTAGACTTGTTCGGGTTGCCAGACCTGCGCTGAAAAAATTTTAGTCAGATCGTCCTGTACAACCCGGTTTACATACCCGGGAATCCGTTCACCTCCTCCTTCGGGCCACTCTACCCAGAACTTGTAATCCATCCCATGCCAGAGGGCTTCTTCGGGTAATTCCAATTCCCAAACCCCTCCCTCCAGCCGGTGGAAGCTAAAATTCTCCCTTCGTTGCCAGTCATTCGATTCTCCGATCAGATAAATCGCCGTAGCATGAGGAGCCCATTCCCGGAATACCCAACCTTTTCCAGGAAGCCGGTGCAAACCAAAATAAAGATGATTATTAAAAATATCGGCGAG
>ERZ791868.1396-NODE-1396-length-12978-cov-7.939952_pt1 | contig 12978 bp, 16 predicted proteins | sample MGYA00510281_ERZ791868 | MGnify/ENA primary metagenome ERZ791868 (study PRJEB30046, sample SAMN00792046) | human gut metagenome | study: EMG produced TPA metagenomics assembly of the A metagenome-wide association study of gut microbiota in type 2... | reverse complement strand
ACTAAAAATACATATACATCTTCTTTTTTTCTCTCTTGATTTAAAGGAACGTTTAAAGTAAGAGAAAAATAAAGAGAAGGATTTTATTTTCCTTCTCTTTTTATTATTTTATTTTTTTGGGAATATTCTATGCCAGATTTCTCTAATAATAACTATTGGAGATGTACTAGCTACTATAATACACCATTCTTTAAAATCAAGGGGTCTCGTATTAAATACTTCTCCTCCGAATTGTACAATCAAAATAGTTCCAATAAATATAATCAATGATCCTAATAAAAATTTACTACTTCCTTTTAAATTATAGAATATAGATCTATTCTTTCCAAATACTCTAATATTAAATAGATTCCACCAATTTATCATCATAAAGATAGCAAATAATTCTGTAAGATCTAATCCAAATTTTATAGAACCTTGTGCTATATCATGAACAATTAAAGATAGCACTCCAAATACAAAAATACCCATACCTATGATTGTTTTATACATAGGTTTGGTCAAAATAAATGCATTTTGTTTTCTTGGTTTTTCAGTAAGTACATTTTCATCAGCAGGTTCAGATGCTAAACATAGTGCAGCTAAGGTATCCATTACAATATTAACCCATAACATTTGAGTAACTGTAAATGGCATATCTACTCCAAGAATAGGACTTAAAACCACAACTAAACAAGTAGCAACATTTATAATTAACTGGAATACTAAAAAACTCTGAATATTTTTATATAAAGATCTTCCCCACTTAATTCCTGTTACTATACTAGGAAATGCGTCATCTAAAAGGACTATATCCGAAGCTTCTTTTGCAACACTAGTTCCAGAACCCATTGCTATACCTACATCTGCATGATTAAGACTTGGGCTATCATTTACCAAATATTCCTCGTAATACGTTGAAGTTATCTCTCTATTACGAGTTTATAAAATTAATTTTCAAATCCAAGAGCTTGTCCAACTGTTTTTCCACTTTTTAGTCTATTATTTATAGTGGACCATGATAATCCTGTTTCTCTGCACCAGTCAGTAATTGTCATGGATTTATCTTTATAAGTTAGTATTCTATTACTGGTTTTATTAGAATTTTGCTTATTTAAAGGAATCCATCTGCAGTTTTCTGGAGAATATCCTAAAGAATTATCTATTCTATCTAAGGATAATCCTTCTTCATATCCATTATTTATAGACCATTCTCTAAAATTTAAATAATTTCTCCATTCATCACAAACAGTTATTCCTTTTTCAGAATAATATTTTGAATCTAGTCGATTTTTATTAGTAGCTCGATCTATCATTGCTCCCCAAAGAACATATAGATGTTCTCTACTATCTCTAGTAGAGTATCCATGAACGGTATTTCTTTCTACCATTTGTTTACTGTGAAGTTCTCTCTGATAGCAACCACAACTAATATTATCACCATTTAATAAATTAAGCAATCTAAAAGGCCCTATAAAATTTCCGCAAATACATAAACATATGCATCCTTTTCTGGAAACGTTACCTTCTTTGTATTTTACTAACTTATAAATTGTTAATCTTTCTATAACATCTCCAACTCGAAATGTATAGATTTTATCATTAAATTCTATATCTAATGATTCAAACTCTTGAATTATAACTTTTTTATTTAAACATTCTTCTAATGTCATAATAATCTTTTTTATTAATTTTATTTAAATATTCTGACTATATCTTCAACTTTATTATTTTCTAAAGTTGTCTCTCCGCTTCGAGTATACTTATACTCTACATAATAGTCGATGAGGATTATTCTATTCGAATTTTTCCTGCTGATTATGAATTTTTATTGTACCTTAGCGTTATATAACAAGCCCATTAGTTATATAATTTTTATTTCAGCATAGTACATCTTTAAACTTTTTTTAAGTTTCCTCTACATTCACGCTTAAGCATATTTCATCTTTACGTTTTAGTGTTTAAAGCATTATCAACTTCCAGCATTTCAAAGAGATTTCTCGCACTACATCACTGTAATACGGGGCATAATCTACCATCACCCGTCATAGCACATACATGTTCAGTTGCAGTACCCTTTCCAAGTTCTTTAAATTTCTTTAAAATATTCAACTTATCTTCTGGTTTACATCTAGCTATGACATTAGGATAACCACACATCGGATCTCCCCATGCTACTTTATCAAAATCCTTAGCTTCTATTGCCCAAACATCTTTTTCAGGCTGTCCTTGTAATTCTCTAGAAAATCCTGCCTGACGTGCAATTTCTGCGGCAGTTTTTATATTATCACCTGTCATCATTACTACATCCACTCCAGCTTCATAACATTTTTTTATTGCCGCAGGAACATCAGGCCGAATAGGATCTTCAATAAAGAATGTCCCATCATATGTCAGAGAATCTATATTACTTCCAGAAGCAAAACTTAAGGCTCTTCTTCCTCGTGATTGTTGTTTCTCTACTTCTTCTAAGAAAGAATTATCGCCACACATCTTTGCAACTACTTCTGGAGCTCCTTTTACTAGTATTACTTCTTTTCCAGCATCGTTAACCTTCGTCATCATATACTTATCTGTTGAATTGAAAGGTTTAACTTCGATTATCTCAGTTAGTTCTCTAAGCTTTTTATAATCATATCCTCCACGATCAGGTCTACTAAAAAACTTCAATATAGCACCTTCACTAGGATTCCCGATAACCTCACCTTCTCCAGAAATATTAGCTGTTGAATTAACACAGGCATTAAGTACTAAATTTCCAGATACTCCAGAAATATTAACATGTTCAGCTACTACAGTCATCTTATTTTGGGTAAGAGTTCCTGTTTTATCGGAAAAGATTATGTTAACAGCTCCAATAGTTTCACAAGCGTGCATCTTCTTTACTAGATTATTTTCACGAGCCATAGTCTTCATAGAAAATGCTAAACTTAAAGTACTAGCTAATGGAAGACCTTCAGGAACAGCTACTACGATTAAAGTAACTGCCATCATAAAGAATTTAACCTCTGTTCCTAGAATATTTAACAACCCAGAATCAAAATCAGTGAATCCGAAGTGATGAATATTAAGGAATAATAGTAATAAACCAGCCATAGTAAAAGCTGCTTTAGATATTAATCCAGCGAGACCATCTAATTGTTTATTAAGGGGTGTTTCTCCCCCAGTTTCTTCCATAGCTTGACGAGTTGTTTTTCCAATTTCAGTTTCATCACCTACTTTTACAACTACCCCTACTCCAGAACCCTCCGTTATTTTTGTCGATCTGAGGACTAAGAATGGGGCAAAACCAGAATCATTCCATGTTTCCTCATTCAATTTTGCTCTTTTTCCAACAGCAACTGATTCACCAGTCATAGTACTTTCATCTACTTTAAACTCAATTGCTTCAAGAAGTTCTATATCAGCCGGGATTTCATCTCCTGCACTAAGAATAACTATATCTCCTACCACTAATTCATCCTTAGGAATCTCCATTGTGGTTCCATTATTTCTAATAACTTTTACATTTTCAGTATCAGATATTTGATTTAAGATATCAAATTTTTTCTTAGCACTATATTCCATCCAAAATCCCACTCCTGTAGCAAGAATTATAGCAACTAATATACCAATTGATTCTATTAAGGAACATTCAATAAATCCAACAACAAAAGATACTCCGAGGGCAACAAGCAAAATGATAATAATTGGATCTTTAAATTTTTCTAAGTAGAGTTGCCACCATTTTTTTTGTTTAGGTGGCGTGAGTAAATTTTTTCCATGCTGTTCTCTACTTTTGATTACTTCTTCTTGAGATAATCCTTGATAATTTTTCATAATTTTAAAAAATTTAATTATTAATTATTATAACTGAGCTTTAGTAAATTGATATATCCACCATCGCTTAGCTATTTTATATTTCTTACTTGTTGATAATATTCTTAATACGTCGTTAAATGATTCCCAAAGTTCATCGGAAGTTTTATTATTTGAATAATATAATAATCTTCTTTTATTTTCTACAATAATATCTACATTTCCGACATCAAAAGATATTAATTTAATTTTTATTCTTCTTGTTCTAAATACTTCTTCCATATCTTTTTATTAATATATTACATTAATAAGATTTTCAAAGGATATGAAAATAAACGTTCCTTTAAGTCAGAGTAAAATAAAAGAAATTATTTCGTTTACTTTGTATAGTGGAAATGCTGCTAATAATGGTATAATTATAGATGGTGGAAGATACAAAATCAATGAGACTTGTGAATTAGATATTTCGAATGATAATGAAGTATATTTATATGTAACTCCTTCAGGAAATAGTACTAATTATGTTACTATTAATACTAAAAATATAGAACATATAAATACAACTACTAGTAATTTTACTGCTCATTTTAATGGAGGTGTTAATGGAGGACTATATTTAGAGTACCCTAATTATTTTCCAACTACTAGATGTGATTGTATAAGTAATGATCATGAATATAATTTTTATTTATATATAGGATTTGCAAATTAATTATTCTGATTTAACATTATTGTTCGATCACTAGATATATTACTAAACGAGAAAACCTCCATTTTAGTATCTCCAGCGGCTAATACTGATCCGGAACTTGGATCACCATCTAAGTAAAATTGATAAGTATGTGAATCAGTTCCAAGATTAGTGACTTCTATATTTACAACAGCAGAAGCTCCTTTTTTTAATTCTATTTCCCAAGCTGATCCGTTAGTATCTCCTGTAAAAGAACCAGATGCAGTGGTGGTAGTTCCGAAATCATATGTCATATCATTAAAAGTAATAGTATAGCTAGGAATTACATAACCACTCTGACTTAAACGAACGTTTATTTCCTTATATATGTTATAAAAAATTAGCGAAAATGGAAATAAAAAATTTAACATTCTCAGAAATTAGAGAGTCAGGGAGTTTATTATTTGAAAGTATACGTGGATCTCATTTGTACGGACTTAATACAGAAACTTCTGATATAGATACTTTTGGAGTTTTTATAGGACCCTCTGAATGGTTTTTAGGCACTGGAATTGAAAAACAACGAATAATTAAGTCAGATAAGTCTGATGATTATTGGGATGAATTAGAAAAATATTTTCAAGAACTTGGAGAATCAAATCCAGAAGCATTAATTTCACTATTCACTCCAGAAAAATTTATTCTACACTTCAATCCAGTACTTCAACCGTTATGGGATATCAAAGAGACCTTAATTACAAAAAAATGCTTTAAACCTTTTGCTGGATATGCTATAAGTCAAATAAAAAAAGCGAAAGGTTTAAAAAAAGCAATAAACATAGATCCGGAACAAGTAAAAATCAGAAAAACACCGTTAGATTTTTGTCAAGTTCCAGTAGGGATTGGTACTTGGACATTAACTAAATATTTAAGAGATAATAATCTTAAACAAGAGTATTGTGGTATATCTAGACTTCCGGGAACAGTAGAATCATATGCATTATTTTATGACTGGGCTGCTGATCCTAATTATTCTAGAGATAAAAAAGATGTGATTGGTTATAGAGGTATTCTTAGTCAAACTGATCCTCTCAGTAGTCAACTTAGAGTTTCTAGTATTAAATTTGATGATAGAGAAAAACCTTTATGCTATTTTCAATTCAACTCTGGAGCTTATAGTCAACACTGTACTGATTATAAACGTTATTGGGATTGGGTAAAGAATCGAAACGAATCTAGATTTCAACTTAACAAAGGATATGATTATGATTCTAAAAATATTCAACATTGTGTTAGAATTTTAACTATGGCGACAGAAATAGCTCAAGGAAAAGGAATGATTTTAAACAGAACAGGAATAGATCGAGATTGGTTATTGAAAATAAAAAATCATGGAGTTCCTTATAATGAAGTAATGGAATATGTAGAAAACTTAGAGGAAACTATGAAAGAGAATTTTGAGAAATCTAATCTCCCTGAAGAACCAGATTTAGATATTCTAGAAAAAATATTAGTAAAAATAAGAAAAACTCATTATGGATTTATCAAAATTTAATTCTCAAAATCATTTATATAAAATTACTGAAAGTACTTGTAGCAGTTTGTATAAAATTTTAACTATTCTAGAAGATAATGATATTTTATATACAATTGATGATAGCTATGAAGACTCTATTATTTTAGAATGTAAGGATTATTTCAAAGTATTTCATAATATAAAAAAATTTCTTAATGTTTTTGGAAAAATTAAAAGAATATATAGAAATAGGCAATATGAAGAACTTGAAAATACTCCTTTTCTTGATAATAATGATTTTTTGATATTTAATGATGGTAATTTAAAAATAAATCCGTTTAATGGCTCTTGGGTGTTCGAAAATCAATCAGGAGACTTTAAAGCTGGAATATTAAATTATATTCAAGGAAATAGATCTAAATATATTAACTTATCTTTTGGATTAAAAACTATCTTGGATATTGGATTGATAGATTCAAGGATAATTAAAGATATACTAAATAGAAATATAAAAGAAAGAAAAGGGCTAATTGAAATCCTTTTTTCCAGATTAAAAGTTAAATATACTTCTGAAAATCCAGAAAGTGTTTTTAATAACTATTTATCTAGTCAGAATGGTAATTACTCTAGATGTATTCCATTTCATGATAAAGAAAAGAATGAATTTGGATACTGGATTTGGACAAAAAGATATATTTCTAATGTTGGAAAAAATATATTTCCAGAAGGAGAACTAATTATAAGTGACTTAGAAACTTGGGAAATTCCATTAGAAAATTATTACTCTGGTGGAAATAATTGTAGTATAATCACCTTCTCAGGAATAGATAGAGTAAGGGTGAATTATTCTCCTGGTAAATTTCTTCAATTGTTAGATGTATCCTCATTAGAAAATAGTAAGTCAAGAATATTCCTTACTTTAGCATATCCAGAAATAACTCCTAAAAATTATGAACAACTTGATGTTTCTTTACAAAAAGAAGTAGCATTAATATTTAAACTACTTAAAGATCGTGGATATATTACTGGAAATCAACAAGAAGATATATTATATAACCTAGAGAAATGGAAAAAGATTGGAATAATATAAAAACAGTTCTTGGGATTAGATTGTATAGGGAAAATGAAAGGAATAATTATTTTTTAATAAATTTTCTAGATAAACATCAAAATTACTACTCAATAATAAAAATTAACAATGATTATTTTATATTAATAGAGTTTGTTATAGTATTTGAAGATTATTTCAATAAATTTTTCAAAAATACAAATTGGGTTAATAGATTTTATGAACTTTCTTACAAAGATAAAGAAATAATTAAAAAATTACATTACCACGAATTATTTAAGTATTCAGATACTGTTACAAATTACTTTACTGTTGAAGTAAGTAAGAATCATATGAGATTAAAATTTTCTCCTAAATACCCAGATAACTTTTTGAGAGAAAAATCTATAGATTTTTCCAAAATTATACCTGATATGTATAGCTTATGTACTGATATTATTTTAAATGGATTTTATAAGTATTATCGAAGAGGTTACATAAAGAAGTTTAATCTAAAATTACATGAATTTATAACTGAAAATTTATAAAAAAATATTAAAGACTAGTAGATTTAGTTTCTACTAGTCTTTTTAAACGTTCCTTTAAGTCAAGATGCAAAAGCTGTTTATGTTAATCTCATTGTTACTTGGAGTGGAGATCCAAGTAGACCTTATGGAGCACACTTTACTTTAACTAGTAATGGATTTGTACACGGTTTTCAAGAAATATCTAGTTCCGGTGTTCTTCCAGGAGATACAGAAATTTTCCCAATACAAATAATAAATGATTATAATGTTTTTTCGTGGAGTTCTTCTGGTGTTTGGTATGCATATCACGATGATCTAAAACAAATACAATCTACAATTAGTCCTAGTTCTGGAAATTTTAGCGCTAATAATGACATATACATAACTTTTATAATACATAAAATTAAAGATAAAAATAATTTTTAATTGTTCTCTGGAGGTGTTGGAAGATGAATATCTATATAAAAAACTTGTTCAGACTCTGAAAGAGTTATATTACTAGGAGTACATACTCCCAATTGACTATATAGACTTCCAGCCGAGTATAAAAATTTAAGATAATTTGATCCAAAAAATTCTGAATCTATTTTTTGAATTTTAGTATCCGTATATGCACTTCCCATTCCAGATCCTTTAAATTCAAAAGAAGGTATTCCAACTTTTCTTAAAGTTAACATCCAATTAATTTGTCTTCCATTACTAGAAGAAGGTATATTTATTTTAAATGTCCAGTATTTAATTCTTTCACCCTCTTGTTTTAAAAGAACGTTTAAAGTAAGAGAAAAATAAAGGACTAGAATTACCTCTAGTCCTTTTATTATATTATTAAAGAATTCCAAGTTTAGTCAACTCATCTTCCCAGTTCTCTTTTCCTACTCCAAGAGCTCCTATTTTCCAATCCCCGTTATGATTGTAAATTTCTACAGCAAATATACTTGTAAATCTACTATAATCCTCAAGAAGATCATAACTGATTTCAGAAATATCAGAGTTATCTTTATAGATACTAACTACTGGATTTTTTACTTGTCCGAAATTAGATCCCCCAGGAGAATATATATTTACTGCTATCAAGATTGACTTAGTTCTTGGATCAACTTTAGACAAGTCAATTTCAATAACCTCATCATCTCCGTTTTCAGATACATCTCCTGTTCTAGCATCTCCAAGTAACTTACAAGCTCCATCAATACTTCTAAATCCAAGGGTTCCATCAGGATTTCGGAAAGTAATTTTATCAAAGTTCATTCTCCCCGGATCAGTGCCGTTAAAATAAGCAGCCATATGATCAAGAGAGACTACTTTTCCTCCATTCCCTACTTTATCAGTAAGTTCAAAGGCAAATGAATCTAGATCGAATTCTTCTCCTGATAAACTTTGAGTAGTATCCCATCTAAGACCTACTTTAAATTTTGTTTGACCTTTAAATTCTTTTGAAAGATTAATGTTCTGTCCTTTTACTAAATTAATTCCCATAATTGTTTGTATTAAAGATTATTAAATTCATCTTCATAATCAGCAGAGTTAATAGAATTTCTTCCAGAATCTTCTATTCCAGAAATTCGATTCTGAGCTTCTATTTCTGCATTTTGTTCAGTTAATTTATTTACTGTTTCACGACGTAAACTTTCAATCATCTCCATATTAGCTCTAAATTTAGCAGTACTTATAGCAGAATGCATTGATTCAAGTTCCTGAAGAATATCATCAAGTTGACTTTTTCTACCTTCATAAGTAGCTTGAGCAAGATCAATGTTAATTTCTAGATCTTCTAAACTTTTTTCAGCTCTTTTTATTCTTTCTAAAGCTCTATTTTTTTGATCTAGATACATCATAGCATTTTTCTTATACTCATTAGCTACTTCTTGACGACCTTTTGCTAAAGCTTCTTCCATCTTCTTTTTACTATTCCTGGCTGCTCCTTCTTTTTTCCCAGGAATTAATTTCATTTGTGGTAATTTAGCTGATAATTTACTTTGATTTAGTAATAAATTTTTTAACTCAGTTTTAAAATCAGAATCTAGTTGAGTAATTGCATCTTTAGTTTTCTGCATTGCCTCATCTCTTGAAATCTCTGCTGTTCTCATTGCCCCTGCTGCTTCTTCAAGGGATTTTCTATTTTTTACCCCTTGAGTAACTAGCATAGACTCTATAGCAGATCTTTCCTCTGGTTTTTTGTGTTTTGCTATTTTAAATTTAAACCACAATACTAATGCGATAATAACAATCGCAGCGATAATAAATGTTACCATAATTTTATATGTTTAATGTTAATAATACATATATAAGAATTTCAGGTTGTATCATAAACGTTCCTTTAGATCAAGATGGTAAGAAAGAAGATTATGGATATTTAAGATTTCAAATAAGAAGCGTTACCTCTCCTTCAAGATATGATATAGAGATTTATAATAATAATGTTAGGGTAACTTCTATGGGTGGTGTATTTGTGGGACAGCAAAGTAGTAATAATCCAGTTAAACCTGGAGGATATTCTTTATCAGGTTATCTTTACAATGAACCTTATAGACCTATATCATTTGTTCCATCTACAGGAACTATAAATAAAGATCAAATTATTACTATATATATTGATGTGCCTTATTAATTATTTCTGATAAGCTGTAAAAGTTATTGTTACAGGAGCTCTATTTCTATCTTGTGGAGTTATTATTAATTTAGCATTTCTTACTGTAGAATTTATTCTCCACATTATGGAAATAAAACTAATATTCTCATTTATATATAAATTATAATTTTCATTTTCCCAGCTAGTACTAAAAGAAACTTCGAAAAGTATTTTATCAAATACTCTAACTAATTGAATAGGAAATTCGCTAGTATTATTCAATGAATTAAATTCATATATAAGATCTGTTGGTTCATTAATAACATAATCAGTTGCAGATGATGTTACAGTCCCTACTCTCCCTGTAATACCTCCACGAATACTATCAAAATGTGTAATATTTATATCACCTAGTCCTAAAGTCCAAGAAGTATAATTACCACTCTGACTTAAAGGAACGTTTAAAACAAAAATAAAGAGACTAAGATTTTTCTAGTCTCTTTTATTATTTAATTCTCTAAGAACTTTAAGATATTTTAGTATATAAAATTCTAAAGCTCTATCTTTTTAATATCATATCTGCTTCTTTAACTATTTCTCTAATTGATTCTTCGTAATGATTTCTATAATAAATAGAAATCTTATTTATATCCAGAATCATAGAATTAATTAATTCTCCATAAACCTTAAGATTTTCTAATCTATCACGATCTTCAGAATCACTTCCTGTTGGCGTAATGGGTCCTATTATTTTTAAAATTAATTCTTTTAATGTTTCTGAATCTCTTAAAGAATTATTCTCTTTTTCCATATTCATAAATTTATTAATCTATAATCATCTTTATTTTTTAATAAATACTCTTTAATATCCTCCTCAGGCTCTACAACCATAGTATTATACATCTCCCATTTACATTCATTTATTTTTTCAAAAAGTATTTCAAATCTAGGAAATTGAATTATTATTCTATTATCTAAACCTTTTCGCAATAATATACTTCCTCGCTTATTAATTAAGGGATTAAATATAAACAGTCTCTTCTCTAAAATTAGATCTCGAATTTTACCATAGAAATTAGAAGTTATTAAATCAATTTTAATGTTCCCTGAGTCATCTCCGTATTCTAAGAGTATAATTAAATACTGTCTTTTAAATAAATAAAGAGGTATATTTGAAATATTATCAATTCTTGGAATAGATATGTAAATTTGATTTTCAGTATTTTGTAATAAATCATAAATTTTAGATTCTACATCATGATTAGATATAAATTCTTTCTGTATTATTCTTTTCATAGATTTATTATTTTTATAGGTGTTAGGTCAAAACTACTCGGAGTTATAATCACTTTATCATCCTTAATAAGCATATTTTTTGAATACGCTCCCTCCGGAATTAAACACGCATTTAATAAATTTCCATGACTCTTAACATATGGAATAAATTTAGCTCCAAAACTAATATTACCCATATCTTCCATTATTTCTCTTTGTCTAAATAAAATCTCAGATTCTAAGAAATTATATACTCCTTGAGACATTTCTTTCTCTGATCGACCTGATTTTGCTAATGGAAGAAGAGTATAATAATGAATTTTCTTTCCATATTTTCTTCTAAACTCAAAAAAATCTAGAACACTGTCAAGATCAGAGATAATATGATGAGTGACTACGTGAATATCTCTAGGAATTAAGTTTTCTATAGCTCGTATTGCTGCTTCTCTAAGGTTTTTATTTCCAAGTGATATAGCAACAGCAGAACAATATTTTTCAGTTACATCTAAAAGATTATCACGTCTTTTTATAATCTCTTGATCTTTTCCAGAATAACCAAGAAGAAGTCCGTTTGTAGTATAATTTGGAACTACTCCTGACTCTTTTACAATTTTTAAAAATTCTGGAAAATCTGGATGTTGTGTTGGCTCCCCTGTAGATCCTATCGCGATTTGTACTGGACCGTTCGTTACTGTTATTTGGCCAATTTTTCTTTGGTACCATATATTTTGGGATAATTTTTTCCATGTCTTAACTATCCCTGAAAAATTAGTACCATTTTTATTGGCCGAAACATAACAGAACGGACAGCCTGCATCGCAACGATCATTTATTCCTACATCATAAAACTCGGATTCCTCTGGAGGTAATTCTGGGATATACTTCGGATCATCTCCTTCCATTACAAATCTAACAGTTACATTATTTCTCCAAAGTGCTCTATAATTATACTCTGGAAGATATCTATAAACTACTGTATTATTGTTTTTTGACATAATATTTTAGATATTTTGAGTTTGTAATTCTTGTCTAATTCTATCTAAACATTTTCCAAGAAGATTTAAACCCCATTTTGAGGTATCTAAACGATTAGGATCATTTTCTCCCATTCCTATCCCCCATATAGAATCTATCGGACTTGCTTCAACAAAAGATTTATCGAGGTATTTTGTATTAAGAAGTTCATTTCTAGCTTCTTCAGATTGAGTAAACTTAAGGCGAAGTGCATCCATCATAGCATTTTCTCTTTCTTTCTCCCATTCTTCTTCTATGAAACCTGAAACTTGTCTACCAAATTTTTTCGCATCTCTCGGAAGAGGAGTTTCTATGATTTTCCCAGCAATATCTATATCATTAAAAAATAATGCCTTTCTTAACATAAAATAATGTTCTGAAGTAGGCAATACTACTTCTTTTTCTTGTCCAATTCCATCAACCATTATAAAATCTTCTAAGACTATAGGAGTCTCACTAAAATTTGAAAATGGATAATCACCCCAGAAAAATACATAATTTTCTACTATTTTCATAATCTCTTCTTTAAATAATTTATTAAGTTCATAACATATATAAGGAAATAAACGTTCCTTTAAATCA
>ERZ791868.1393-NODE-1393-length-12996-cov-2.368287_pt1 | contig 12996 bp, 6 predicted proteins | sample MGYA00510281_ERZ791868 | MGnify/ENA primary metagenome ERZ791868 (study PRJEB30046, sample SAMN00792046) | human gut metagenome | study: EMG produced TPA metagenomics assembly of the A metagenome-wide association study of gut microbiota in type 2... | reverse complement strand
TGAATGAGAATGTAAAGTTAAAGGTGGCTTCTGATAAAAAGAGTATTGTGGCAGACGGGGGAGATTTTGCCTGTCTTTATTTAGTTGATGAACAGGGAAGCCGTATTTCTGAAGGAGAGTTTTATATCGACGGGAAAAAGTTAGATAGCCCCTATTTCGGAACGACAGAGGCCGGGATGCATCGAATTACTGCAATGTGGCAGGGTAAAGAAGCTGAAGAGGCATTGAATTTGGGAGCATTTAAAGAAGGTGAATTTACTGCGCGTATGTTGGTAGAAAGTCTGACAGGAACGAATTGCGGATACTGTACCAATACGATCAAATTACTGACTGAAGGAGATGCATTGGCCCGGAAAGATCCCAGAATCGTTTTGATCGAGACGCATTATCAGGGACAATCTCCTGAAATGTGGCAGAAATACGATGAACGCAGCCGGGAGATGGAGAAAGCTTTTATTGCATATTTCGGCTCTACGGGTACTCCTTCGGTTTATTTAGATCGTAATAAAGATAAATTTTCAGTCGATGCTATGGGACGTGATGGATTACTGTCGGCTATTAAATCCAAGGCTGAGGTTGCTATCGCCATTAAAAATTCTTTATCGGAAGATAAAAAACAAGTTGAATTGACTGCTGTGATCGGTAGTAAAAAATCTTTCAACGGTAAAGTGATCGCTGCTTTGGTTGAAGATGGCATGTATTTGAATCATGTTTCTTTAGGGATGATAGAGTGGTTTCATACCATGCGTGATTATATGCCTTCATTTGAAGGAGAGGAAGCGGTGGCTTTTGAACCGGGTGCCCCGAAAGAAATTAAATTCCAGATCAATATGGGAAAAGCAGATCCGGTAAAGAGTACGCTTGTGGTTTTTGTAACGAACGAACAGGGGGTGGTTGAGAATGTGCAACAGGTTGCTATTGGGACGAATGTCGGGTATTGAATCTTTGAATATAGGTAGGAATGTATAAGTGTAAAATTCCTGTTTTATTGGTTGTATTTGCTGTATTTTCCGGGTTTGTACAAGCCCAGGAAATACAGCGCTCCAAGGGACATTTTAGCGGAAGTCTGGAGACGAACTGGGGATTCTACATGAAGGATGATAAGTTGGGGGTGAAGAAGGTGGAAGATAAAGTGGCTACCAATACTTATCTGACTTTAGGATATTCATTTAAAGCTTTCCGTTTTGGTTTGGAGTATGATATCTATGAACCTCCGATGATCGGTTTTTCTCCGGAATGGGAGGGATGTAAGTTGATGAGAGGATTTGCTGAATGGGCCGGTGAGTCTTTGGAATTACGTGCAGGGACGGTATATGAACAGTTTGGAAGTGGTTTGATTTTCCGTACTTATGAGGAAAGGGCCTTGGGGATTAATAATGCCTTGATGGGGGGGAATATCAGGTGGCGTCCGTGGGATGGGGTGACCTTGAAAGTCGTGGCCGGAGTACCGCAGAAATTTCAGGAATATGCTCCGGTACGGATCTATGGTACAGATGGAGAAATAGATTTGGGAAGTTTGTTGTTCCCGGAAAACGGAATGCTGCTTTCGGTGGGTGGTTCCTGGGTATTGCGTGATGACAGAAGTGATGAACATAATGTGAAGGCCGACCGGGTAGTACGGAATTATGCCGGCAGGCTGGATTTGTCCAAAGGGATATTTTCCCTGGGAGGGGAATATGTTGCAAAAAGTCGCTCTGTGTATTGGGACGACGCATATAACATCCGCTATGGAAAAGGTCGTAATGTACTGTTGTATGCAGGGATCGATGCTCCGGGAATAGGTTTTTCCGCAACATTTCGTGCTTTTGAAAACGGAGATTTGCGGGTCGACGATTGCTTAAACGATGAAAGTGTCAGTTTGAATTATGTGCCGGCATTGACTATGCAACATAAATATGCATTGTTGACTTTATTTCCGCATGAGATAAAAATGGCAGGAGAGACAGGAGGACAATTCAGTTTGTTTGGAGAGCTGCCTATGGGGGGGAAAACAGGAAATCCCCTGTCTTTTGCAGTGAACGGATCTATGTATCGGAGCCTTACTGTGAAAAAGGACGATGAGAGTACGTATCTTTTCAGGCAGAAAGGAAAATTACTTTATGGAGAGATCGGCTTGGAATTGGAGAGAAAATGGTCGAAGAGTTTCAAAAGTACATTGTTGTTTTTCCACCAGAGGAAACTGGAATTCAGTAAATATGGTTTTGGGAATATGAGGATGGACTCAGAGGTGTTGGTTGCTGATCTGCTTTACAAAATTACCCCGAAAACTTCTTTACGGATGGAGTTGCAGCATGTGTGGAGCGACTCAAAAGATAATCAGCGTTGGGCCATGGGATTGTTAGAGCTGGGATTAGCTCCGGCATGGATGGTATATGTAAGCGATATGTGTAATTATGAAAGTTATGGTGACAGCCTTCATTATTATCGTGTCGGAGGGAGTTACAGCTGGCGTAGCTTGCGGGCATCTGTCGATTATGGCCGGAATCGGGAGGGAATACAATGTGCCGGGGGAGTATGCCGCTATTTTCCGGAACATACAGGAGTTACTGTCATGTTATCCGTTGCTATTTAAAAATGGTTAACCATTAAATATAAATTTATGAAGACAAAATATTTATTTTTTAGTGTTTTATTCGTGTTCATCGTATGGGGTATCGTTGCCTGTAAAGATGATGATGGGCTCGATATGCCTGTTGAGTTGACAATTGGCGGAAATCAAACAACTTTTGAGTTTCCGGCAATGGGTGGAGAACAAAAACTGGCAATGAAATCCAATTATCCCTGGGGTGCGGAAATGTCTCCATTGGAAGACAGTGTATGGTGTAAATTGAAAGTCTCTGAAAAAGAATTGGTGATCAGTCCTTTACAGAATCTGGATACATTAGTGCGCTCTTCCCGGGTGAAAATTTTTTCAGGGGAAGGGGAAAATATGAAAACTTTGTACCTGGATGTGGTCCAAAAGGCCGGAGATAAAATGTCTATTATGTTTTCTCCGGAAAAAGTCGTTTTTTCTCCGAAAGAAGAAACCCGGGAAGTGATGTATATGACTTTCAGTCCGGAAATCGAGTACAAGTGGCGTGGCGATACCTTGGTCGATTGGATTACCGTACAACTCGATGCAGAAAATTCAAAATTATTACTGACTTCCGAATTTAATGAATTGTTGACAGCCCGTCGTGCAACGTTGGAAGTATCCGGTGGTGTCGGAGGTAACCGTTTCACCGATACTTTGGCTATCGAACAAATGGGAAATGAGCCGATGATCGTGGCGAATCCGGATACTGTCCGTATAGATGCTGCCGGAGGTACTGTTGATATAGAAGTTTTATCGACAGTCGAGAAATATAATGTAAATGCCGGGGGATGGGTAAAAATGGAACCGAAAGAAGGGGAAACAGATAAATACCTGTTATCAGTGGAGGCTAATCCGACTTTGAATGAACGTTCTATTGGAATTTTACTTAGCACACCTTATGGTGCTACTCCTTTTGTGAACGGAAGATTGACAGTTATCCAGGAAGGAAGTGTTTTGGCGAAAATTTCTACCGACCAGGAAAAAGTCAATTTTAAAACAGAAGGCGGTGAGATAACGGTGAAGGTAAACTCTTCCTGGGAAAACTGGAAAGCAGAAGTCAATGAAGAGGCGCAGGAGTGGTGTTCTATCAGTACAGAGGGAGATGTGCTGAAGGTGAATGCGACTGTTTCCGAGCTGGAAACAGATCGTACGGCTACCATCACCCTGAGTACCGGTGCGGCTTCTAATACGGCTTCATGTGAGGTGGTTGTAACTCAGCTCGGAACCAAACCGTCACTGGTACTTTCGACAGACCGGGTTACCTTGAATGAGGCTGGAGATGAAGTGATTGTAAAAGTCTCTACGAATGCAAAACTATGGGGAATGACCCTGCCTGAAAGCGAAGATAAATGGTGTACTGTGATACAGGATGATATTAATAATCAGATAAAGATCAGTGCTACACCTGCAGAAGCCGGTTCCCGTTCTGTCGAATTAATCGTTGAGATTCCTCAGACGGATGTGAAAGTGAAATTGACTATTATACAAAGTAAATATTATAAAGTAGGTGATTTGTATGTAGTCAATGGTGAACCCTTAGGTCTGGTATATGAAATCAGCGACGGAGGTGCCCATGGTAAAGTGGTAGCTTTGAAAGCTCACAGGGATCTGAATCTGTGGTATCGTACAGGATTACCTTATGATGAAATCCATCCGGAGGATCCTAATAATGTGGGAGTAATTGCCCGTAGTGAGACAGACGGACAGGAGAATATGAAAGCTTACAAACAGATCCCCGATTGGAAAACTCATTATCCTGTAGCTGCTTATGTCAGTGATTTGAATGACGAGAATGGAAATCCCGGATGGTATCTGCCGGCTATTAAAGAAGTACAGGCAATGGTAGGCTGGATTGACGGGGAGGTTTTATCTCCTGATGGTGAAGCTGGGCAGGAGCCTTCTGAAGCCATGAAAGAAAAACGTAAAGCTATTAACCAGTTGATCGTTGATAATGGAGGCAATGAGTTCTATTTCTATGGATATGATGTCAGTTTTATCATTGATCAGACCAGTGCATGGGAGGCAGATTATTTCAACCGGATTTATACCTCGACAGAAACCGATTATCAGGTACATCCGATGGTATTTAAATTTTATTTGCGAAATGGTTGGTGGGAAACGATGCATGTCTATGGAGATCTGGCCAGAAGTTATGGAGAAGTTCGTCCGTTCCTTGCATTTTAACAAGTAAAAATATCAGATATGAAATATTTAATTAATTTATTGTTTCTTTTGGGAGCAGCCTTCTTTTTAGGAGGTTGCTCAGACAACGGCGATCCTGTAGATACGCCCCGGCTGGAAGTCTCGGAGAGTTCCCTGCGTTTCGGTTCTCTGGCAACAGAGCAGGTTATTCAGGTAACTTCTAGTGAGGCCTGGAAAATTGCAAATATTCCCGACTGGTTATCGGTGGAGCCGGTAAGTGGACAAGCCGGAGAATATGAGGTAAAGGTTGCGGTAATTGAAAATACGACTGAAGTAGAACGAAAAGTACGCCTGGTGGTTCAGGCAGGAACAGAAAACTGGAATTTGCCGGTATATCAGCTGGAAAAAGGAGTATTGGAGATCAACGAAAAAGAGTTCATCGCTTTGTATAACCATACTTCCCTGAAAGTTCCTTACCGGTCGAACGGAACTTTAAAGGTAACCTTCAGCGAAGGCGTGGATTGGATAACAGCTCCTGTCACCAAGGCGGTGACCGACCGGAATCTGGCTTTAACTTTGACTGTGAACAATTCCAATGTTATCCGGGAGGCTATAGTTTATCTGAAGGACACTCAGAGTAATCTGAACGATACATTGAAAGTGACCCAATATCCGGAACCCAAATGGAAGTTGGACAACGATAAACTGTTTGCCAAATATGATATGACAGAATTGACACATTCGTTTGAATGTAATATACCTTTCGATGTGGTGTTTGACGAAGAGGAGGTGAGCTGGGTAACACTTAAGGAAACAAAAAACGAAGACGGTCAATTCAAGATGGTTTTCAAGTTAGAGCCCAATACAGGTGAGTTTTTCAACCGCACGAAATTGCATCTGAAAAATAAAGTACTGGGATTGAGCTTCCCGTTATCTTTGAGTCAGATGTACAAAACTTACGACGGACATACTGTGATCTGGAAAAAACCGACTTATAATGATCCTTTTGCATCAGTACCTGATTTCCAGCGTATTACTTTCAATTTTATTTTGATTGGAGATGGTTTCACGAAAGAAGAAATCGAATCGGGGGTTTATGATTTGTATTGTCAGGAAGCGATGGAGGGTATGGAATCGCTGGAGCCTTTCAAAACTTATTCGGAACGTTTCGGATTTATCCTGCTGCATGCTGAATCTGCCGAATCTGGATGTACGGACTATAATGCGACTTATGGAGGACCTAAGGTGGTAGATACCCGTTTTAAATGTTCTTATGATGAGTTCGGAACCGGTATGAACTGTGATTATACAGCTATTCAGGAGTTTGTCAAGACTAGTATTGAGGGTGCAGGTTTGGACTATATTCCGACGCAGGATGTTGTGATTGTGATGGCTAACGGTAAACGTTACGGAGGGGTAGCCAACCTGACCAAATCTGGAGAAGGTGTCGCTATTTGCCCGGTATCTGAGGAGCCTTTCCCGAATAATTTTGTCCAGATTTTGCGCCATGAAGCCGGAGGACATGCTTTCGGAAAATTGGCCGATGAGTATTCTTTCGGTGGGCCTATCGATGCGAGTACGGCTAGTTACCTGAAGTCATGGCAGGATGCGGGGATGTATCTGAACGTATCGATGTCGTCCACCGAATTTCCGCAACCCTGGCAAGAATTGAAAGACAGGGGTAAAATTTCCGATGTCTATGTCGGTGGTTTCTCATGTAGTGGCGGGGTATGGCGTTCTTCTGAAAACAGCCTGATGAAAGGGATGGATGAGGGATTCAATATTTTGGGCCGTTATTTGATTTATTTACGAATGAAAAATTTCCGGGGTGAAGGGATGGATTTTCCAGCTGCGTCGCTGGACGATTTCCTTTCCCGTGATAAAGAAGATACTGAATGACTCTTTTGATTAGCTATGAGAACGGACAGTGAAGAGGCGATTAGGCGTTCGATTATTCATTCTCTGTTGGAAGATTTAAACGAACAGGAAAGTCGGGCATTGGAAAACTGGCTGAAAACACCGGAGCATCAGGACTTTTATAAAAAAATCAGTAACCGGGAATATGTCAGATGTAAGATGGCAGGGTTGGAGTTGTCCGATAAGGAAAAAGCCCGTGAACGTTTGAAAATGAATATTGCGCGTCGGATCGAGAGATACAGACGGCGGAAATGGTGGGGGAGGGTAGCAGGGATTGTTCTGCTGTTGTGTATGGGGGAAGGCGTCTGGTTTTATTGGCAAAATGAAGTGAAGCAAACGGATCAGGACCTGGCAGAGAGAGTGACAGCCTCTTCTCTGCCGGTCATTCGGCTGGCTTCAGGTAAAGAGATTATGTTGAACAGGGATTCTGCTTACAACTGGGAGGGAGGCTTCTTGTTAGCTGAGGATGGGTATGCCCGTTATGAACCGACTGCAAACGTGAAGCGGGCAGACTCTTCCCAATATAATGAGATACGGACACCCAGAGGAACGGATTATAAGATGATCTTACCGGATGGGACGAAAGTATGGATGAATGCGGAATCCGTTGTACGTTTTCCGGTAGTTTTTCCGGCAGGGGAACGTCGGGTAGCTTGTGACGGAGAGGTATTTTTTGACGTGGCACGTGATTCCTTGAGGCCTTTCCGGGTGGAAACGGCAGGAAATGTCGTGAAGGTTTTAGGAACCCGTTTCGATATCCGTCATTACGAAGATGAACCTTATTCGGCTGTGTTGTTGTCAGGAAGTATCCGGTTAAGCCGGGGAAAGCATGAGGTTTTACTGAAACCGGGAGAACAAGCACAGTTGATGGAAGAACGCTGGGTGGTTGGAAAAGCCGGAGCTTCGGCAACAAGCTGGATCGACGGGTATTTTTTGTTTGATAACCGTTCTCTGGAATATATCATGAGAGAATTGGCACGTTGGTATGATATTGAAGTGTTTTTTGTAGATAGTGATAAACAGAACGAATATTATTCTTTTGAAATTGAACGGAGTAGTTCGTTAAAACATGTGATGAATATACTGGAGAAGACCCGTACGCTGGATATCGAATTGAAAGGCCGGACGGTCATTATCCGTTGAAAGAGAGGAATAGGTAATTTAATGAGAATATGAAAAATAATAGAGAGAATCGAATACGGTGGGGAAAGGTCTGCCGTTGGGCAGGAATATGGATCCGGTTATCCTTAATTACTTTGTTAATATTAACCGAACCTTTAGTGGTTGAAGCTGCCGGACAGAGTGTGACATTACGTCTGGAAAATGTTTCATTAAAAGAAGCTTTTAAAGAAATAAAGAGACAGTTGGGTTACAGATTGGCTTATAATGAGCAAGTTATAAATACTATTGGAAACGTTTCCGTAGACGTTGTATCGGGAAATATAAATGAAGTGATGGAACAATGTCTGCGTGGTTCTGATTTTAGTTATGAGATTGAAAATCAGATTATTGTTATTTATAAGAAACAAGCCGGGGCCGATATGGCTGCTCCCCAGAAATTAATTAAGCTGGAAGGTGTCGTAGTCGATTCTAAAGGAGGGGTACTACCAGGAGTTACGGTTGTGGTGAAAGGTACCACGATAGGGGTGGCAACGGATATTGACGGTAAATTCAGTCTTGAAATAACAGAAACTCCGGGTATCTCTCTGGAATTTTCTTTTGTGGGAATGAATTCCAAAGAGATTCCTGTTAAAATAGAGAATGGAAAAGTACAACCTTTGCGGGTTGTTCTGGAAGAAGCAGAGACTGAATTGGATGAAGTTGTGGTTACCGGTATGTTTTCCCGTAAAAAGGAAGGATTTACCGGTTCTGCGGTGACGGTAAAAGGGGATGAATTAAAAAAGATCAGTACTACAAGTATTGCTAAGGCTTTGTCTACCATTGAACCCAGTTTCCGGATCATGGAAAATATCAGTGCGGGTTCGGATCCGAACCGTTTACCGGACATGCGTATGCGTGGTTCTTCCACGCTGCCTGCCGGAGGGGCCGGAGACAATAGCTTGGTGTCTTTGCAGGGAGAATACGATACTTATCCGAATCAGCCCTTATTGATACTGGATGGTTTCGAGATTGACGTGCAGACGATGGTCGATTTGGACCCGGATCGTGTACAGTCGATCACAATGCTGAAAGATGCTTCTGCAACGGCGATTTACGGTTCGAAAGCATCTAACGGTGTGATTGTAATAGAAACTTACACTCCGAAACCAGGAGAAATCAATGTGAGTTACGGCGGTAACCTGCGTTTGCAAATGCCGGACCTTTCGGCTTATAATTTGATGGATGCAGAGGAAAAAATCCAGGTTGAAGCTTTGGCTGGTTTATATTCTCCCAATGACCTGGATTCCCAACGGGACTATCAGAACCGTTTGCGTGAGGTGAAAAGAGGAGTTGATACGTATTGGTTGTCCCAACCTTTGCGGACAGCTGTACAACACCGGCATGCCCTGACGCTGGAAGGAGGAAGTGAGGCCCTGCGGTATAAATTGTATCTGGGACTCAATCAAACGCCGGGAGTAATGAAAGAGTCACGGCGTAGTACCCAGACGGCAGCGTTGGATCTTTCTTACCGTTACCGTAAATTACTGATGAAGAACAGCCTGACCGTGGATAATTCAACAGGAGATGACAGTCCTTACGGATCTTTCAGTGAATATACCCGTTTGAATCCTTATTTACGGCCTTACGGAGAAAATGGAGAAATCAATAAAATTATGCAGACCTGGGATATGATCTATCTGGGTAATTCACAACCTTATCAGGTAGCTAATCCGATGTATAATACGACCTTTCATAGTAAAGACCGGACCACCTCTTTTAGTATCCGTAACCTTTTTAAATTAGAGTATACTCCGACGGATGCCTGGCGTTTGCAGGCCGATATTTCTATACAGAAATCGACGGGTAAGGACGAGGTTTTCCGTCCTGCACAGCACACCGCTTTTGCTGAAGTGGTGGATCCTACCCTGAAGGGTGATTTTAAACGTAACCAGTCGGAGGATTTCAATTATATGTTTGCTTTTACAGCCAGTTATAACAATGTGGTCAATGATGTGCATTATCTGACGGGAAATCTGCGTTATTCAGTAGAGCAAACTCATAGCGAAGTCTATGGAGCAACGGTGACGGGTTTTCCGAACGGCAATATGGATCATATTTTGTTTGGTAAGAAATACAATGAAAACATGACCGGAAGTGAAGGAACTACCCGGGCTTTGGGAGCTGTGGCTACTTTGGGATATTCTTATGATTATCGTTATTCTGCCGATTTTAATATCCGTATCGACGGTTCTTCACAGTTTGGTAAAGACAATCGTTTTGCTCCTTTCTGGTCTGCAGGTTTACGCTGGAATATGAAGAAAGAAAGTTGGCTGAGAAATGTTAAATGGGTGGATGATGTGGTATTGCGGGCTTCATATGGGGTGACAGGTACACAAGGTTTTTCTCCTTATCAGTCCCGCTCAGTTTATACTTATACCAATTTAATGAAACCTTATTTTTCTTCTAATGCAACGGGGACGGAACTGGTCGCTTTGGGTAATTCGAATCTGAAATGGCAACAGACCGGAACCTGGAATGTTGGCTTGGAACTTTCCTTACTCAAAGGGCGTTTTACTACCCGGGCCGAATATTATATCAAGAATACGAAAAATTCTTTGGCACAGATTACGCTGGCTCCTTCTGTCGGTTTTGCTTCTTATCCGGAAAATATGGGAAATCTGGAGACGAAAGGGGTGGAGCTGAATTTTTCATTTATTCCTTATCGTAATCTGGATAAAGATGCTTATTGGGTGATCACGGTAAATGGTTCACATAATGAAGAAAAACTGAAAAAAATATCGGATGCTTTGCGCCATATGAATGAGCTTAATACCAGCAATGAAAAAGACAAACCTCTGCCGATGTATGAAGAAGGAGAGTCACAGACGCGTATTTGGGTTGTCCGTTCGCTGGGAATCGATCCGATGACAGGAGATGAGTTATTACTGACCCGCAATGGTAAAGTGACCAGTGAGTATAATGCTATTGATAAAATCCCTTACGGGGACACAGAGCCGAAATGGCAGGGAAATATCAATACTGCATTTAATTATAAAGGATTTGGAGCCAATCTTTCTTTTAACTATAAATTCGGAGGACAGGTATATAACCAGACGTTGGTGGATAAAATCGAGAATGCCGATTTACGGTATAATGTAGATAAACGTGTCTTGCAGGAACGCTGGCAGAAACCGGGGGATGTGGCTAAATACAAACGCCTGACAAACTCTGTCAACGGATCGGAAACACGTCCGACATCCCGTTTTGTGATGGATGAGAATACATTGACTTTCGGTTCGTTGTCTCTGACTTACCGGATGGATCAGCAAAATACACGTTTCCTGAAAAAGAGTTTTATCAGTTCGTTGAAGTGGGGATTTACTATGGAGGATATTTTTTATCTCTCATCTGTAAAACAGGAGAGGGGATTGGATTATCCTTTTGCCCGTCAGTTTGCAATTTCGTTAAATGTAGTATTTAAATAATATGAATATGTATAAATTTGTATATGGTTTCCTGTTGGTGATCGTATTGGGGAGTAGCGGATGTTCGGACTGGCTGGATGTACAGCCTAAAACTTCCGTGCCGGAAGAGGATTTGTTTGCAGATGAGTTTGGTTTCCAGGATGCTTTAACGGGCTTTTATCTTAAAATGGGAGAGTCTTCCCTTTACGGACGTGAGCTAACCTATAATTATATGGAGATGCTTGCCGGACGGTATGAGTACGCTCCTGACATAACGAACTGGACATCGATTTATAATTATGACGGAACTTATAAAAGTATTAAAGATAATGTTTTTTCAGGTGCTTATAATATTATTGCGAACATTAATAATTTCCTGCATTATCTGGAGGTGAACCGTGAGGTAATTACAACGCCGGGTTATTATGAGATTATGAAAGGGGAAGCTTTGGGTTTGCGTGCCTTTCTGCATTTTGATCTGTTACGGATGTTCGGGCCGGTATTTGCTATGGAACCTCAGGGGAAAGCTATTCCTTATCGGACAGTATTCAGTAATGAACCGACTCCTGTATTACCTGCTACGGAGGTGGTAGACGCTTGTCTGGCGGATTTACACCAGGCAGATTCTCTATTGTGGGAGGCTGATCATGATATCTTTGTTCATGACGTCAATGCAGACCCGTTTCTGGAGCTGCGTCAGTTTCGTATGAATCGTTGGGCTGTAAAGGCTATGTTGGCAAGGGTATATTGTTACAAGGGGGATGAAGAAAGTAAAGCTAAGGCTTATGCTGTTGCCAGTGAGGTGGTGGAAAGTAAATTGTTCCCGTTGACTGAAGCTTTGACGACAGAAAACAGGATCTTATTCGATGAACATATTTTTAGTTTACATATTTATGAGATGGAGAAAGTGGTGGACCCTGATTTCATCAATCAGAATGTTTCCGGTTTGGGAGTCGGCAAAGAACTGTTCGGGCAGTTTTATGATTTATCTGCCGGTGGTTCTACTGATTTCCGTTCAGGAAATGCCGCTTTTCATGAGATGTTGATTACTGATGATACAAAGAAAATCTTGTCGAAATACGATCAGACCGGATATGCCTCAGATCATTTACCGAATTATACAGGAGCTTATTCCGGTGCAGATGTCATGCCCTTGATCAGGATTCCGGAAATGTATTATATTATGGCTGAATGTGATCCGGATCCGCAGAGCAGCGCTGAAATTTTGGATATGGTTCGTTTTAAACGGGGAATCGCCTCCAGTGATGCGACAGATGGGGGAAAAGGATATGACGAACCGGATACCCGTGAAGGATTTGACAGTGGGCATACGCGCCGGATCAACGAAGTGATGCGTGAATACCTGAAAGAGTATTACGGAGAGGGACAGCTGTTCTATTTTTATAAACGGCACAACTACGTCACTTTTGCAAACTGCAGTTTGGTCGATGTACGGACAAAGTATCAGTTCCCTTTGCCTGAAAATGAAGATATGTTTGGTATAACCGGAAAATAGTAAGTGATGAAAAGATTGATATATGGAATGATGGTTGTATTGATTACCGCCATTTCTTGTGAGAAAAATGATATAAAGGGATATAACGAAGCCCCCCGTCTGGAATTTTTCAATACAAAAGCCGAGTGTGTTTTCGATGACCGGGATTATATAAATGAAGTTACAGAACGTGCTTTAGGGGTAAAAGTGCGTTGTTTGGGATATGCTTTGGAAAAGCCTTTGAATTTTTGCCTGAAAACGGTCGATCAGATGGAAGGGGTTGTGTTTATACCTTCTTATGA